>Ga0310121_10000140_pt1 | contig 74507 bp, 62 predicted proteins | sample CB27_Tmax_986_MG_FD_203504 | JGI IMG/M metagenome (GOLD analysis project Ga0310121, IMG submission 203504) | Marine microbial communities from Western Arctic Ocean, Canada - CB27_Tmax_986 | ecosystem: Environmental > Aquatic > Marine > Oceanic | place: Canada: Western Arctic Ocean | collected... | reverse complement strand
ATGCGCCGTGAGATATTCCCGGAGTTCGAACTCGAGGTGATTCTCATCTCGGTACCTTATCCAGGCGCTTCGCCGGGCGAAGTGGAAGAGGGCATTTGTCAAAAGATGGAAGAAGCAGTCCGTCCGATTGCCCACATCAAACGACAGATCTCCATCGCCCGTGAGGGAAGCGGGTTTCTCGTTCTGGAACTGGACCCGAAGGTTCCAGACGTGCAGAAGATCCTGAATGAAGTACGGTCGGAAATCGATCGTATACCAAGTTTTCCGGAACTGGCTGAAGATCCTGAAGTCAAACAGATTACCTTGCGCCAGCCCGCCATCCGCGTCAACATCACGGGTCCACAAACACCTCATGCGGGTGAGCAAGAACAACTACTGGCCGAACTGCGTTTACGTGAAATTACCGAGGAAGTCCGCGAAGATTTACTGCAGCTTCCCCCAGTCTCACAGGCAAACATCATCGGCGCCCGCGATTACCAGATCGACATCGAAGTTTCCGAGGCCACCTTGCGGCAGTACGCCCTGTCTCTTCAGGACATCGCCCAAATCGTAAGGCGGGAAAACGTTGAACTTCCCGGGGGCACCCTGAAAACAGAATCTCAGGAAGTGCGCTTACGCGGCAAAAACAAACGCCTGTTGGGGACAGAAATTGCCGAAATCCCGTTAGTCACCGATCCTCAGGGAATTGTCCACACTATTGCCGACCTGGCCGAAGTGCGTGACCATTTCGTTGATGAAACGGCAGTCAGCTTTGTAAACAACAAGCCCACGCTGATCATCTCTGTCGATCGTACATCGAGTGAAGACCTGCTCGATATCGTTACAGAAGTCAAACACTACATCGCCGGAAAAAAACTTCCTTTCGGATACACCATTAGCACATGGTACGACCAATCCGTCAATGTGCGCGACAGAATGAAACTGCTTACCACAAACGGATTGCAGGGACTGGTCCTTGTATTCCTGACGTTAGCCATCTTTCTCGAATTGAGGTTGGCATTCTGGGTCTCGGTGGGCATTCCCACCGCCGTACTCGGATCAGCCATCGTTTTGATCTATGCCGGACATACGCTGAATATGCTCTCCATGTTCGCCTTCCTGATGGCACTGGGAATTGTCGTCGATGATGCAATCGTGATTGGCGAAAACATTTACACTCATCGTCGTCGTAATCCGGATCTCCAGAGCGCAGCCGTGGAAGGAGCCTATGAAGTGTTACCGGCGGTGATTTCCTCAGTCTGCACGACGATCATTGCCTTTGTGCCCTTGATGTTTGTGGCAGGAATCATGGGAAAATTTATAGCCGTCATGCCGGTGGCCGTGATCGCTATGCTGATCATATCGCTGTTGGAAAGTTTTTTCATCCTACCCTGCCATTTGGGGCATGAACGCAGCTTCTTGTTTGTAGTGTTTGGCCTCGTGTTCTATCCGTTTCGTCCGCTAACCAGGTTTTTCTTATGGTGTAACAGACGCACCGCTGACCTGTTGGAATGGTTCATCCAGAAGGTTTACCTTCCGAGCCTAAATTGGTCCCTAAAAAGTTGGCCGATTGTCTTGAGTTCTGCATTTGCGATCCTGCTGGTGACGTGGGGGTTTTTGAAAGCTGGAATTACTCCCTGGGTGCTGATGCCCGAACTTGACAGCTATCTGATTGAAGCGCGGATCCTCTATCCTGACGGCACACCTGGCAGAGTGACCAATCAGGCCTGCAAACGGCTGGAGAGGGCCATTCAGGAAATCAATCGAAGACATTCCACACCCGAAGTCCAGCTGGTGCGTTACATCTATCGAGCTGCCGGAAGCGTGAGTGCGCCGGGCATGATGGGTCCGGACGAACGTGCGACCGGAAGCCATGTGGGCCTGGTGGAAGTCGAAATGGTCGACTCTTCCCAGCGCGAGGTTCACAGCGAACAGATCCTGGCGGAATGGCGGCAGGAGGCGGGTAATTTCCCCGGAGCAGAAACCCTGAAATTCGGGATCCCCCAATTCGGCCCGGGTGGAACTCCCATCGAATTTAAGCTACTCGCTCGTAAAGAAAACATGGAAACACTCGAAACTGTCGTAGAAAAGTACAAACAGAAATTGGCCAGTTATCCGGGGGTGTTTGACATTGCAGACGATTCACAACCCGGCAAGTGGGAGTTTCAACTACGCGTCAAGGAAAAGGCGCTGGCCCTGGGCGTGCCGTTGGCCACGCTGGCCGAAACGGTCCGCGCATCGTACTACGGCGAAGAAGTGATGCGTCTCCAGAGGGGCCGGCACGAGGTGAAACTGATGGTGCGATATCCCCAAACCGATCGCCGCTCACTGGCGAACTTCGAAGAGATTCGGGTTCGAACTGCGGAGGGAGCAGAGTTGCCACTGACAGAACTGGCGGACATCACGGTGGCGCGCGGTTACTCTGAAATCAACCGCGTCGATCAGTTGCGGTCGATTACTATTACAGCCGACGTAGATACTTCGAAGCAAAATGCGCGGAAGGTTGTTCAGGACTTGAAACGCCCTGGAGGATTCCTGGATCGAATGCAGCAAGAATATCCACAAATTCGTATCCGGTGGGAAGGACAACAGGAACAAACAAGTGAATCCTTGAATAGTCTGTTGGTTGGATTCTTGTGCGCTCTGTTTGCCATGTTTGTGTTACTTACCCTGCAATTTCGCTCGTATTTACAACCACTCTTGATTCTGGTGATCATCCCTTTCGGAACGGTTGGGGCCATTTGGGGCCATTCGCTGATGGGCATGCCGCTGACTCTGTTCAGCGTGTTTGGATTGATCGCCCTGACAGGAGTTGTGGTTAACGACTCGATTGTACTGATCGACTGCATCAACCGTAACATACGTCAAGGAATGACTCTTCAGAAGGCACTCTTAGAGGGAGGGCGCCGTCGATTTCGTCCGGTCCTGTTGACTTCCATCACAACGATCGCCGGTTTAATGCCTATCCTGGCTGAAACGTCATTTCAGGCACAAATCCTCATCCCGATGGCGACCAGCTTGTGCTTTGGTTTGATGCTGGCAACCGTGTTGGTTCTCATTCTTGTACCTGTTTTCTATTACATCTTTGCTCACTTTCAGCGATTGGTCTTCCTGCCTTTAATGGCTTTGGACCCGGCCGTAACATCCACCACTGAAGGAGTTGGTCCGGCAGCTGTGTCGCCCCCGCCCCCCGAGAAATCAGAGTGAACGGTTTCGTACGGGAATGGACCCCTGCGGACCCTTTAGACAAAGAATGCTAGAATGCGGATCTGCGCGACTGAGAACTCCGGCTGGGTGAGGTACTGAAATCGTGTTGCAGACAAGTTGGCTGGAAGTCGATCTTGGACGTTTGGACAGTAACCTGCGTCTTTTCCGGCGGCTCGTGGGAGACGACGTCAAGATTTGCGGGGTAATCAAGGCCGATGCCTACTCGTTGGGGGCTGTACCACTGGCAAATCGCCTCGAAGCTGGTGGTATCGATAGTCTGGCTGTTTATTCTCCTGCACAGGCGGCAGAAATCTACAGCGCCGGACTGAGGACCCCGCTGATCATCTTGTTGCCAGTGCGGCAGGCCGCTGAAGTGGAGGGTTTGGAACCGGCCTTCAAGAGTGGACAGCTTCACTTGACCATACACGATGAAGATCAATTTCTGGCAGTTGACAAGTTGGCGCACACTCTCGAATGCCAAATCCCTGTTCACTTGTACCTTGATACCGGCATGAGCCGGGCGGGTCTCGACCCTGAACAGTTCGCTCACGTGCTCAGCTTCGATCAATTGAATCAACGGATTCGAGTCGCTGGAGTGTACACCCACTTCACGTCATCTGACGATGATCCAGAATTCACGAATCACCAGATGAACCGGTTTCAAAAGGTGCTGAAGCGCTGCAAACGACAGCTCCCGGACGATGTGCTGATACATGCGTCCAATACTTGCGCAACGTTACGTGGACAGCCTTTTCACCAATCCATGGTGCGAATCGGCCTGGGCCTTTATGGTTACGGTCCGCAATTCATGACCGATCCAGCCGAGAACATCGACCTGCAACCAATTGTACGATGGTTGAGTCGAGTCGTACACGTTCAGCAGTATCCACGAGGCACGACGGTCGGTTACAATCGCACACATTTCCTCTCGCGCGACAGCCTATTAGGAGTTGTTCCAGCAGGCTACGGTGATGGCTACCCTTTGGCCTTAAGTGGACGGGGAACTGTTGACGTAGGATCGGAATCTTCGCGGGAGGGATCCGCTCCGATCCTGGGAAAAGTGAACATGGATCAGGTTGTGATTGATCTGACGGACTGTCCGGTACCCGTCGGCAGCGTGGTACAACTCATCAACTGGGACAACACATCTCCTTGCGCTTTACACCATTTGGCAGATCAGGCTGAATCAACATGCTACGAGATGCTTTGTCGCTTGCCACCTCGTCTCCAACGCAATTACCTTCCTTAAACAACGGCTGGCAGCGGATCAACCATGGCAATGTCAACAGACCAGTGGAAAGCCAGCGAACGATGCTCCTCGCCCGAGTTGGCCTTGCCGCTGCTGGTGACAGGGATTGCCGGAGTCGCGGGTTACAATGCTTTTCAATATTTTCGCGAGAGGTTTGGCGAGCAGGTAGTGGGGATTCGACAGCAGGACAATTGGCCCCTGTGCGGACCGGGCATTGTGGCTTGCAATGCGGAACATCAAGACGGATTGAATCGTTTATTTGACCGATTTCAATTTCGTTCGGTGCTAAACTGTGCCGGAAATTGTGCACTCAAGTCGTGTGAGTTGGACCCGGCATTAGCTTGGCGAACCAATGTCGAGGGTGTGAACAATTTGTTGACCACTTTGCAAGGATCCTCCACAAGATTGAGTCACTTATCAATCGACTTGGTCTACAGCGGAACCGGTTCGGGAGGACATACCGAGGAGGATTCCTCGGATCCTGTGACGGTCTATGGAACGACGATGGTGGAAGCAGAACAACGGGTGCTGGCCGCCCGCCCCGACGCCTGCATTCTGCGCATTTCTTTGCCAATGGGAGTCAGTTTTAATGGCCACGCCGGTGCCATCGATTGGATTCAATCTCGCTTCAAAAAATCAAAGCCCGCCACGTTATATTTTGACGAAATTCGCACACCGACTTACACAGATTGTTTAAACCAGACCTTCCATCAAGTACTGGCAGGTGATTTACACGGAATTTATCATGCGGGAGGACCGCGGCGTTTGAGCCTGTACGAAATTGCCCAGGTCGTGAATCGCATCGGTGGTTACGATCCTCACTATCTGATGGGTTGCCCCCGGATTGAAGCTGGCCCGATGCCGCCAAGAGCAGGAAATGTTTCCCTGGTATCTGACAAACTCTCTCTGGCCTTGGGATACGCTCCTTTTGATCCCTGGCCATTTTTCCAGGAACATGTGCCAACCCATCGAGACTGGCATCGCGAACGGCCAGCGGGACAGCACGGATCACCCGAATATTTGGCAGAGGTACTCTACCGAAATCCGGGCTGAAAGGCCGCCTGAGTGATTCTTCTCTACGGTCGGCCAAGCCGCAAAAGGTGATCGTAGTATAAAATCCCGGCCAGCGTCTTTGCATCCTGAATTTCGCCCGTTGCGACCATGTCTAACGCCTCCGCCCAGTCAACAATCAGGTTCTCAATGTGTTCGCCCTGTTCCCTGGCCGGCGTCCCCGGGGTAATCCCTTTGGCAAGAAACAAATGCATGCGTTCGTCAAGAATTCCTGGAGACAAGTAGAAAGTGTGCAATTGCCGCCATGACGCAGCGCGCAAACCTGTCTCTTCAGCAAGCTCTCTTTGAGCGCACACATCAGGGGATTCGTCCGGTTCAAGCGTCCCCGCGGGTAACTCCACCAGCGTCTGCCCGACGCCCATGCGAAAATTTCGAATCAGACAGACTTGCTGCTGGTTGACCCACGGAAGAATCGTGACCGCACCAGGGTGGCGGATGACTTCCCGGCTCTCAACAGTGTTCGCGTCCACCCGGTGAAACGCATTAACTACGTTGAAACGTCGAGTTTTCAACAGCAACTCATCTCTTGGTTCCACTCGAATCACCTCATGCCAGTATGTGCAAGAAACAACTAAACTAGAGAAGCAACCAGTCTGAAAACCTCAAACAGCAGCGTCTCTTCTACTTTACAGACTCGAGATAAACATCAACAGCCGGAACAGGGCGGGAAACGACCATCCCGATGAACACGAAGCGTTTTCGTTGCTTGTCTGAAAGAACGTTGATAAGATGAAAAGAGGCGAGCCGCGAACTGCTTTCGTTCAGTGAAACTGACAGTATTTCCCGCGGATTGCAACTTGGCGTGTGACTGGCATTACCACCTGTGAAGTTCAAGCAGAAAACCAGATGCGTGACAACGCGACATGGAGTGTGGGGGTTGGAACGTGGGCGGGCATTCCAGTTCGCATCCACATTTTCTATTTATTGTTTGCCACCTTTACGCTGTTCCTCGGTTGGCAGGCAAACGAGAGATTGGATGGCCAGGAATACGTCTGGCTGGCCGGATTGAGTTTGGCCATTCATTTCATCTCGATTTTGCTCCATGAATTCAGCCATGGTCACTTCACACTGAGCATGGGCGCGTCAGTCGACCATGTCGTCCTGGTCCCGTGGGGCGGGATGGGGCCCGTTTATATCTTTCAGCGGCCCAAAGCTGAATTATTAAGTGCAGCAGCCGGCCCCTTAGCAAACTTGTTCGTCTGTCTAGCCGCCGCGGTACCTCTTTTATTTGCAACGGGTGCTGATGGACTATTACAGCTACTTCATCCACTCAAACCTGTTGGGTTGGCAGACGGCCCGTTTTTTATCCTTTTTTTAAGACTGGTCTTCTGGATCAACTGGCTGTTATTTTTAATCAATCTCTTCCCCGTCTTCCCACTGGACGGGGGTCGTGTGCTCCGTTCCGGGTTGCTCACAACCTGGCCCGAAATGACTGAAGTGACCGCAACCAGGCGCATCGCCAGGGGTGCACAATGTGCCGCGCTGGGTTTTTTTGTGGCCGCCTGCCTGGTTGGCGACACAGGTCCCGCCGGTCCGATTCCCACCTGGTTTGCTCTGGTTCTGCTCAGCATTTTTTTATTATTTGCTGCCCAACGTGAAATCGAACGACAAGTTGATCACTCCGACGAAGATGATTTGTTTGATTACGATTTTTCGCAAGGTTACACCAGCCTGGACGAGAGTCAGAAACAGAAACTTCCTTCCCAAGCAAGTGTCTTCGCTCGTTGGGTTGAAAAGAGACAGGAACACCACCACCAGAGAAAGATGGTCCTGGAGGCAGAGGAAGAACAGCGAATGGACGTGATACTCCGTCGTCTCAATGAAACAGGACTGAAGGGACTCTCGAACGAAGAACGGCATCTTCTGGACCGGGTTAGTGCGCGGTATCGAAGTCGGATGGACCACTAACGCCCGCAGACCCGAGGCTCACCGAAGCAGGAGTGGCTGCCAAGTAGCAGAAGACTCACACACAGAGGCCGTTTCCAGTCCCGCAGAAATTTCGTGCTTTCCGTTGTCGCCATACTGCCAAAGTCGAAACAAGACGCTGGATATCACTGAGTCCATTACTCCTTAAACCTCTGGAAAGCAAATGGCCCAGCAAGACGAAGACCGTGAACATCTGCTCCAAGAGGCAACTGCTTTGGTCGAGCGGATCGAGTTCACCCTTGTCCTCGATGGAAAGCGAATCGTGGTGGGATTTCGACAAAACGGTGCTTGCAGTTTCTTCTTCGACAGCGAACCGGTTTATCAATTTAACTCCAAGATGCAGCTTCGGCGAGCCTATGTGGATGGCAACTTAATCGGAGCCACAGGTGGCACGTTGTCCGTCCTGAAACGATTACGTCAGCGGGGCCGAGTGACCATGGAACAGCAGATTCTGGAAACAACAGACGTGGAAGTACTCCTCGCCCAGGCCCAAAAACATCTCGCCCACTTGGGTCAGGCGTTGCGCGATGGTTCGTTCTCAAGTGTGGCGCAAGTCCCGTCAGAAATCGATGTTCGTGGCCGAGTTCGAAGATGGCTATCCAACTTGCCCACACCGCTTCAAATCGCAGACTCACCCCGGGTAGGAGATGGCATTGGTAACTCAACGATTTCTGCCGAAAACACACCTGATAACACGGTTGGCTAAACGGCTGCCAAGCCTGCGCCCGCACGACAGGGGAAACAAGCGTCTCAGCTGTCGATCAGGGGCAGATCCAAAATCTCCAGGGGGCCAGCAGTTGTCGTGATTCGAGTGCCAGCCGAACCGTGTTCTCTCCGCACATATCCCAGTGAGAAAGCAGAGTTCAAAAACGGCGAGTAGATGGAGGAAGTCACACGGCCCACTCTGTTTCCGTCGACCATCAGTTCGGTGCCCGGTTGGGCTGAACCATCATCCAGGAAACGCATTCCCTTGAACAACCAGTTCACATGTCCCAAGGCATCGATCCGAGCGACCGTCTCCTGTCCGAGGTAACACCCCTTGGTAAAACTGATCGTTGAACTCTCTCGCCCCAATTCTTGCGGGAGATTTTGATCATTGATGTCGACGCCGTATATCGGCAGGCCCGCTTCGACTCGAATAATCTCCACCGCGTCAGCTGAACAGGACCGGGCCCCCAACTGCTGAAGAGACTCAATCACCTCCTTTTGAATCTCTGGCGAGCAACTGATTTGGAACACTGGCAGCGATGTACCCGTGACATTTTTTAAACAGACCGTTTGACGACCGAGGCCATAACGAGTGTGAGACATTGGATCGTGACAAAGCGCGACGGCATCGGGTGAGACCAGGGCCTGAGGCCATGTGCCACTGCCCAGGTAAATCTGGCTTGTTTCTTCAGACCGGTCTGTCAACACAACATCTTCGCGAATCAGGTAACGATCCAGATGAGTCAAGATTGATTCGGCTTGACCAGCACCTGATTCCAAGACAATTGCATCAACTTCACAGAAGATCAAGACATAGGCGACAACTTTTCCCTGCACGTTGGTGATAAAGGCTTCGCAACCGCCACCGGGCTTCAAACCGAGAATATCGTTGGTACAAAAGTTGTGCAAAAATTGAGCTCGATCGGAGCCCGTCAACTCGATCGTCGTACGAGCGTTAAGGAGACTGAACCCGAGCCCCTCTTTCAGTTCACGATAGGCTTCGAGGGTTTCCTGTTCCAGGGATGATGACATGGTGTGCAACCGCCTTGCTTGGGCCGTCTCGACAATTTCTAAGACACTTGAATACTTCAACCGATCCTATCACCCGGTCGGTCTTGTTCCAAGTCAAGAAGTCGAGCTTTACGTGGAGCAGCCAGTTGCGCCATAATCGCCCCGTCGTAAAATCAACTTCCAAACCGATTTTACAAATCACCTGGCAGTAAAAACCAACCTCTCGTGGCGGCGGGCAGGGAACACAACCTTGTCGAGCGGCAATTCCGGGAACGGGCCGACGTGGCTTCCCCAAGGCCCGTAGGTGGTCCGGAGAAGTCGCTGCTTGAACGCGGCTGCCGCGTCAGGTCAGCGTGAGGTTATCTGAACAAACATGGACGACAATTGCAGCAAGTCGATTCGTTGTCTGATGGTGCTTTCGCTTGTCTTGTTCAGCCTGGCTGCAGGATGCCAACAACAACTGCTGACAGAATCTCCTGCCATTCATCCTGACGAGATCCTGCGGAGCATGATACGTGCTTATCGCCAGGCGTCCTCCTACCAGGACCGAGGCCACATCAAATTATCGGTTTTGCAGAATGGACAGCTGATGCATGATACCGCTCCGTTCTCGACCCGGTTCCAGCGGCCCAACCGCCTGAAAATGCGTGCTTATCAAATGGCAATTTCAAGCGACGGCAGCCGAATGAAGGCCAGGTACAACGATCCATCGTCTCCCGAACTGGCTTCGCAAATGGTGGACATCCCAGCCCCCGACCGGTTGCTTCTTGAGTCCCTTCATTTTGATCCTTTTATTTGGAAGCAACTGGAGGGAAGTGCAGGCGGGATACCGATTCAGTTGCGTCTTTTACTGAACGAACATCCTTTACCGGAAATCTTTGATGAAGCTGTTGAGCGCACCTACCGGGGTAACCAGGAAATAGACGGTCACCTGTGTCATGGCATCCAGGTATCTGCCGAGGGTGGAAATGTCGTTTTCTGGATCGATGCAAAAACGCACGTCTTGCGACAATTCGAGCATCCTTCGCAAAACGGTATCGCCATCGTGTCGGTTCTGGAGGGTGCTCGACTTGACGCGCCTCTGACGGCGGATGACTTTTTGATCCGCTCACCGGACGAGGTGAAAACCGTGCGCTATTTTGTTGTACCCCCACAACCCTTACCGACCTCGCTGTTGGGCAAGAGTCCCGGCCAATTTAAACTCTTGGATGCAAATGATGCTTCGGTTACTCCCGGGACATTCGCTGGCCAATATGTGGTCCTGATTTGGTTTAACGATCATTCCAGTTCCCAACAAGCGATGCGACAGCTCAGTGACTTGCGTGCACAATTTCAATCCGAAACGCAAATAACCTTTTTTGGAGTGTGGGCCGAAGGAGACAATATCACTGACGAGCAGCTTGAATCTTTACTGACAGACTGGAGAGTGCGGGTACCCGTATTGCGCGATACTCAGGCTCATGGCAAAAGCATCTTCAAGATTCCGGTTGCACCTACCACGGTTGTTTTGGATCCGCGGGGCCACGTTCAGCTATTTGAAATCGGAATAAATCCGGACTTTTCCTCTCAACTACCAGGCATCGTGGACCGTTTGCTGCAAGGCGCTGATCTGGCGCAGGAAATTGTCGGGAAATACATTGAGGAAACTCGCAATTACCGTCAACAACTTCTGATTGCCGCGGGCGATGTTGCCCAGCCAACGCACAACATTCCACAGGCAACCATCCAAACCAGGGCCCCGCCCCGACACTTCAGCTTGACACCGTTATGGGAATATAACGAGGTGGCATCTGCTGGTAATGTCTATTTTTTTAACGGACGGTCGCCGTCAACTGTCTTGCTCCACGATGGACCGAGATGCGTGGTCGAACTTGACAAGAGCGGAACGCTTGTCGCACGGCACGAATTGCAACTGCCACCGAATGGAGGAATCACTTACCTCGATTTTTCTCGACTCGCTGACGGAAGGCAGATCTATGCCGGAAGCATGCCCTCGGGGACCAAAGCATTTGTCTTCGATGAAAACTGGAAAATAACTTTGACGTATCCTGAAACCGACCAGCAGCATGACGGAATTCAGGATTTAGAATTGGTCGACTTGGATGGCGACCAACGCCCCGAAATGTGCGTGGGGTTTTGGGGGACCGTAGGTGTGCATGCTGTATCGCTCGAGGGAACACTATTGTGGCGCAGCCGGGCAGCCCATTCAGTACTATCTCTGGCCGTCCACAGAGCACCCGCTACGGAGGCAAACCGATTGTTGGTCACCGATCATCAAGGCAGGGTGTTGCCCATCCGGTTTGACGGTCGCCCGGAACTCGAACTGCAGACCCCGGGGGAAGCGATCTATCATCTTGCCGCCCACGAGAATCTACACAGAAAGCCGCCATCGTATTGCGGCCTGGCTTATGACTTGGAAGCAGACCACATCGCCATTGGCATGGATAGTAATCTGCAAGAAAGGTGGAGGATTCGTTTACCGGCAGGAATGCACCAAGGCCCTATTCAACCCGTCCGTTCGACAACAGCTTCTTTGTTAGGGAAGCAGCCGTGGTGGATCATTCCTGGAGCTGACGGATCGATATGGTTTGTATCCGAAGACGGAACTTTCCGGGACAGTTTTCAATTCGGGATGGCACTGCGCGGACTGGAATTGACTTCCTGGAACAACAGCATGGTACTCCTGGTATCAACGGCAACCGGAGTCTCTGCATGGAAATTGAATTTCCGCAAAGACCTTCAGGCTTTACGCGTCGTCAAGTAATTCTACAGCGGGAAAGCTCCTTCCCTCAAGCATGGCCAAACTGGCACCTCCACCAGTGCTCACATGGGTCACCTGATCGGTGAATCCGAATTGGTCGATCGCAGCCGCACTGTCACCGCCCCCAATGATACTCACCGCATCAACGTTCGCAATGGCTTGAGCAATTGTTTTCGTTCCCGCATCAAATGGTGGAATTTCAAACACCCCCATCGGACCGTTCCAGACAATCGTCTTTCCAGCCTGCAGTAACGTGGCGTAGTGCATTGCCGTTGCAGGACCGATGTCGAGTCCCTGAAAACCTTCCGGTATCTCCCCGGCATCCACGACGCGTTTGTTGCACGTTGAGTTGAAGCCGTCCCCGCAATGCGTGTCCAGTGGTAGAACCAGACGCTCTCCACCAGTGTCGATGAGTTCCTTCGCTAAGTCCACTTTGTCAGGTTCAACCAGACTCTGGCCAACCTGTCCGCCTCGGGCAAGCGCAAACGTGTAAGCCATCGCACCGCCAATCAGAACTTTGTCACAAATCTTCAGCAGATTCTTGATGACGCTGATCTTGTCTGAGACCTTCGCACCTCCCAGAATTGCCATGAACGGACGTTGCGGAGCGGAAATAACGTCCGCCAGGTACTGAATCTCCTTGGCAACCAGTAAACCAACCACCCTGGGTTTGCCTCCCATGGCTTGTGGAACTCCCACCATCGAGGCATCTTCACGGTGGCAGGTACCGAAAGCGTCGTTGCAGTAGACATCCGCCATCGCAGCCAGCGCGTGGGAAAACACTTTGTCCCCCTTTTGTTCTCCGGGATGGAATCGCAAATTTTCCAGCAAAAGAATCCCGCCCGTATCCAATTCCCGGACCTTGCTTTGGGCGTCTGGACCCACAATGTCACGGGCAAAAAGCACCGGGTGAGCGATCAACTCCGCAAGTCGTTGAGCAACGGGCTCCAAGCTGAATTTGGAATCTTCAGCTTCCCCTCGAGGGCGGCCAAGATGGCTCATAAGAATCAGCCGTCCTTGACGACTGAGTACAGATTCAACCGACGGCAACGCCAACCGTATCCGCCGATCGTCAGTGATGCTGCCCCCATCATCGAGGGGCACGTTCAGATCAAGTCGCATCAGCACGGTTTTATCAGTGACATCAATTTTTTTGATTGTTCGTTTGGCCATCGTCAGCGTCTCATTTTAAACGGGGTCGGATGAACCGAGACCATCGGCCACCAGATCATTGGTGTCCCATTCGTCATGCTTCCCGTGGCGGAAGCTGTCCATCTGCCGGTTCAAGGAAAAAGTTTAGTCAGCGGTGATGGGCTGGAACAGCACACCATCTGGGCCTGGCGAACAAGTTCCACCGTGTCATCCCTACAGCCGTCAAACTCACAACACTTTTAAAACAAAAATCCATACAGGTCAGGTATTGGGACTCATGCTTCAGTTGAGTCCAACCGTCAGATGCCAATCAACCGCTGTCGTCAACTTCGTATTGTGTGAGAATGCTGGCAAAAGGCCTAGTGTAGTTAATTTGAGGAGCCTATGAGGGTCGATACCCCTCGTAAGGCTGACGCACTCATCGTCTCATGCCCGCTATGTCAAATCGGTTGTTTGTTGAGTAGCGCTGGGGCGAAAAAGTACGGTAGCTTTGTAAAGACGTGTGTTTACCTCCCAAAGTATCACTATTTGTTTCCATTTTGTAGGAGTTCCTCCTTATGAAGACTCGATTCGCTTTTGCCGCGCTCCTGGTAGCCTTCGTGGTTTGCCTGAGCGCTCCCGCCGCGAATGCTGGCGGTCTGTTTGGTGGCCTGTTGAGCCACGTGACTGGTTGTTGTGAGGTGTCTTGCGGTTGTGAACCGTCCTGCGGTTGCCCCGCTCCCGAACCCACCTGTGCCGCTCCCGAACCTACTTGTGGTTGTGAGCCCAGTTGTGGTTGTGAGCCCAGTTGTGGTTGCGAGATTGCCTGTGGTTGTGGTTTGCTCAGCAAGATTCGAGATTTGCTGTCCTGCCTGCCTTCCATTTGCGATTGTGCAGTGTGCTGCGATGCTGAACCTTCCTGTGGTTGCGAGCCTTCTTGTGGGCTCTAGTCGCGACTATTAAATCGCCTGACATCGACGCCGTCCTGTCTCTGAAACGGCCCATGTTAAGTGAACTCAAAACGGCCTTCGACGTTCGTCGGAGGCCGTTTTTTTTCTTGCCGTCTTTCAAACATATGTAGAGATATGTGCCCGAATTTTCGCTATGAGAGGTCGGTCGACGGGACTGCCATCGCTCATTAAAGTCGTTGTGACTTTAAACTGACAGCCGGTTCACGATCATGTGCTCTTTTCGTCGTGCCGAAGCAGCTCAGTTCGATGAACTCGCGATCGGAACGTTGCGCGCATTGAGTCCCGAATCGGTTGCGTTCAAATACTCCACAACCGTGACTAAGTAGACCACCCATTTCAGAACGGTTCCCTGGTTCTCTGAACACGCGCAATTCAACTGCCAGTCAGTCCGAGACGGAATTCAAAATTCTTCCTTCATTCCATAACGGTGATAACGAATATTGCGAGGGTCCATCGTGTGTCCCCAGGCCACCTCGTCAGCCGACACTCCGAAAACCTGGGCTACTTTTTGCCTTTCCGCAGAGCTTGGTGTCCAGCGTCCCAAAGCAATCGTTTCGACTCGGGCGGGTTACATGTTCGCGCGTTCCGCAACATCCTCGATAGCCAATCCGGTTTCTTCAAACAACAAATCAACGGTCTTCTTCAACTTTCACCCTTTCTGAACCCGCAGGTCGCGTTTTTCTCCGTGGACTTCGACCTATTCTCAGTCGTGACGAATGAAGTGACAAGATTGGTCCTGAACAATCTTGATATCTTCCTCGCAAAACCCGTAAGTGTGAATGTCAATCCATCCCGAATGCTGTCCCGGAACAACAATCGCTGTCGCCATATTTTCCTGCTGGGAACAATATTCCATGCTTTTTTCGTGCCCTAATACGTAGAAAGCGGTCGACAAAGCGTCGGCAACCGCGGCGCTGTCGGCAACCACTGTTGCCGAATAGACGCCGGCAGATGGGTAGCCGTTTCGAGGGTCCAAAATGTGCCCGTAACGTTTTCCTTGATAGTGAAACGATTGTGTGGCAGCCCCCGAAGTGCTTAACGCCTGATCATGCAGTTGAATCTCCAGCAAACGGGCATCGGCACGCAACGGATGGCGCACACCCACTTTCCAGCCAGGCAGTTGTTCCGCCGTCCAGCGGTCTCCCTGTGCCATGACGCTGCTTTTACCCCCGTGCATCAAAACGTGTTCGATACCCTCGGCCCTCAGTAACTCCAGGCAACGGTCCAAAGCGAAGCCTTTACCAATCCCGCCCAAATTGATCTCAGTTGCGGACCGCGAAAAGGCAATCGTCCGGTTTTTCTGGTTAAGTTCAAGTAAATGGCCTCCCACGTTCTCCAAAACAGCCTCGATGTCGCCCTCTGGCGGCAGCTCGCCCTGTCGCCGGGAGAATCCCCATAATCTGGAGAGAGGTGCTGAGGTAATGTCAAATGCCCCGCCACTCGCGGAATAAATTTCCATCGCCAATTGGAGTAATTCAAACAAGCGAAATTCCACCACAACAGGTTGCCGGCCGGCCATGTGGTTGAGTTGGCTGATTTCGCTCGACTCGCGGTAGACCGACATCTGATCCTCGAGCCTGTCCACCAGGTCCAGGGCCTGAAAAGCACTTTCGGCACCGTTGGTGTACTGCCCGTCATTGAGAAGTATCGCGAATTGACAGGCCATCGCCCGGCGATCAATCTGCAGCAGGCATGTGCGTTCCACCTGTTGCTCCGGGATCGTCGCCCCCAAACCAGTTGCCGGAGAATTCGTGGCGGAAGACTCGTCAATCCGGCCTCGACCTTGACCAAGCGTATTGGCCAGGAAGCCACGACGCGATTTTTTCGGAGTGCTCATTCACACTATTATAGCCGTTGCCCACCGGCCTCGTGTATTGCCCGCAGGGGCCGAGTCGTGATAACCTGAAACTGCGTACCTCTTTCGACCCCTTCGTCCGTCTCATTTCCGCTGTGTTCACTCCCTCCGGAGAACACAAAATATGGCCCCTATCATGCAGCAGCGGTCCCTGAGAAGCCTGTTTCAAATCAGTCTTTTCTTGCTCTTCTTTTTTACAAACCATCGGATTTGCTGGTCGGGGGCACAGAACGCGGCACCGGCCCCCCTTCGTCGAGCCAAGCCCCCAAACTTACAGAAAACCAGCCCGTCCCCGGTGTTCTTTGGCAACGCCCTGGTTGAAGCTCTCGAGGGAAAGAGGCCTGCCAATCTCTTATCCTCTTCTTCTGGACGCCCCGGTGTCCAAACGCAGTCGCCGGACAAAACCGAACCTGCAGAAGCCGGCTACGCCTGGTCCCGGCTGATATCAGCGGCCACACTCGAAGACGAGGTGAAAAGAATCAAGTTTGCCGTCGACCCGGGCATTACCACGCCAGGCAGATACCAGAGCGGTGGCTTTAAGGAAGGGCGTCAACACTTCTCGATGTTAGCTTTGCTGTTTGCCATCATTGCCGAATACGACGGTGAGGTGCGATGGAAAAATCAGGCCGCTGCAGCCAGGGACAGCTTCGCGCGGGCCGGTTTTAATTCCAAGGTGGGTACCATCCAGGCCTACAATGAAGCCAAGCTGCGAAAAATCGATTTAAACGATCTGGTGAGTGGTGGATCATTCTCCAATCAACCCTCCAGGGATCGATCAGGCTGGGATCGAGTTTGTGATCGTCCTCTCATGATGCAACGAATGGAACAGGCACATCACAAATCGATTACGGAAGGCACAGCCAATAAAATTGAGTTTAAGAAACAATCGGAAAATCTGATCCACGAGGCCGAACTCGTTGCTGCCATTGCCTACGTTATCCGACAAGAAGGTTTTGAGTATTGGGATGATGAGGACTACTCAAACTACTGCAAGACGCTCGAAGCTAACGCTCTGGAAGTCATCCGGGCAGTGAAGCTGGACAATTACCCGGCAGCACGCAAAGCGGCTGGCGAAATAAGCAAAGTTTGCTCCCAGTGCCACGAAGGATACCGGTAACCGTCTGAACTTTTCGAACGAGGAAGTCCACTGAAATAACCGTTCAATACACTTCGAACCAAAATAGAACGAACGGTTACTCTCTGCGAAGAAAACGACATCACCCACAAGTCGTCAGCTGATCTAGTCGCTATCGCAGGATTGCGGATCGTTTGTAGCAAGTCGTGACCCGTAATTCCTTCACGACTTCACCCGCTTGACAACGGTCTGAGCGCCGTTGCCGTTGTCGCCAGCCTTCTCCGCGACAGGCTTGTTGTCGGCAGAGTGATCTTTCGAGACGCTGAAAGAAGGAAGTTCCTGAAACTTGATCAAATTTGCAAATCCTGCCTCGGCAAATTCTCGACCAGACACGTAACGGCCCGGGGTAATCCAACTGCTGATGCGTTGCATGTCAACTTGCAAAAGCTCTGCCAACATAAAATCCATCTCCGTCTCCAAGTGACCAAAATGGCGAGCCCACTCGGCGGCCTCGGAGAGTCCAATGTGTTCTTCGCTCTGCCACTTCATGGGATGAAACAGGAGCACACTGAACGGAGTGACAAAACGTTTATAGCAGGAGGCAAAGACCCACAGAGTGGCCGACGAACACTCACCCGTCACGAATCCGGTTGCCTTCAGATTACGGAGCAAAATCAGAGACATCAGCGACATGGCGCAGTAGGGACTGCCGCCCGGTGAATCGAAAAAAAGAGTACATTCACCACCCCGAGGCACTGCGAGCAGTTGCTGTGTCAATTCAGCTTCGTGCTCCGTCAAATCGCCTACAATGGCAATCTCAATTGGGTCTTCTCGTTCCAACTCTTGATCTGATTTTGCCATTCCTAGCCCTTTCGAGAACTTAGCCAGCAACTCACCAGTGAGAACACTTCTACTTTAAAATACCTTAATTTTTGAAACTTTCGAAGCCGTTTATAAGGAGGATTCCAAAAACAAGCGAGTCTCGCCGTCAGAATTGGAGCCAGGTTGTAGATATTGCGGGTTACAACCAGCATTTCCTCAGGTTTTAAGAAGAGTATAATACGAATTGACTAAAACGACTGAGAAAGTTTTCCCCAAATCTCCCTTTCCTGGTGAAAGGGGTAGTGATTTTTCCAAAACCCTCCCTCCCTACAGATGGTCTCAAGTCCTTCGTCAGTTGAAAGATGGGAATCAAGTTTTTCTGTCCAAACGGCCACAAACTTCATGTGAAATCCTTTTTAGGAGGAAAGCTGGGAATCTGCCCGCATTGTGGTCAGAAAGTTCGGATTCCAGCTGAAACTGAGCAAACGGAACCGTCGCTGCCAGCTCAACGAGTGACTGAAGTCCAGTCCCCCGGGTCTCACTCCACTTTGCAGTCCTCTGTCACGGAAAACGCAATCAAGCTAGAACCCGACCTCACGTCAAAAATACTCGGTACCAATTTTCCGTCGGCTGACGAACAGGATGCCACAAGTGTTGGAACAACGGACACCCCCCATCTGTTATCGGATCGTCCGGAGACAGTGGATGTGGCCAGTGATCCCCTTGACGAACACCCCGGTGCAGTCTGGTATGTGCGCCCAGTTTCAGGGGGCCAATTCGGTCCCGCCGATGCCCGAGTCATGCGCGAGTGGTTGGCAGAAGGTCGCGTGGGACCTGAGGCGTTGGTTTGGAGACAAGGTTGGAAAGACTGGAAAAAAGCAGTGTTGCTATTTCCAGCGATCGGCCGAGACATTTCTCCAGAAAATCCCAGTTCTCCGCTTCATCTGAGCGAAACTCCATGGGTAACTCCCGGAAAAGTCTCAGAGAAGTTCGACAACTCGCCAATCATCACAGCGCGCAGGGAAATTTCCCGTGTCGAACGCCGTTCGACACGTTCAATGACGATTGTTATCATTTTACTGTTGATCATCCTGGCCCTCCTACCCGTATTGGGTTTGGTAATGTTTCATCGGTTCAACAGCGATCCTCAAGTGAAACAGGTACAAAGATGTGGACAAGTCCTATCAGGCGTAAATTTTTCATGTTCCTTGTCGTGGGAACAGTTCTCGATGTCACCACTTACACGTCAGGAGCGGCCAGCGAAGAACTGGTCGCCGTCGCCCTGGCTGACGACCGTATTCAAATGAAAGTACCTGTCACCTGGGTTCGCAAACAACCGCGGGTGAAAATTATCGAATTAGAATTTTCAATTCCCAAAGTTGAGGACGACCAACGTGATGGTCGCCTGACCGTGATGGCAGCGGGTGGCAGTCTTCAACAAAACGTTAATCGTTGGTTGGGACAATTTCGTGATGCACGTCCTAAAAAAGACGCAGACGGCGACGTAGCTCAACGTTTGAAGACCGGTGGGAACACCATCCATCTTGTGGACATTTCAGGGACCTACCAGGACCGCCGAGGCCCTTTTGCTCCGGCAACATTACGGGAAGGCTATCGAATGTTGGGGGCCATCATTGAAACAGCAAAGTTGGGCCAGACCTTCTACTTTTGTAAGTTTTATGGCCCGCAAGCGACAGTCGCTGCCAATGAGAAGCACTTCATGAAGATGCTGGAAAGCCTGGAAATTGCGGAGTAATCTCTCCCCACCCGTCAGTTCGGTCGTCCGAGGGGGACCAACGGCAATCCATTGGGAACCCCCATTGCTGTCCTTCGACTCTCGGCGGAGGGCTATACTTGTTTGGTGATTGTCTTCCTGGAACAAGATTTGTATCAGTCCCAGGCATCGAAGCGAGAGTAGTGATTATCCAGTTCGCGGGCCAGCGCTGCCCGGAACTGATCCCGCAGCGAGTCGTTAACGCCACTCGGTATCCCAACCCCGATAGACCAAGCGACCACCATGAAAATTCAGGATTTCCTAAAGCGCCACGGCATCTGTAAAAATCCATTTGCTGAAGAAGATGCCCAAACCGATCCTGTGTTCAAGGATCATTGTATCGACAGCACCTACCATCCCACCTGGGATAAGATCTACGGCAACCCGGAGGAGCCGGCAACTGCCATTGTGTTTGGTGAGAAGGGTGCTGGAAAAACTGCCATGCGTCTTCAGATTGCCAAGCACTTGGAGGAATACAATCGGCAGCATCAGGGGTCTCGTCTGTTTGTGATTCATTACGACGATTTCAATCCATTCCTTGATCACTTCCGCCAAAAACTTCCAAAGCGCCGACAACGGGTTGATCGCGTGTTACAGGAGTGGAAACTTTGGGATCACATGGACTCTATTTTAAGTACGGGAGTTACCGGACTCGTCGATCGAATTCTGGAAACCCCTTTTTCTCATCAAAAGACCCCCTGCCCTGTGGACGCAACTGTTTTATCCCGCTTGGACCGTCATCAGGCACGAGATCTGTTACTGTTGGCTGCTTGTTATGATCAGTCCACAGCAGAAACCGTGCTGGGACGCTGGCTTCGCTTGAAACGGCAAGTCCGCTTTCGTACGTTCGGGGTTCTTCTCCCCTGGGTTGGAGGCCTTCTTGGCACGGTCGCTGTGATGGCTTTGCTGACTCTGGCGTTGATCCAACAATGGCAATGGCTCCAGCAAGTTTGGATTCATGTTGTCCTGCTGGCATTAGGTTGGACACCGTGGCTATGGCGTCTACTTCGCTGTCACAGGTATGCCCGCTCGATCGTACAACATGTGCGCATAGGCAAACTGAATACGGCGTCCCTGCGAAAAATCCTGATGTATTTCCGGTCGAATGAGTTATCGGCGCAACCACTCCCCATGCGGGAACGAACCGACGACCGCTACGAACTGTTAGCCAAATTTGAAGGCGTTTTGGCAACTTTTGGTTTTTCAGGAATGATCGTGCTGATCGATCGCTTGGACGAACCCCATCTGATCAACGGTTCGGCTGAACTGATGAAGTCGCTACTGTGGCCCATGCTGGATAACAAGTTTCTGAATCAGCCCGGGTTGGGGCTGAAAATGATGTTGCCCATCGAACTGATTCCTTACGTCGACCGGGAACAAAACGATTTTTTTCAGCGGGCCCGACTCGACAAGCAGAACCTCGTGCGTTCCCTAGAATGGAGTGGTGAAGCACTTTACGATGTTGCCAATGCGAGACTCAGAGCTTGTGTGCAAAATGGAAGCGCACCTAAATTACTTGATCTTTTTGACGACACTGTCAACGAGCAACATCTTATTGACCGACTTCGTTCTCTGCGGGTACCACGACATCTGTTCAAATTTTTGTACCGTTTACTCGTCGCACACTCAACGGCCCATACTGAGGAAAACCCGGTATGGAAGATCTCCAGCGACACCTTCGAATCGGTGCTGGCCGTCTTCAACCGCGACCAGGATGCCTGGGACCGTGGACTTTCGGCCGGATAATTTTCGGTGATCGGATTCAAGGCAGTCACTGAAAAACGGGCCGCTGTTCTAATCCGGCCACGGCCCGGGGCGATCGTTCAGTCAAAAGTGATAGAATCGTCATGTTCGATTGGTGCGACAACGGTCGCTCCCTCCTGTCGCCACTTGTCACGTGAGTTTCGATCCTTGATAATTCTCACGGCAAATCGACACACCCACTTTTTTTAAGGAATATCCCAGATGAGTGAACGAATCGTGTTACGTACAGGCGAGAGTCTGGTTGCTGGCGGACCACCTTTCACGGCGGCAGAACCAGAAGTCGTTATTGGAGAACTCGACGGTCCTGTAGGCACCGCGATAGCAACTCTAACGGGGGATCAATCCGCAGGGCACTCTAAGGTTTTTGCGATTCTGAATACGGACATCCAGGTACGGCCCGTGACGTTGATGGTGAGCAAGGTCACCGTGAAGAGCACGGCCTATACAAACATCCTGATGGGAACGGTTCAAGCGGCAATCGCCAACGGAGTTTTGGACGCGGTTCGCACGGGCGATATCCCCAAAGAAAAAGTGAACGACCTGGGTATCGTATGCTCCGTTTGGCTTAATCCGGGCGTCGCAACCGACGAAAATCTTGACCACAAGGCGCTGTTTGAAATTCATCGCAAAGCAACCGCTCAGGCCATTCATAAGGCGATGAATAACGAACCGTCCATCGATTGGTTATTGGAGCACCAGGAAGAAATCACTCACAAATACTATCAGAAAGGCCTGGATGGGACGCTTTAAATGCAGGCATGAGCGGGCTCCGGCATGCTCATCGTTAGTGACGGTGAATGCGATTGACTAACTCGACCGCCATTTCAAGGCGCTGCTGAGTTCGGGTCTGATGTTCCGGTTCTGGTACGCAGAGACCTTCCTTCGCAATCAACTCTTCTAATGAGCGAAAATCCGACCGCCAGTTCCGGCAGATCGATTTAAGTACCAAGCAACGGGGTTGGTCTGCCTCGATTCGCGCCAGTAGCCGGTAAGTACGCGGGTGGTAAACAACCAGGACATCGTTGCGGCGAAGGAATTGCCGCCAACGAGAACGGAACTCGTCCGGCGAAATTGCCACATCAAAGTCTGCATTCGACAAACGCATGTGCCTTAGCGTTGTGGCAGATAGCGGCTGTGGCTGCCTCAGCAGGCAGGAGAATTCCTCGTTGGACGAAAGACGCCGTGCAAACCAACTCACCGGCCACGAGGCAATCGACTTCGGTTGTCCGGGCTTCCGAGTCGCTGCCTCACCATAAGCAACAACCAACCCCTGTGTGTTCTGCATCATCGCATGCGGGAGATACGGCGGCCGTTGAGACTTTTTTTGCCGCCGCCAGACCATGTGACCTGCCGAACTGGCAAGTTGATCGTTGACCATCCGATGAAAGGCGCAGAGCAGTCGATCCAGACCAGGTGTGTTGGGCTCCAAGACTTGCAACGCCGCGACGGTGGCTTCCAACGTCGAAAGGCTTTGCGCACTGGGTTCACGGCGAATCCGATATTGCCCGGGAGCGTCCGGTGCCAACCGAAAACAGGGCAGGGACCGCAGTTGAGGCACGTCCCGGACAATGGTTTTGGCCTGGTGCCAGGTACCATCGACAATCACTAGTTGACGCGGCCGGTCGGATTCCGTCAGTTCGGTTAACTTCGGAGCGTTGTCAGTCGGGTAGAGTAGCCCGGCACCCTTTTGGATGGGTAAGTGCCGGGTGCCAAACTGTTGGTTGTGATCGATAATCACTCGACAGCGGTGCAAAGATTGCTGAACAATCCGCGCAGTATTAAAAGGATGCGAGCGTTCGCCAATGTGCTGCAGAATCAAGACATCCGTGCGATTTCTAATCCGTGGAATCGCGTCACAAAAACAAAGCCGCATTGGTCGAAAGCACCGATAGCATCGGCGTTGCCTTGCGTTTTCCCTGTCGTGTGAAGCAGGACGTTCCATGGTCTCTAAAATTGCGCCGGGGCATCACCTGAGTATCGACTCCACACAAGCACACGGCTTACGTGACCGTCGATGAAAGGCATCTTGTCTACAAACATATTTTCGGTCGGCCGCTCCATCGAGTCCTGGATTTCTGTCGCCCAGTTCCTACGGCATTGACCATGGATAACTGCGGAAAGATCTGCCGGCGTGACAGCGTTTTCCATCGCGAAAGTCCTCATTGAATCTCCGGCAGCGAATACGAAACCAGGCTTGCCCCACCTTCCGGTCATCGCGACGACACGAAAACCGGACCTCAACTCCCACCACCTCGAAATCCCCAGGCTACAACAAATCGAACTTGATCGTCGCAAACTGACTAACGAAGTCATCAACTCCACAGGTAACATTTGGTGAATAGTCAGTCGACGTACATGAACTCTGTCGCATTGAACACCGCCAGGCATATGTCTGTCAGCGCAGCGGCAGCATGGTGATCAACGCCAGCTGGTAACGGAATGGGCAGGGCCAGCCCCCGATCACCACGTTCGTCACTTAACAAAAACCTTGTCTGATTCTGATGAAACTGGCGCAGTGTTCCTTTTTCCTTTTCGGTTGGAGTTCGACCAAAGGTCTTTATCAACAGGTCCTCGAACATCTGCTCGCCGATCGTCACGTGATCCGACAGGAGACGACCGGCGAGACGTTGTGCGGCGTCCAGCGAAAGAGTGGAGTTGAGCATCAGCAGTGACTGCGGAGCAGTCGTTGAGTGCAGTCGCCTGGCACAGCTTGCGTTTCCATCAGGTCGGTCGAAGGCTTCAAAAATCGGGTAGGGAAGATTCCGACGGGCAAACAGGTAAATGCTGCGCCGATAGTGATCGGCCAGCCGCTCACTCACATGCCACTGTCCCTCGATCAGCGTCGCTTTCAACGCTTCGGGGAGTGGCGGGTGAACACCCTTTCCCCCAAGTTCCTTCGAAAGCGAACCGGAGGCTGCCAACATGGCATCACGAATCGCCTCACCCGATAAACGACGACGTGAAAAATATGACAACCAGGTGTTTTCCGGATCCTGTGGAACTTCACCATGTGCCAGACTCTTTTGTCGATACGTCGCGGAATTCACAATGACGCGGTGGATGTGCTTCAGGCTCCAGGCATTTTGAATCAACTCCAGCGCCAGCCAATCAAGCAATTCCGGGTGCGACGGAGAGTGACCAATACCGAAATCGCTGGTGCTGGGTACCAGGCCTGTACCAAAGTGATACTGCCAGAGTCGATTGACGATGACACGAGCAGTCAGCGGGTTCTCCGGGTGCGTGATCCAGTCAGCCAGGGCTGTCCGGCGCCCACTTGTCTTGATGGATGAATCGACAGTAAAGGGCAGATTCCCCGGGTTCGCGATGCGGGGAAAACCGGGCTGAATCTCAGGCCCCTGACGCCGCCAGTCACCACGGATCATGAGGTAACTCTTGGTGAGTTGCCCTTCTTTCTCCTGGAGTACGTTAAGTGACTTGTTTCTCGTGACGTGGACTGCCCGCTCGAAAACCGCTCGCAAGCGATAGAAGTCCGCCTGGCTGATTGGGTCAAACTTGTGGTCGTGGCACTGTGCACATCCAATTTGCAGGCCGAGCAACACACTGCCGACCGTACCGGTCAATTCATTCAACACGTTTTGCCGACGTTGTTCCTGTGAATTGATGTCCGGCATATCGGGGCCTGACAAGCAAAAGACCGTCGCAACTCGTGCCCGCTCATTGACTGGTTCCAGTTCATCTCCGGCCAATTGAAAAGCAACAAACCGGTCATAGGGCATGTCGTCGTTCAGTGCCTGGATCACCCAGTCACGGTACTTCCATGCGTCGGCTCGCTCCTTGTCAAATTCAAATCCATCGGTATCAGCAAAACGTGCCAGGTCCAGCCAGTGCTGACCCCAGTGTTCTCCATAATGAAACGACGAAAGCATCCGGTCGGCGAGTTGTTGATACGCATCCGGTGCCGGACTGGAAACAAACTGTTCAATTTCAGCTGCGGTTGGGGGAAGCCCACGGATACCAAAGGACAAACGACGAATCAAGGTAACTCGATCAGCCTGGCCCTGTGGGATCAGCTGGCGCTCGTTGATGGTTTTGAGAATGAACCGATCAATCGGGTTGCGCGAACGGTCATCACTTGCCAGCTTGGAAACGGCCGACCGTTGGATCGGTCGATAGGCCCAGTGATCACGATCCGTCCTGCGGATTTCGGGCTCAACGAGAGTCTCAGACGTTTCAGCATAACTAAATCGGGGTAATTCTGCGAAACCGATCACCAACCAGCAGATGGCAGAGAATCCAAAAAAAACTTTGTGATTCCGCATAGCGTCACCTGCCGTCAACCAGCGATATCGGGAATGACATGCGCTTCGCCCGGACCGGTCAGGCGTTCATCCAGCCCGTTGTGGAAGAAGCTCAGTAATGCGTGATCCACTCCTAGCAGGTGGAGTATCGTCGCATGCATGTCGCGAACATGCACCTTGTCTTCGGCAGCTCGAAGACCGATTGGATCCGTTGCACCATAAGCTCGACCTCCCTGGATCCCCGCACCGGCAAGCCAGTAACTGTATCCCCAGGGATTGTGATCGCGTCCTACACCCTGTTCACTCATCGGCATGCGGCCAAATTCGCCACCCCATACCACGAGCGTATCGTCGAGTAAGCCACGCTGCTTCAAATCACGGAGTAATCCGGCAATAGGTTGATCTGTTTTTGCACACAGGTCACCATGGTTCTTCTGAACGTCTTGGTGTGCGTCCCATCCCTCGGTACCACCTGAATAAACCTGAACGAAACGGACCCCGCTCTCGACCATGCGACGTGCGAGCAGGCAACGCTCACCAAACTCACGGGTTTTCTCATCGTGCAACCCGTAGAGCTTGTGAGTCGCCACCGTTTCCTGACGGATGTCAACCAGTGCAGGTGCTGCGGATTGCATTCGGAATGCAAGTTCATAGGCCTTGATACGAGCAACGAGGTCATCGTCGTGATTCCTTTTTTTCAGGTGCTCGTGATTGAACTTCTGTGCCAAGTCGAGGAGTTTCCTCTGCTGCTGTTTGGAAATCTTGTTTTGCGGTTTCAGATCCAGGATGGGATTCCTCCCCGCTCGCATGGTCACGCCCTGGTAGGAGGCCGGTAAAAAACCGCTACCCCATGCCGGTGGTCCACCCTTCAAGCCACCCGCCGGATCGGGCAGGACGACAAACGCAGGCATATCTTGGTTTTCCGTTCCCAGTCCGTAGGCAGTCCAACTGCCGACGCTCGGGCGACCCATAAGAACACTACCGGTGTTGACCTGGTAAACCGATTGCGGGTGATTCACGCTGTCACCATGCATGCTGCGTACAACAAACAAGTCGTCGGCACACTCGGAAAGACGTGGAAAGAAATCGCTGATTTCCAGACCTGATTGGCCCCTTGGCTTAAATGGTTTGATGGGACCGAGCAACGGATTTTTGGCGACATTGCGCCGGGTCGCGACGGTCCCGAAGCTTTCGGGCAGGGGTTTCCCGGAATGCTTGATCAAGTCGGGCTTTGGATCAAACAAGTCCATGTGACTCGGGCCGCCGTGCATAAAGAGCCAGATCACACGTTTTGCCCTGGGCGTGGAATGTGGTGGATGCAGCCCAGGTGCTGCCACGCCGTCGTGTTGCAACAGGGAGGCCAATGCGAGCGCGCCGGCACCACCACCGGCTGTTGTCAGCCATTGCCGACGGGTGGATAGATTTTTTACATCGTTTGAGTTCATCTTTCACCTGTCGACCATTATAACGTAATCCGGAGATCTTATCAGACTGAATTACATGGCACGTCGATGCAAGCCGGTGAACCGCCACCTTCCGGTGAGGCGACACTCGACCCGTTTTGATCTTTCCAGGTTAGGGAACATACATTCAGGCACCCAAGAAATACGGGCAGAATCATTTTTTCCAAAACTATCATTTGGTTCCCGGAAAAACGAACGGAACGAGGGCCAACCGCGATCCAACGTGAAATGTCCGGAGACCTTGACCGGGTACGTTCCTGTCCAGATGGACCGGCCCCTGTTCGGGTCTCGATCGCATCTGGGCTAATTGCTGCTGGAGACCGGGGCCGGGTCCGGTTAGGAACCCCGAACGCAGCGCGGCACCATTTGTTATGATGTCTACTTGTCGGCCGTCTCAAGAAAAGGCGGCTTATTATGCCCGGGCCCTGCAATAGGGAATTTTGAACAAGAGGACATTCATGGCAGGTTCGACGGCTGCTGTTGTCGGCACCGGATTTATCGGGCCGGTGCACGTTGAAGGCCTGCATCGTGCCGGCGTCGCTGTGGCCGGAATTCTCGGCTCGACCCCGGAAAAGTCTCGGTCCGCGGCCGAACAACTCGGACTGCTGCGAGGCTACAAGTCACTTGACGAAATACTCACGGATGATGCCGTGGATGCCGTCCACCTGGCTACGCCCAACCATTTACACTTCGAACAGGTCTTGGCCGTGCTGCGGGCAGGAAAGCATGTGCTTTGCGAGAAGCCCCTGGCAATGAACTCGCACGAATCGGCCGAACTGGTCAAAATCGCAGCCGACACCGGTCTGGCAACCGGCGTAGCATATAACATTCGATTTTATCCGCTGTGCCACGAAGCTGCGGCGCGGGTCAGTGCCGGTTCCGTCGGTGACGTACTGCACGTGACGGGATCCTACGTTCAGGACTGGCTGCTCTTCGATACCGACTTCAACTGGCGGGTCCTGGCCGGGGAGGGGGGTGAACTGCGGACCGTGGCCGACATCGGCACGCACTGGCTTGATCTGGTGCAGTTCATCACGGGAAGATCTGTTGTCTCCGTGTTTGCCGATCTTCGCACAGTGCATCTGACGCGGCAGCAACGACGGGGCGGTGCCGATACATTTTCTGGACAGCCAACAGATTTGTCGGACACGGAACCAGTCACCATCCAGACCGACGACTGCGGCTGTGTGGTCCTGCGCTTTGACAATGGTGCCAACGGTTGCCTGTGGGTGTCACAAACAACGGCCGGAAGAAAGAATTGTCTGCGACTGGAGATCGCCGGATCGCATCAGGCTCTAGCCTGGAACAGTGAAAGTCCGAATGCCCTTTGGATTGGTCATCGTGACCGGCCGAATGAAACACTGATGCGCGACCCCTCGTTGATGAGTGAGTCGGCCTCAGGTATTGCGAGCCATCCCGGAGGTCACAATGAGGGCTTCTCCGATACCTTCAAGCAACTGTTTCGTGCCTTCTATGGATACATTGCGGCGGGCGACTTCACGAACCGGCCCCCCTTCCCCACCTTTGCAGACGGTCATCGCGAGATCCTGATCTGCGAAGCCGTCCTCCGCAGCCACCGGGAACGTCGCTGGGTCGATCTTTCTGAAACCGAAAGCTAAGTGAACCGCTTGCAGGTGGCACAACTTGTCGAGGGACCTTTTCATTGGTCGCCTGGATAATGTGCCGTGCTCGCACGCAGCCAATCCACCTTCATCTTTGACAACGTCTGCAAAATATTTTCCGGTACAAATCCGGAATTTGCACCGGGCGACAATCGTCACCAAATCGGTATTTTATAGCTTAGGATCCCGATAGGCTCCCCAGCCTTCACGTCCTTATAGTTGTCGTGGCACATGGTACACTTTTCCATGACAACAGGAATTGGCGTGGCAGCTCTAAGGTAGAGCGTCCCGTCAACCTTTATCACCTCATCAACAAAGCCCGCACCTTGTTTGAGTTCCTTTATGGCGGCAATATCAAATGGTTCCGTCGGCACATTGGCTTCGTTGTAAGGTTCCCCCGTGGCATCAAGCAGTTGAACCCAATGCCAGCCTTTTTTATCTATGGCAGCAAAAAGTGCTTTTGCTGCTGTTCCTGCAGGTAGATCTTCGTCTGAATTGACGTAGTGCTCGGTTATCAGAACGACCGCAGTCTTGTACACATCGTCAAGCATATGGACAACCTGTCGCGTCCGTTCAACGGCTGCGTGACTGGCTTGTGGTGATGTTGACGAAGCCTGATTTGGGTTGCAAGTTAATAGACAACCAGTGATCAGAAGGGTAAGGATTCAGTAGACAATTCGGGAATACATCTTAAAATCTCCAGTTAGTGTGGGAACCATGAATCATGAATTCAGCTTGATCAGCTTTTTCATATCAGCTTTCCCAGGAACCACATCAGCAATACTTTTTGATAACAGGTAGTCCTGTTGAATCCGTTCCGCTATTGTCCGGAAAGCCGTCGCGGCTCACGTTCATGGTCTTGACCGGGTACTCGATCACGGCCCTCAGGCCGGTGGCCGGATCCGAGATTTCCGTCTGCGCAACCAGCGCGTGGCCCGCTTCCGTGGCTCGCATTGCCGGCTCGAACCGATCCACCGGTATCTCATAAGCCGATGCGGCCGGCCATAGCTGGAGACGCAGAGTAGTGGTAAATTCGACCCACTACGTGAGCACGAGGATAAGAATGGCGGGGACAATGAAAAACATGGCAATCAGTAGAGAAATCAACGCAATTATTTTGCGTTTTTTTTGCCCGGCTTCTTCCGATTTATTTGAGAAAGCCCCCCCTCGCAGTCGCCACTTGGCACCGGTGTTTACTTTCACGCCGGGGATTTGATGAATTGGAATGAATTCAGTGAGATGTTCATTCTTGGCTTTGTCGGTGAGTAATAAGGTTCCGTCGTCAAGATAGGCGTTCACTTGTTCCAGTGTGAATGGCCCGGATTCATCATCACCACGTTGGATGTGAATCTGGTCCGAATGCTCTTTTTTGGGGTCAGGTTTGCTCTCGGTCAAGCTCCTCTCCTTCGTCAGCCAATGCGGCTCTACAGGCTTGCTGTTGTCTTCGACTTTGCCGAGAAAGTACACCTCCTCCCCCGGCTTGAGATGGTATTCTTCAATTCTCGAACCCCCCAACGGTGTCCAGTCGTATGCCCTGCGCACATCGTCACCAAGCTTTGCGCTCAATTCTTCGGATATATCTGGAGGCACACTGCCCCGGTGCACGTGCTTGTTAATGTCAGGCCCAAAAATTACCTGCTCTCCGTCTCGGTCGCGTTGCTTCATGACCAATTCAGTGCCGTCAAGTTCAGCAACTCCAGTTCCATCGTCGAGGACGTATGGCGTGGACTGAATCTCCCAAAACAGCGTTTTGATGCCCTTGATCCTTCTTTCTCCTCGGACATGTTCTTCGGTTCTCATCCCCCTGGTCAATTCCCCGCCGCCGCCGTGAAAAATCACAGCATAAAGGACACAGTCCTGATGACTTATCGGGCTTTTCAAAAGCGGGCCAATAGCCTTCACCGTTCCCTTGACTTCCGCGCTGCCTTCCTTGATTTCATTGATGGGTGTGGTTGGGGTCAATTTTGCGCGGAGATAAGCAACCAAACACCCAATACCCAACAGCAGAGGCAACGCTCCCGACGCAAACAACATCTATGAAAGCGGTTTTAAATTCTTGGTTGCAGCCAGCAGTGGGAAGTAAAGGTCTAGATCCATGACTCAGTTAGTTTGATGAGATTCGTTGCTTTGCATTATCAATTCGTTTTCCAGAAAAACCAGATCCTTCTCGGTCAGCCCGCGTCTTTCATGCACATGCAGGATTCGGCAGGTTCCATCCTCCTCGCATTCATCAATATTCTTTTTACTGTCATCAACAAAGATCGCCTCCTCATAGCTAATACTCCCTGAACGCATCTCCTCAGAAATAACCATGTGTTTCTTTCCTCTGAAACGTTTGAGAGCTTCGGAGTCCTTCCCAAAGATGGCCTCTTCATTAAAAAAATTGATTAAGCCGACACGCGTAAGTGATTCTTTTATTACAGCCGTGTAGCCGTAAGAGACAATTGAACATTTGACCTCTGCTTGTGCGCGAACTGGCCATGCAACCTGAACACAGATTGAAATTTTGCTGCGTTGCCAGTTGCAACCTCACCGACGCATTGATCGGTGAATCACTCGCGTAGTCTCCCGGAATCGATGGCTGAGAGTGTTCAACAGGATTCCTAATCCAACCAGTCCAAAGCCCATTAAAATCGTCCCCGTAGCGAGAATCGCCGTAGGAACCTTGTGCACATACTGGTCTTCCAGATAATCGCACACCACCCAGATCCCGCTGACAAGACCAAACGCAATGAACAACAAACCGAGTGCTCCGAAAAACGTCAGTGGCTTGTAGGCCCGGGCAATGCTGACGATTTCCCTGATCACCCGGGCACCATCCCTGAAAGTGTGCAGTTTGGAAAATGATCCCTCCGGACGCTCCCGGTAGGGAACAGGTATTTCCACAATCGTGAATCCGTAGTCCAACGTCCTGATCGTCAATTCCGTTTCCACTTCAAAACCGGAGGAAAGAACGGGCACGCAACGGACGATTTCCGCCGTCATGCCCCGGTATCCTGACATGATGTCCTTAAGCTTGCAGGAGAAAATCCAGTTGACGAGGCTGCGAACAAGATTGTTTCCGAAAACGTGGAGCGGTCTGAATGATTTGCCTGAATATTCCTCCAGCCTGGTGGCCACGGTCATGTCGGCCTGACCTTGTATCAGCGGATCCAACAGTTCAAGAGCACGGTCCGCAGCGTAGGTATCGTCTCCGTCGACCATGATGTAATAATCGGCCTCAATTTTCCTGAACATGGACTGGACCACACGCCCCTTGCCCGGTCTTAATTCAGAGACAACCCGGGCACCGCTCTGGCGAGCCACTTCAGCGGTCCGGTCCGTGCTGTTGTTGTCAAAAACAATAATCTCTGCATCTGGAAGAACCTGTTTGAAATCCCCGATTACCTTGGCGATAGTGATTTCCTCGTTAAGACAGGGGATCAACACGACCACTTTTCCCGCAGAACGCGCGGTTTCGCCTGTTCGTACAACGGATTCGTTCGCTGGAGAAGGATTTTTCAAATCAAAGATGCCGGGTTGTTTGTTTGCGTCGCTGTCTTTGTTCAGAAAAAGAATCTGAATCTAACCGAGTTCCAGAAGACGACCGCGTCACGTCTGGTGTGCTTCGGTACACCCAATCCTCAACTCGCGTGAAGTGTACAGATTTGTCGAATAAGTGACTAGTCCGCGTTCCAGGTTTGTACAACTACCGAAATTTCAGTTCTCCGGCGTGAATCAGACGACATGCGGCAATCTAGCCACACAAGCTAAAACGTCAAGACCTGCGCCCCGGACTTTCCTACATAGATGTTCTCAGCCGATTGGATTTCCTACAATGGTACGTTGAGTTGTCTTTCATCAGGAAGTGATGGTGAGATGATGCCATCCAAGCCAACAAACTCGGAACGGGAGCTGATCACACCACCCGAATCATTGTTGGCAAACAATCCACTTCAATGGTTCAGATTCATCGGCCCGGGTGCCGTGGTCGCTTCCTGCACGATAGGCAGCGGTGAAGTCATTTTTTCGACCCGTGGTGGGGCCATTTTTGGATACAACATCCTGTGGATTTTTCTGCTGGCGTCGCTCGTGAAGTGGGTGTTTTGTTATTCCAGCATGCGGCACATGACGCTCAGCGGCGCACATCCGTTTGAGCGTTGGAAACATCTCCCCGGACCCCACGGCTGGTTTCCCTTGTTCATGTTCACCATCGGCCTTGTGTGCTTTCCCATCTGGAACTCGTTTCTCGCCGGTGTACTGGGGACGGCATGCACCTGGATGTTTGGGAAGCAACCGCTATTTGCCGGAAACGACACCTATTGCTGGGCAACGATCGCCCTCGTCCTGGCCATGATCGTCATGCTGAGCGGTAACTATCGGCGATTAGAATCGCTCCAAACCGGACTGGTGCTAATCATGCTGGTGTGCATCGTCGTTGCCGTTTTTATGTTGCGACCGAACATCCTGGAAATCCTTCCAGGAACCTTCGTCCCGACCGTCCCGACCTACCCCGACTGGGTACGCGAACTCAAGGAATTTGAAGGCCGGACGCCGACTCTGGAAATAATGGTTTACATCAGTGCGATAGGAGGGGGAAGTTTCGCTTACCTTTCGTATTTATCCTTTTTGCGTGACAAAAAGTGGGGACTGGCCCACATGGGAGTGGCTTCCGACGAATTGCTGGAGCAGATCGCCGCGCAGAAAGACCATCCTGCGCGGCTCTGGGTTCGCGCCGCGGCAATCGATACGGTGACCAGTTTTCCCCTCATCGCGATTCTATCAGCTTGTTTCTCGATTCTCGGAACGATCGTGCTGGCCCCTGATCACGTTGTCCCTGCAGATGAGGAACTTTTAAACCATCAGGCAAACTTCATGAGGGTCCTGTCTCCATGGCTGGTACCACTCTACAAGATCGCCGTTTTTGCCGCTTTTCTACCGATTCTCTACGGCGGCCCCGAATTGGACTTCCGAGTAATCAAAGAATTTCTCCATTCAACAGATCGTTTTCACAATCGCTTTGCCGAGAAAAAACTGCGTTTCGCATTCATCGCGTGGTGCCTTTTTGGAGCGTTAATCCTCCTTTGGGTCAGCTGGTGGATTAAAACGTTCGTCGATTCTGAGTTTTCTCTGGTGGATTGGATCAGTCCGGCCGGAATTTACACGGGCGTGCTGACGTGTGGTTTCTATTGTCTGGCAAATCCCTGGATGGACTGGAAGTTCCTGCCTCCAAAACTGCGTATGAATTGGCTTCTGGTCGGGCTCAACCTGATCGCTGGAGTCCTCTTCACGATACTCGGGGCCAAATCCCTGTGGGATGAGTGGTGGTACACCGACCAAAGATGGCACTGTTTTATCCTCCTGGCCGTACTCGCCGGGTTCGCCATGCTGTTGTCGGTTTTATTCCGGCGCTTCCTCTACACACAACCGGAGCATGAACAGGACATCGCCAGGCGTTGACGTGTCGCACGCTCCCTGTCGGAAGTCTTATGACCCAAACCATGTGCTTCGTGGTTCCACAAAATTCCTGTCAGTTCGGTTTTCTCAGTGCCACAGCGGGCCACTCAATCCGACACGGTGCCTGTCCGTTGTGGCGAATAAAAAACGAACGGTTGGGGACACCGTTTAGGTGTTCAAACATCGATTGTCTTTGTAGGATGCGTTCCCAGAGGTTTCGTCCGCACATGCCGGCGAGAATCAACGACAAGTCCGACTACTGATGAACCAAAACGATTCCAGGAAATTCCATGTACAATCAACGTGCACTTCGACTGAAGGAAAGGTTGCGAGCCGGTGAACCGGCGATCGGGACCTGGTTGTCCATACCCTCCGTTGTTGTCAGCGACGCCATTGCGGGATGCGGCTTTGACTGGGTACTTATCGACAACGAACACGCACCATTTGACCCGGTAACACTACACCAGATGCTGATCGGTTTTAAAGGAACCGACACGGTACCTTTCATTCGCGTACCGGAAAATGACGAAGCGACGATCAAACAGGCCCTGGACATCGGCTTTGAAGGCATCGTCACGCCGCAAACTAACACGGTCGATGACGTCCGGCGGGCCGTTGCCGCCTGCCGCTATCCGCCCGAAGGCGTGCGGGGATTCGGTCCTACCTACGCGGCCAACTACAACCGTGATACGGACGACTATGTAAGCCTGGCGAACCGGTCCATCTTTTGCGTCGTTCAGGTTGAAAGTGTTCACACGACAGAGGAAATTGACGAGATCGTGAAGATTCCGGGGATTGACGGACTTATTGTCGGACCCAATGACATGTCTGCCACCGCCGGATGCTTCCTCGAAACCGACCGCGAAGAGGTCCAGGGCGCCATTCGGACTATCCTGGGCACCGCCAGGAAAGCAGGGATTCCTATCGGACACGGTTGGTGTACAGCGGATATTGCGGCCCAAATTGAGGACGGGGCACAATTGATTCTCGAGGGTGGGGACCTGGGATTCTTGCGAGAAGGGGCATTGAGTGTGCTTGCAGAATTTAAACGGGCCATCCATTGACCTTAAAACAACTCCCCCGGACCAACCCTGTCGTCACCTTATGTTACAAAATCAAGAATTGACGAGGTGACCAGGAGTTTTCACTGCCACCAGACAACTCCCAGGAAGTTCAAGGGCCAAGCTTCACCTTCTACCTGCTGGGAAAACATTTAACATCTGGTAAATTGCTGTTAGATTGGACTGCCTTAACAGGTCACCTCGTCAGAGGATCCCGCACCCGAATTGGAACCTGTCATGAACAGAAGAACCTTTCTCATCAACGCCGCAGCAGCGACAGCGATAGCTACCAGAGCCAAAGAGCTTCAGGCCGGAAAACGTAAAAAGAAAACGGTCGGCATCGTCGGCTGCGGACGAATGGGCCAATACTATGCGGACGTCTACCGCCTGTTACCGGACACGGAACTTGTGGCGATTGCCGAGTGGAACGATGACCGACGACCGGTCGTCGGAAAACGCTTCGGGGTTTCAGCCCTTTATAAAGATGTCAACGCCATGCTGCGGGAAGTGGTGCCTGACATCGTTGCCGTGATCACACCAACGAAGTTCATGAAGCAGGCCGTCATCGCCAGTGCCGAGGCCGGAGTGAAAGGTGTCTCGACGGACAAACCGATCGCCGCACGCCTTTCCGATGCCGACGCCATGGTCGACGCCTGTATCAAGAACAATGTGGTTTTCGCCGGGGGCAACCTGCAGCGGGCCATGTGGCAAGTGCAGCATGCCGCCCGGCGTCTGGACGCGGGAGAATTCGGCACACGAACGGGGGCTGCTATCCACGGATTCGGAGGCGAGATTTCCGGTGGCGGCTGCCAGCACATTTCGGTTCTGCGCCTGTTTGCGGACGCAGAGGTAGAAGAGGTGATTGCCTGGGCCTCGTCGGAAGAAGCGTTGCAGGGAGAGACGGACGAAGGACTGAACATTAACGGCCGTTTTCGGATGACCTCGGGACTGGAGTGCCAGGTCTACGGCCTGACGCAGACTGATGGCGACAAAAAAAACCGAAGTGGCGTCGATCTCTGGACTGATGATGCAATGCTTTCGTGGAACTGGGGTCCACCGAAGATCTTTCAAGGGACCGATGCCAATGGCAATCGCAAAGAGATTGACCCACACTATCCACCACACCCCGAACCCGGAGTGGTCAAAGGGGCCGCACTGGGAAACAGTCACTACCTGGTGACCTCGATTCTGTCTCTGCTGGACGCCGTCGAGACCGGGAGCAAACTCTGGGTCTCCGGCCATGATCTGCGACAGGCGTTGGAGGTGGCGATCGCCTGCAAACACTCCGCCCAACTGGGAAACCGGCCGGTCAAGCTGCCTCTGAAGGATCGTTCGTTGTCGCTCCATCCAAGACCTTATCGCTGGCTCGGAGGCGACGCTATTGGCAATCCCCAGACAGCTGAGGAAGCGAGCGAAATAAAGAGTTAGCCGTCCAATCTTCGTGTTGGAAATCTGGTATCGCTGGGCTTGTCGCTTCGTCGCTGTCGCGGCCAGATGGACGAAGCCTGCGGTTGATCGCTATCGCGGGGATTCCTGTAGCGCGTGGCCGACAGTCCACATTGCCATCGAGACGAGATCAAGCTGATGGGCTGAACTTTTCGCTCGATTGACCCGCTCAGTGTTTCACAGGGACTACCACGTGTTTCACAGGGACTACCACGTGTTTCACAGGGACTACCACGTAAGGCATCTCCGTTTCCCAGGCTGGCCAGAGTCGGCCGCCCCCTGGAACACGCGCTTCGATGTAATACAACAGGTCATAACGCCCCGACAAAATCCCGCCTGGAATTAAATGTGAACACGAGCGGTGGTGGCTCGGTGGTCGCCGAACTGCTTGATCAGGATGGCCAGCCGATTGCAGAATTTTCGCGTCATGAAACCGTGCCGGTGAACGGCAACTCCGTCCGCATGCCGGTCCACTGGAAGCCCCGCTCGGACGTTAGGCAGTTGGCTGGTAAACTGATTAAAATTCGCTTCCGGATGCAGAAATGCAAGTTGTATGCATTTCAGTTCGTCGATTGAAACAATGGTCTCAGCCGGAGTGCCACACAATTGGCAGCGTATGGTTTACACCCGGGTACAACTCGCCAAAGACGGCAGCGGCTTAAAAACCGGCTCAACTGCTTCCACAGAAAGAAAGTCATCGATGCGTCCACTATTCACCATCTCTATGACTTGGATTTCCTTGTTTCTCCTTTTCCTTTCGACCACTGCTGCGGAGAATGCAATCGACATCGGAAGCCGCAGGGAATTGTTTGTCGACCATTACCTGATCGACCAACTCGACAACCTGCAAATGAAGCTTCACGAGCCAAGGATCACGCCTCTCGTGCCGGGTACACCTGCTGGACACTATGCCACCGTCATCAAAGAGGGCAACCTGTTCCGTCGCTATGATCGTGGTGGGGATGCTGCGTTCGATGGGGAAGATCGCGAAACCACCCGTTACTGGGAAAGCAAAGACGGAATCCATTGGACGGCTCCTAACCTTGGATTGGTTGAGGTCGACGGTTCACGTGACAACAACGTGATCATTACCAACACCAAGTGGATCGCCCATAACTTCAGCCCCTTCCTCGACCAGCGACCAGGGGTATCCCAATCACATCGATTCAAGGCTCTGGCAGGCGTCCACAAGGGAGGCGGACTGCACGCTTTTTTTTCCGCCGATGGCATTCACTGGAAGAAATTCCAAGACAACCATGTGATCATCCACGAGCCATTTGCCTTCGATTCCCAGAATGTGGCCTTCTGGTCCGAAATCGAACAACGTTACGTCTGCTACTTTCGCACCTGGGCCACATCACACGGCAGACTGCGCACCATCAGCCGCACCACATCCATGGACTTCATCCACTGGTCCCGACCGGTGGCCACCGACCCTAATCTGCCGGGCGAACATCTCTACACCAGCGGCACGCATCCATACTTTCGCGCACCCCACATCTACATCGCTCTGCCCACCCGATTTCTACCGGACCGCGGCTCATCCACAGACGTCATGTTCATGACCTCACGAGGAGGAAACCGATATCAGCGCACCTTTCTCCAGGCATTCATCCGACCGGGACTTGATCCGGCCAAGTGGGGCAACCGCTCCAACTATGCCGCCTGGGGGGTGATTCCTACCGGAACGGACGAGATGTCCCTCTATGTGCGCGAACGGCGGTATGTGCTCCGTACTGACGGCTTCTCCTCAGTCCACGCGTCACACGAACAGGGAGAACTGCTGACCAAGCCGATTCGCTTCAACGGCAGACAGTTGGAGATCAACTATGCCACCAGTGCAGCCGGTCAGGTCCAGGTTGAAATCCAGGATCCCAGAGGAAAACCGATCCCCGGTTACCGTCTGCAGGAATGCGTCACGATTGTCGGTGACCACATCAGCCGCACCGTCAGCTGGAAAAACGGAAACGACATCCGATCACTCGCTGGCAAACCGGTCCGTCTACGAATGGTGATGACGGAGGCCGATTTGTATTCGATGCGATTTCATGAAGTCGGAACACATTAAGTCACGTTAGCAACTATCAACGCGGGTTAAAAAAAGGAGTCGTAGAAAACATGCAAACCGTTGATTTTTCCCGATCGTTTCTAACCTTTTGCACCGATTGGACAAAGAAACCGTCATGCACCGCCAGCCACAAACCACCGTATACATTGAACGCTGTGCGCATTCGTCTCGAATGTGTGTGCACGATCGAAGATGCACAAGGTTATCGGGAAGATTTCTCCCTGGGCGCCAGTTGCAAGGCCGAGGTGGTCGGTGCGAAACGTGATCTCTGGTTGCAACCCAATGCCGATTTCATACCGATCTATGGTCGCACAAAATTCATGAACCTCAAGACCTATGCTCAGGTCGGCCAGTCTGTCAACTTTTACCCACCGAAATCAGAGAAACAGCCTGAACGACAAGTAGGCGTCATCGCGGAAGCATTTGACGATGGAGGAGTCGAAATTGTGTACGCTCAGGGAGAGTTGCTCCAGTCTGACCAGGAGGTCGTCGAAGCGACACTGACCAACGAATCGCTGGTGGCCACGACCCGGTTATCTACTCCACGTTACACGGTCACTCTGACGTATCCGGTCAAGACGATGAATGCCAATCAGCGTGACTGGGTCTACCAAACAGATACAGGACCTGTCCTGCTGCCCGACCTGGAGCTCGAACCGGACGAGTTGATCTCCGGGATGGAACTGGCCTTTGCCGCCTTCAATCATCCCGACTGGGTGGAATTCATTGTGCGTGAGCCTGTGCCGGTCGCTGCAGGCGTTGACGTCTATCATTATGCCCGGTCGGTTCGCTGGGACGCGCACAATCAAGTGATCCGCTTACGATCCTGAGCTTGCCAGGACCAGATTGATGCGATCACTGTCCCAAGGCAACACAACTACTTTGGTTCAGGAACCTCGGAACGATCGATGAGGAATCCTGTCGGGCTGGATCGCTCCAGGTAGACGTCGTTGTTCTTTTCGTTGCCGTACTGGTCGTTGCCTCCATAGTCGATCAAAAAACCGAAGTTTCCAGGGGACCCGGCCGCACCGTTTCCCTGGCCACCGCCTTGGTAGTCGTCATCACCCCCCTGCGAGAAAAGGATGGCAAAGCCATTGGCAGCAACCGCGCCCTGACCAATGCCGGTCGGGGAGAATGTGTCGTTGCCACCGAAATCAAAAATCCCCCCCAGCGAAATGTCGTAGGCGAACGCCGGTCCGGCGTGATTGGCCACGTACACATCATCGCCACCGTCGTCAAAGATCAGACCCACCGCGTAGTGTACCCCGAAACCTACGCCGTAGCGAAGAAACCGGGGCTCGCCGCGAACACCGCCGTCAAAACCCTCGACCGTCGAACCGAGCCGCTGGTCATTGCCGCCAAAATCACGAGCCAAGCCGACTGCAAACCAATATCCGGCTCCGTGGGAAAAGTAGTCGCACTCGTAAACATCATCCCCCCCACCGTCAAGCATCACACCTACCCCACCGTTGGCGATCCCGCGGGGTCCAGCTCCCATCCCCTGGGACCAGCCCGCGTAGCCGGGCGAGTCGCCATAGCTGTCGGGATTGACGCCGCCCGCGTAGTAGTGGTCATCACCAGCGGTGTCCTCAATCAACCCGAAACCCAACGGCCCGCCGAATCCCTGTGCATAGAGGGAGGCATGATAAGTGTCGTTGCCGTCGCGGTCCACCAGCATACCGACGCCGCCCGTAGCACTGCCTTGGGCTCGCCGCATGGCACGATACGAATCGGTGCCCGACCAGTCCACCAACATGCCCACCCCCGCCAGACAAGTGCCCTGAGCGACGTCCACCGCGTCATATTGATCGTTGCCGGAAAAGTCCACCAGCAAGGACACACCAACGATGGCACTACCTTGGATGCCGGGCTGGCTGCCGGTGTAACGGTCGTTTCCAGCCAGATCCAGGACCACCAGAACCGGCCGGGACTCGCTCACTGTGCCCTCGAGATAGGTGTCAGCACCCGCCACGTCGATGACGACGGCAACCGTGGACAATTTATCGAGCTCGTAGGTATTATCGCCGCCACCGCCAATCAGAATATTGCCGGCAGGTGTCTCGATCAGGCTCAACAATTCCCCCTGAACTCCGTCGATCTCAGGGACTCTGGATTCCTTGCACTGCATAAGTGCTTTCATCAACCGCGGGTCCGCCAAGGGCGCCAGTTCGTTGGCACTGGCAAGCAGTGCCTGGCGGTTCATCATTGACATTGCATCGCACATCGTGACGCCGGCCGCCTGTTCGGGCCAGGTATACGCGCCGGCGGTGATTGTGGCCGTTGAGACTCGGTACAAGCTGCTGCGCAGCAGTGTGAGCTGTTCTTCGGTGAGTGGATCGATCGCACGCTGCCATTGTGCTCGAGCTGCTGCCAGACAATCTGCAACGGCAGCCGTTGCAGCCTCAGGCGATTCTACCGGGTAGGTCCGGGCCGACGGTGCTTTGGTGTCCAATTTCTTCGACATTATTGTCAGGCAACTGGACAGATCAAGGTCTTTGCCACTGAGCACCTGATGCAACCGACCGGTGAATTTTTCCGCGTCTGCCGGAGCCTCCAACTGATGACGCAGCATCCAATCGAAGTAGCTCATACGGCACCGGTCGCCAGCCGTATTGGTCAGACCGGCTGTCGCATGCGCCTGGTAACTGTTGAATTGTTCCCGCACACCACGGCTGTTCAGTCCCTCGACGATCTCCGTCTGCATGATAGCTAACGCGGCTTCAGGAGGATTGGCGCTACACAGTTGAAACGGCAGCAGTGCACAAACCATAAGAACGCACGACAGCCGTTCGATCCCGAGTCCGGCATATTCCACCGTGATTTTTTTGGTGTGATACATCGTAGCCCTCCTGATAAGTTGTGATCGCCCAAAAACTGTTTGGTCACTAGGTCAGTGATCACCGTCTCACGGAATTGTCTTTCCTGCTCCGCCGGGCGAAACCTTCACGCAGCGGCCTTTGCAGAGGTGCGGATGGTGGTTCCAATGCCGGACATTCCATCGCGTTCACATCTAGCAGAATTTGATGGAATACAGGTCCGCGTCCTTCATCCGGAACCTCAGTCGCACAGGGTCGCCCGCCAGCCGACTTACATCACTTCCGTTCTACCAGCGTACGGTGCGCTCGATTTCATCACCGACAATTTATTCTGATTCGTCCAGTGTTAATCCGTCCAACGGTTTACTCGACCAAAGAAAACAGCGAGTATAAAGGAGAAACCTGCTGGGAGCAAACAGTTCAACGGACGACAAGGAGCCACCAGTTCCCACATTTGTAAATCTTTTTCTTCCTGCGTCCCCGGTACAGACCCCTGGAGCAACCATGAAGCAGCGGACCTTGTCAGTGATCTCACTCTCTTTGGTAACATTTTTTTCAACAACCATCTCTGGTCCGGCCCGATCTGCAGAACCCGCTGCGGCAGCAACACCTGCTAAACCGTCCGAAACCTATCCGCTCCTGAAAGAGCCGGTACTGGTCATGAGTGAGACCGCCGGATTCCGGCCGTTGCACCTCTCAATCTGCGGGCGTTATGCCGCGATCGTTGCGGCCAAGCCCGGCACTACCCGGATTTATTTATACGACACGAAAACACAGAAACTGGAACTCCTTGCCAACGACGCGAAGACTGGAATCCAGATCGTGTGGGGGCACCTGCATTACAAGTCCGGGCAGGTAGCGGTCAATGACCGGTACGTGGCGTATATTCGGGAAAATGGCGCACGTGACCAGTTGATCCTGCGTGAGATCACCAACCCGGAAGATGCGAAAATCTACGACCTGCCTGACGGCATGTCGCTCGGTCAGATGTCCGTGGGCAATGACGACAGCAACGGGTTCGGCGTCATCGGCTACAAGCGGCCCCGGGGCAACATTCTCGACGCCAACGTATATTACTTGAACCTGACTGATGAGAGCTTCCAACTGATCCACGCCAGTTCCTGCGACGTGGGTGCAGACCCGAAAAATTCGTGGCTCTACAATCGCGGACCCCAGACTCGAAACGGCACCATGACCTGGATCTTCGGCAGTCATGATTGCGTCCGTGCAACCAGCTACTACTGGGACGGCAGTTTTAACGCGGACGGCAGGGCAAAGACAAAAGCACTACCACTTTCGATGTATACCGAGAAGAACGTTCAGAATCCGTCGATGATCACGATGTTCGATGAAAAGATTTACATGTACGCCTACAACATTCAATACCAGGGGCGCGCTGGAGGGGTGGCCGCATGGGACCCGGTGAAGGACACCCTGACCATGCTGGGCGACGGCCTGACGCCAAGCGTGTCTGGCAGATGGCTACTGCTTGCGAATCCAAACGGCATTTTCAAAATCGACACTACCGCCACCAACCCCTGGAAAGCAAAGACGTTGGTGATCCCACCAGCCCCCGAATCCAACCACTACACCCAGTCCGGTGCCAGACTCAGCTGTACCGGACGGTTTGTGTACTTCCGGATGGACAATATGGACGGGGCGAACACCCGAGTCTACATGGCGGATATCAACTCCGATTAACCAGTCGCAAAACCCCAACGAGTCCTCGTGCTCGGTACCACAGATCAGCTGGACTGTTTGGTCATGCCGGTTTGACTGCCGCCAAAAAAATGGTCCGTAACCTGGTGCAGGATCGCTGGTCCGTCCCGTTATGAACTATCTGCGCCGATTAACTTGAGAAGCTCCGGCCAGGGACGAGTATTGGCCACACTCTCTTTGGTAAGACCTCCTCGACGCGCTTGCAAGATGCCATAGCGCATGGTGTCCAGACCCGGCTCACTGTGCGCGTCGGTGTTGATGACCACGGGAATTCCCTGCGCCTTGGCAAAGGCACAATGAATGTCATTCAGATCCAAACGGGCGGGGTTAGCGTTCAATTCCAGCAATTTTCCGTGCTGCTTCGCAGCCGCCATCACCTGTTCCATATCAACTTCATACGGCTCGCGACGGTTAATCAGGCGGCCCGTGGGATGTGCAATCGCGCTGACAAACGGATTTTCCAAAGCACCCAGGATACGATCCGTGATCTGCTGCCGTGACTGGTTTTGACCATAATGGATACTGGCGATGATCCAATCCCCTTGGGCCAACACTTCGTCAGGCAAATCAAGGGGACCGCTCTCCAAGATATCACATTCCAGACCTTTGAGAATTTTGAATTCGGATCCCAGGGACTCATTGAGATGATCAATCTCTTGCCACTGTTTGAGCAATCGTTCGGCGTTCAAACCGCGGGCCATACTGACACGCTGGGAATGGTCGGTGATCGCCAGGTAAGATAGTCCACGCGATTTGGCAGCCGCCACCATTTCTTCCAGGCTACTCTTGCCGTCGGTGGCAGTCGTGTGTGCGTGCAGATCGCCCTGGATATCTGACAACTCGATCAGTCTGGGGACTGCGCCTTCTGCAGCCCACTCGAATTCGCGTCTGGCTTCTCGCAGTTCGGGCGGGAACCGGGGCAAACTCAAGCAGGCATAGACATCGGTTTCTTCGACACCGGCAACATACTCTTCCTTTCCATTTCCTGTCCTGAACACACCATATTCGTTAATCTTGAGGCCCTGTTTCTTGGCCATGCCTCGTAACACAACGTTGTGACTTTTTGAACCCGTAAAGTATTGTAAAGCCGCTCCGAAAGATTCTTTGGGCACCACCCTCAAATCGACGGCGAGACCTGTGGTCAAACGGATCGACATTTTCGTTTCACCTCGGGCAATGATCTGGGCGATGTCGGGAACGTCCCCAAAGCGGTCCATTACCTCGTCAGATTTCTCCGAAACAACAAGAACGTCCAAATCTCCTACTGTTTCTCTTCCGCGGCGATAACTGCCAGCCAGTTCCAAACGTTGAATACTGGCACAAGCCTTCAAATGCTCCACAAGCCGCTGAGCAATTTCATCTGCTTTCACCCACTTGATCCTCTGATTGGCCTGCTCAGCAATCTCAATACCATGCAGAATCGACTGTTCAGTTTTTGCAGCAAAACCCTTCAGTTGCCGCACCTGTCCCTCTTCGCAAGCAGCCCGGAGCTGTTCCAAAGTCGTGATCCCCAGCTCCGCATACAGAACCTTGGCTTTTTTAGGACCCAAATTCGGAACTCGCAGCAGGTCCAAAACCGTCGATGGGATCTGTTCCAGCAACTCCTGCAGTTGCTCCAACGCACCCTCCTGCACCAGTTGCTCGCACTTTTGAGCCAGGTCTTTTCCAATGCCATCGATTTCAGTGAGCTTGCGGTTTTTGTCAGCCAGGATAGTGGAAATCGGTTCGGGTAAATCACGAATCGTTCGCGCACTGTTGCGATACGCACGAATGCGAAACGGATTCGAACCTTGAAATTCAAGTAAATCCGCAACCTGTTCAAACGTTTCGGCAATTCTGGAATTCGTCATGCTGGTTGTCATTCGTGCAACTCCACAACGTCTCGATCATTCACAAGGTAGTCACCTTTGACGATGGTGCCGTCATGAACTTGACTTCCCCACACGCGGGCAAATTTAAAGTTCTGTACGTAGTCCTTGTGAATTTGTTGGGCGACCTCCAGCAGTGAACCACCTCGCCGAACTGTGAAAGGCTGGTCGTAGTCCGGTTCTTTTTGGTTAGGAAGTTTCGAGTAGACCCGCACGACATCCAGCGACTGATAGATGGCATCCCGCAACGGTTCCAGCTGTGTTCCTTGCTGGGCCGAGATCACGAACTCGGAAAATTGCAACGGACAAAGCTCCCGTAACAGTTCCAACCTTTCTGGTGCTTCCGGCAGGTCGGCTTTGTTGGGAACAAGAAAGGTTTTGGTGTAGGACAGCCCGATGTCGTTTTCGTCGAGACGTGATTCGGGACCCAGTCGAGTCTTGGTTGTCGCCAGTTTATCCAGTACCTCCTGACACTGTTCAATACCGTTATCATTTCCTAAATCCACCAGCAACAGCACCAGGTCAGCGGAACGAATCAGGCCCTGCATGTACGATTCCATATAGTCCATGGTGATCGGCGGTGTATCGACGAGTTGGACCATGACGTCTTCCCAGGGCATCATTCCAGGAAATGGTTCACGCGTCGAAAAGGGATACGGAGCCACCTCGGGCCTGGCTCGCGTGAGAGTCACCAGTAGTTGGCTCTTGCCGGAGTTAACTCCACCCAACAGGAGAACACTGCCAGCCCCTTGTCGAGGAATCCGCACTCCTGAGCTGCGCTTTGCTGCCTTTCCCGGAGCGGCAAGTTCCTTCTTTAACTTGCTGATCTTCTGCTTCAGTTCAGCTTGCAGCTTGTCGGTGCCTTTGTGCTTGGGCAACTCACGCAACATCAACTGCAGGCAATGAAGTTGTTCATCCGGGCTCTGGGCTCGCCGATACTGTTCCTCCGCTTTCAAATATTGAGCGGTGAGATTGGCAGGCATGGATTGAACGAAAACCGCGGACAGGGGTAAAAGAACTGACCAGAACCCGTCATTTTACCGTGAGTCGGATGACCTCGCCAGCGTCAGCCCGTACAACCGCAAGTCATGTAGCGGCCGGACGATCCCGAAGACTGTTTGTAATTGAAATCCCATTGAATGAAGCAAGACGCCTCTTCTACGGACGGTGGAGACTGATCTCCTGAACCCGCATCGCTCCAACTGGAAACCAACGAGATAAGCGGAAATCATGTTACAGCCTCGGCCAAATCCAACCGACCGGGAACAGGTTCTGTCTTTCGTTCAGCGCCGACCAGCCAGTCCATGGTACAAAGAGAAAACAGATCGAGAGGTGCCTGTTTAAGATCTCAAAGAAACTGTGGAAATTGCCTTTACAGATGCCGCTGGTCCTGACATGATCACCCTCGAAAAGCCACCCTCCGGCCTTGATGGTTCTTTCAACAGGCAGGACCAACAAGAGATCAAACTTTAAACGTGTGGTTTTTGTTGGACGCCCCGCGAGTCGGTTGACAGCAAACACCTCTGTGTTAGGATCTACGACCCAGCCTGCATTCACCCCTCAAGCTATGTAACCCGCAAAGTCACACAGACTGGTTGATTCTCGCGGTTTACAAAAAAGAAGCTTCCGCAGATAGACGGCAGCCCCTCTGGAAAAGCCCGTTGCAGCCGGAAGTGACTAACGTTGAAGGTTGTGCGCAAAAGTTAAAATCATTGTCAGTCCCCTGGTCTTTTTTTGTTAGTAGGAGAATTTGGAATGAATCGCGTGACTTTGTTCGGAATTGTGATGTTTGTCGCAATCGTTGGCCTGACGTTTGCCGGCGGCACAAATGCAGCCCAAGCCGGTCATTTAGGCCACAGTGACGAAGCTGCTGCCGACGACAGCGGTGGCAGTGTTTGCAGCAAAAGCAGTTGCTGCGTTTTGAAACTCGACCACATTTTAGCGATTTTTTGTGACCTGAAACTCTGTAACCTGAACCTTGGCTGTATCAAACAGGCGGCTTGTTGTTCCGCCGCTGGTGAGGAAGACGGAGAAGAGGCCCCGAGTGCATCCGAAGACGTACCGGAACCTCCCGCGGCAGAGAGCGAAGCTCGTTCCTATCGTGGTCCCAGCCTCTTTCGATTCACAAACATCCGCCGTTAGTTGAACTGGGGTCGTCTTCGACCCCTGGAAGTGTGGCGCCAAGGCACGCACCGCAAACTGCTTGAACAGGCGCACTAAAAGACAAAAGGCCTAACTCCCCCAAGGAGCTAGGCCTTTTTTATGGTTTGAGGTTGCGACCCCGTTGGAAAGTCCCACTCGGGAAACGCGATTGAAAAGGTTACGGACTTGCCGCTGTCCATTCCCCATCATCCCAATGAGTCATTTCTTTGACACGGGCCGGACTTTGCTCGTTCTGTGCAGCCCATTCGATCTGGCTATGTGCGGAAACCAGTCGGATGGTAAGGGCCGTCTGGCGATCCCCCGGTGGCAAAAGTGGCGGGGCCTCATAGTTAGGATCTGATTCAAGGTTGGGGATAGGTCGCAGTTCCATCGCGTCAGAGGCCGATGGGAATCCCTCCGCAGCATGACTTCGATCGATACGGACACGAGGTCGATTCCAGGTGGGGCTCGCGTCTGAAGTTTGGTCAGGATCCAGGGAAGGCACCTGGTCAGCCGGATCATTTTGGTTGGGTGTTACTTGGTTTGGATTGTTCGGCACGGGAACTAACTGGGTACCCGGCGCCAGCATAGGCGGTGCTTGTGCTGGTACCAGCATTTGCTGTGGTACAGTCGTCGTCGGACAAGTGGAGCAATTGGAGCCGGCAATCACGGGCGTCCACGGTGTTCCGGGAACCGCGACTGCGACCGTTCGTTGAACCGGCCGATAGGTTGTGAAGGGTACACGCTGAGCTTGCCACTGATATGTCGCACAAGGCTGATAGGTCACCGTCTGGCAGGAGGTGTAGGGATCCGTCGTGGTCACTGGTCGGTAAACAGTCACTGGAGTGCGGGCCCATGAAGTTCGATAGGCCGTGGTGGGAACGTACTGCACGATGTTACGAACAGCCGTTTGGGTGACAGACGGGCAACAGGTGGTGGGTGGGCAACAATTTTCGACGGCTGGTGTGCCGGGAAAATACGCTACTTGCTGTCCGCGCAAGCGATTGAACAGGTTACGCAACCAACAAGCGTTGGTCTGCTGGGGCAGCCACGAAAAAACGGCAGCCAGACTCAGGGTAACGATCAAGATTCTTTGTTTATTAGCCAACATTTTTTTGCTCCGTGGATCCTACTACACCACTCGTTCAATCGTAGGACACAATTGGGGGGTAGGGAAGCAAAACATTAGTTTATTTTAAGATTCTTCTGAAATAGGCTGCGGATCGTGGCGGAAGAACGAAATTGGAAAGGGAAAGAAAGTCTCCGCCGTAAGTAAAACATTCGGGCTAGCAGAATTAGCGGGAGTTTATTCAAAAAAGGTCACGGAAATACGGCTCGTGGCCGGGCGACACTTTACCAGAGAGAACGTGCTAACAGGAAGCAATTCCTATCTTCGTCGCTGTTCATACATGTCGTACAGGCCGAACAGTGTCTCACGCACGTTCTTATTGCATCGTTCGAAGCACCCCGCCACGTCAGAGGTTTGAATCAGTTCGCATGTCGGCGGCAGCAATCTCTGGACAATACGAAACGTTGTCTGCAAACTACCCCGGGTTCGATAAAGTACGGGAACCCTTGCCAACTCTCGGTGCGACGCAATCAGGAATCCACAGCGACGACGTTTTGCAAACCAGAGCAGTCTGGCCCTCTGACATCTGGACAGCAGATCGAAACTGTCAATCACAACCTGTGTCTCGGCATTCCAGTTGGCAGAACCGGCGAAGAGCATCGCGGTCGAATTGTCCGTTTTCCGAATTTGGTGCTGGTCAATTTTGCGGTCCAGAGATTTCCAATGCGACACGAGCATTGCCAGCAATGTCGTTTTCCCGCTTCCGTGGAGGCCGACGATTTGAGCCGTTCCTCCCAGTTCGTCAAGCCGATCAAGCAGTGTAGCCAGGTTTTCACTGGAACCAAAGAAATAAGGAATCGTCCCCGGGCGGGTGCATCGCGTGGCAAACGGATTCTGTGCGGCCACCCGACCGTGGGAATATCGGTTCGACAGTTCATTACCCATTGCGTTCAGAGGCGGACAGTGTCTGCTCATTTCGAACGACTCCTTGGCCGTGGAACCTCACCCAAATGAAATGGTGTTTCATGATGCAATTCCGCGCCACTGGTCAGAAAAACTCTTATGCGGGCGCACCATTGTATTTTAACGATCAAACCTTCGTAGGAGAGTGGGCTCTTGGGTAATTCTGTTTCGAAACGGCAGGCACCTTGAAACGCTTCGCCAATCACACTTTCCGCGCCGCCGCGTTCAAAATAGTGCACCACCATGTCCTCGTCACCCTTGCCCTCGGTATACCACAGGACAGAAGCTTCAACCGCCTGAATCCCATTTCCCTGGAGCGACTCGATCGTATATTCGAACACAATCGTTTCTCCCGGTGTATAATTCCGGTGCCGGTCGACGATGGTCAAAGTGACCACAGGATCCATCAGTCATGCTTTCAAATGGAGTCTTCAGGAAAAACAACGATGGGAAATACTCGCTCAAAGGGCCAGTTCCCAACCTTACCATTGACAATCAGTTTCCACTGGATTGAGTTGTTCGGCGACCGGAAGGAATGCATCACGTTTTCAGGAATACGCAGTTCGCATTCGTACTCAAAAGCCGAGTCTCGCTTGGATTGATCCTGTTCCAGATCCAGGATTGCGTCTTCACGCACACGACGTACTTCTGTGCGGACATCGGTCCCCTGGCGATACGTTGCCTGCTCGTCACACGCGAGCATCAGTTTCAAGTATTGCAGATCCATGTGGCTACCCTGGGTCAGCAGTAAACGGTAGCTGGCTCCGGGGTAAAAGGGATAGTGTGATATTTCGATACTTGTTGGTCCAATTCCCACCAGAAAAGCCAACTGCTGAAACAGGTCGTAGACTGACCACGAAGCAAGTGCCACGAACGCAACGGTGACAATTCCTAACAGCCACTCCCCCTTCCCTTCCAAAAAACCGCCCACCACCACCTGCACAAACACGACAGCAATGCTGGTCCAAACCAGGGAAAACACGGCTGCCGCCAACAATCGCAAAACAGGAGAATGAGCAATCGGCAGGCGATAGGCAAAATGGATGCCGGGACTGTTCGTCATTTCGACGTCGTCAGGAACCGATGGATAGTCGATGATCGTATGATTCGTGCCGCCTGCCAGATCCAGATCGGCAGCGCGCTGTGCGATCGAGGCGCGCCGTTCCGGCGTGGTTCCTTCTTGAACGACCGTCCGACCAACGCCACTGGCACCAATCAAAATCAGCGAAATCAGGGTGACAATTACCAATGTAAAGCGATACCGAGTAGGTTCGGTCGTTTGTATCTGCCGCAAATCTCCCAGGGCGTGCCAGTAAGTGTAGTCCTGCCCAATTTCAAATTTCCCCAATTCCAACAAGGCCGCTTCGCGTTCGACCGACGGATCTGCAATTCGAACCCACACGGGTTCAGACTGCGTTTTCAGCTTAACGAGAATTTCAGGCTGAACATTAGGTGAGCCGACGGGGGGATCTATGGGGGTCCGCCGTTGATCGACCACCTTTCCAGTCACTTCAACAAAAAACAGTTCTGGAAAATAGTGGTGTGAAGGCCAGGTACCCAGTCGAACTGATGTGAGGATCACGACAAGTGACAGGGAACCCAGCAAAAACAGAAACGCATAGAACAGAGCTTCTCCCAAACTCCCCAGTAGCCGGGAACCAGATCTCCGAGCACCTCGTTTTTTTCCCCAGGGCTTCAGCCAACGTAACACACTCAGTCACTCCTCAGATGTTAATGCCAGACATACTCTAACTGGATTCTCCCCAAAAGTGAAATCATTCCACCTGTTCTTTAGCCGGCTTCCTCTACCGGTTGAAACTGCGGTATCCTGTTAAGACTTCATCGTCGAAGTCATGCCCCAGTTTAATCGACACGATACTTTCGGACAGCGGGAGTAACCCATGAAAATTTTCAACCTTTCGATCACTCGCGCATCTCTACTGCTAGATTTCGTCGCAAAACCAAACACCAACCCTTGTGGCGGCTCTATCAATCCTTTCCCGGGATTGCGAGGACGGACAATGGGCTTGTTGATTGTTGCTGGACTGATCGGAAGCACCCAATGGGAAACCGCCTCTTTAGCTGGAGATTGGCCTCAAATTCTGGGACCCCTACGGAATGGGGCAGCCTCGGACGAACCGACTCCCGGCCAATGGCCTGCAGCAGGTCCAACCACAGTCTGGGAACGGAAGATCGGCAGCGGCTACGCCGGCCCCGCAGTTCGGCAGAACCGGTTGATTCTCTTTCATCGGACGGGTTCCCGCGAAATCCTGGAAGCCTTGGATGGAAAAACGGGGGACCGAATCTGGACGACCGATTTCAAGGCAACTTACAGTGGAGGAGTCAATCCGGATCAGGGCCCGCGATGTGTGCCTATTATCCATGGGGAACACGTGTTCGCTTTTGGTGCGGCAGGAGACCTGTATTGTGTTCATTGGAGTACTGGCGATAGCGTATGGACACGCCACCTCTACGCCGACTACCAAGGGGATGAAGGATACTTCGGAGCAGGCAGCACGCCGATCATCATTGGCAACAAACTGCTGGTGAATATCGGAGGCAAAGGGAACGCTGGCTTTGTTGCAGTAGCACTTGAATCCGGAAAAACTCTCTGGAAATCGACCGACGAAAAAGCAAGTTACTCATCTCCCGTAGTCACCAGGATCAACGGACAACGGTACGCTTGTTTCATCACGCGACTGAACGCGGTCGTGGTTGACCCACGAAATGGATCGGTGGCGATGCGTTTGCCGTTTGGAAAACGTGGACCGACGGTCAACGCCGCATCACCACTCATTATCGGTGACCGATTGTTCCTGTCAGCAAGCTATGGAATCGGTGCCGTGATGACACGCCTTTCGCCCAATGGCTTGCAAATCGTATGGGCTAAACAAGAAACTCTGGCAAGCCAGTACAACTCGGCCGTTCATCACGATGGATATCTCTATGGCATTGACGGCCGTGAAGACGCCGGGGCAGCCTCGTTACAATGTGTCGCTGCTGATTCCGGAGATGTGGCCTGGAGTCAGACAGGCTTTGGCACTGCCAATCTGATTCTCGTCGGCACGCGCATCCTAGCGATCCATTCCGATGGCCGGCTTACATTACTACAGGCTTCGCCCGACCGCTTTCAGGTCGAACAACAAAGCCGTCTATTTCCGGACATGAGCCGGGCGTTACCCGCACTTTCCAACGGTCTGCTGTTTGCAAGGAACAGCAGCACGTTGAAATGCGTCCGTGTCGCCAACCGTATCCAGTAGCCAGCTCGGAGCGGGGCACGATCTTCCGTAGGAAAGACGCTCGGACTGGCAAGCGTACTACCGCACGGATTTACTGCGACTGGGGCGATAAAACCCCACTCCCTCGAGTGCCTTGTAGACCTCTTCCAACGTCTTTTCACCGAAATTGGAAATGCTCAATAAATCTGCACGAGTACAATGCAACAGATCGCGCACAGTAAAGATGCCGCGTTCTTCTAAGCAGTTGGTCGTTCGCACCGAAAGTCCGATCTCGGCTGTACTCATCTCAAGTCGCTCATTTTGTTCTTCTTTTTCTTCACGTATCAGGCTGAGCGGAATGCGAGTCATGGATAGGGTCTCCTTACACCAAACATGTGTTTAACAGATGTACACCAGTGAATCGGCTTGATGCTCATTAGTTGCACCAGCGACTTTTTCATGCCGTTGAATTGCAAGTCGCACGAAAGCACTTGTAACAAACTGCAAATATACCCAATCTGCCGGCAAGCGGCAGCAGGCGTCTTTGTTTAAAAACATCTGTCGACAATCCCTGCTGTGTTCTGTCAAACTTACTGCACCCCAGTCAAGACAAAAGTCTCGTAATTTTAAATTTGACAGCATGCACTCCATTTGATGATGGCTTTCACCGGACAAGTCCTTGTGAACCTACTGACAGCAATCCCGAACGTCTCGCTTACCCGCCCGCCTCCAGCTAACGTATAATGAACTCATGGAGCAACAGCCTTCAGCAGTCGATTTGCTCGAGTCCCTTACCGAAACACAGCGCCAAGCCGTACAGCATGTGGATGGACCACTGATTGTCCTGGCTGGCCCTGGTAGCGGAAAAACTCGCGTTGTCACACATCGGATTGCCTATCTGTTACAGCAGGGAATCGCGGCCCGACAGATCTTGGGACTGACGTTCACCAACAAAGCGGCCGAGGAAATGCGCGCCCGGATCCAAAAGCTCGTGCCAGGCGAATCTGTCTGGATGTGCACCTTCCATCGGTTTTGTGCGCGCATGCTACGCGAGCATGCCCGATATGTTGGCCTGGAAGAAAACTACTCGATTTATGACACGAACGACAGTCTGGACGCAATTAAACGTGTCATCGAAGAGCAGCAGGTGGAACTGGTGCGCACCTCGCCGCGGAGAATTGCTCAGGAAATCAGCCGTGCCAAGAACAACCTCATCACTGCGGAGAACTACGAGTCTCGTCCCGGAGATCGGTTGGGCAACCTGGTTGCCAAAATCTATCCGGACTACCAAAAAAACCTGATCAACTCCAACGCAGTTGATTTTGATGATTTGTTGTTACACCTGGCCAGCCTGCTGAACGAAAATCATGACTTGAGAGCTCGCCTGGACGACACCTTCCGTTACGTGTTGGTAGACGAGTATCAAGACACGAACCTGGCGCAATATGCCATCGCCCGTGCTCTGTCGATCGATCACCCACACCTCTGCGTAACAGGGGACCCGGATCAATCTATCTACAGTTGGCGAGGGGCCAACCTGTCGAACATTCTTGAGTTCGAAAAGGATTTCGAAAATGTCCAGGTTGTGCGACTGGAGCAGAACTATCGCAGCACCAAGAAAATTTTACGTGTGGCAGACGCCTTGATTGCGCGCAACACACAACGCAAGGAAAAGGTTTTATTTACCGAGAATGTGGAGGGAAGTGCCGTGAAACTCACGGCCTATGCCGACCAAAGGGATGAAGCTGAGAGTATTGCATCAAATCTGGCCAGCCAAATTCGTTCAGGTCAACGCCGGGCCCGCGACTTCGCCATTTTCTACCGCGTGAATGCCTTGTCGCGCGTCCTGGAACAAGCCCTTTACGAACAGGGGGTCCCCTATCAGATCGTCAGTGGAGTTGAGTTTTATCAGCGCCAAGAAATCAAAGACGTTCTGGCTTATCTGCAGTTGACCAACAATCCCCGGAACGACGTGGCTCTACAAAGGGTGATCAACCGACCTTCACGTGGTATCGGTAAAGTAACTTTGAACCGTCTGGCGAGACATGCGACGCGGTATGGCTTGTCGATGCTTGAAGCAGCCAGGCAGACTCACCTGCTCCAAAGTCTCAGTCGTCGTGCGGCCAAGGCAGTATCGGATTTCGTCAGGCTGATGGATCATCTGCAAGGAGTTGCCGATGCTCCTCTCGAAGAACTTCTGGGCCATGTCATCACCGAATCAGGATACGAAGCGCATTTACAGAGTTCCGGGGCATCGGTCGATGAAGAGCGACTTGACAACATCGGAGAATTACTTTCTGCCGCGCGCCAGTTTGACGAAAGCACCTTCGAGGGGACTGCCTTGGATGCTTTTCTCGAACGGGTCTCCCTGGTCAGTGATACGGACGCCTTTGACGTCGAACCCGATCAAGTCACCCTGATGACATTACATGCCGCCAAGGGGCTGGAATTTCCCGTCATCTTCATTACAGCTATCGAGGAAGGAATTCTGCCTCATCAACGCAACAAGGAAGAATTGCACTTATTGGAAGAAGAGCGGCGTTTGCTGTTTGTAGGCATCACTCGGGCCCAAGAAGAGCTGCATTTGAGCATGGCCACCTACCGAGATTTTCGCGGAAGTCGTCGACCAGCAGTACCCAGTTCGTTCCTTGTCGAACTCCCCCGCCAGGAAATTGAATTGATTCGTTCAGAAGAAGCAAGTGTCGCATCGACTTCCTATGTTGAGTCCTACGAGGAAATTCCCGCCTACTCGCAGCGACCAAGTGCCGACGTCCCTGCGACAAGAGTTTCTTCCAACAGTGGTCTCATAACCGCTGCTGACATGTTGAAACGGGACATCGGAGCAGAACCTGTCACCCGACATCCGTCTCCCGAAGATTTTGTTGTGGGAATGATGGTAGCTCATCCGGAATATCAACTTGGAAAGGTTGTGGCACTCCATGGCCAGGGCGACAAGCGCACAGCTACCATTCACTTCTTTGCAGAATCCTCCCAGAAAAAATTCCAGATTGCCAAAAGCAATCTTCGGCCAATCGGCAAGAGCGAAGAATGAGTTCGGGCCGTGGTCTCGCTTATTGGGCCGTTGCCGCAACGAGAGCAATTAGAAATCATCAACACTGCCCTGACCCTGAGGGGGAATTCTAATTACAATGGGGAGCAAGATAGGATCCGATGAACTCATCGACGGCGACGCTTACCGAAACGGATCGGCTACGCCAGCTATCCCGGTGTTTGGCTGCGCACAAGGGCTTCGCTCAAGTTGTTGCATCCCTCGAATCACGTGGAATTGCCAGCATTGACGGAGTTTGGGGATCTTCATGCGCGCTGGTTGCCGCCGAATTGCTACGTCAACGTCGAGACGATCTTCATGGACCCATTGTCGCCGTCTCGGGATCGTCTAATGCGGGTGACGCTTTCTATGACGATCTGGCGTTATTTACAGAACTGCCGATTACTACTTTCCCTCCTCGACTCGCTGCCGAGGGCAATCGTCTCCTGCAAGATGAAAATGAAGGCCAGCGTCTGCGCCTTTTGAAAGGGCTGATGACGGGCAACTGTGCCCCTTTAGTTGTGGCCAGTATCCAGAGCCTGCTGCAACCGGTTCCTCCCCAGTCCTACTTGGCGGCCAATACACGAGTGCTCCGACAAGGGGAGCGACTGGACCTCGAGCAGTTACTCTCCTGGCTGGTCGATAGTGGTTTTCACAACACAAGCGCTGTGGAACTACCCTGTGAGTTTTCGATCCGAGGGGGAATCCTGGACGTCTTTGCGGCGGATTGGACTCTCCCTGTCCGGATTGAACTGTTTGACGACGAAATCAGCTCTCTCCGTCGATTTGAAGTTGCGACCCAGCGCAGCATTGACATTCTGGACAAAATCGACATCACTGTGTTGGCTTCCGACTTCGTTGCTCACGACCACTTCTTTTCCTTCCTGCCCGCGGACACCTGGTTTCTACTGCTGGATCCCGAGTCTATTCAGACCGAGGGATCTCATTACGTGGAACGACTTGAAAGACCGCAAGATCAGCACAGTCTGCCCGAGACATTCAAGCGGATTGCACAATTCGCTAACGTTAGTGCCTCGACATTGGCCCAAGGCACATGGAAAACGCAATGTCGTCTGCCGGTCGAGTCAGTGGAACGCTTCAGCGGTGATGTCCAAAAAGTTCGCGAAGAGCTGGAGCAATACCATGACCGCGAAGAGGTATTTGTACTGTGCCAAACCGAAGGTGAAGTCCAAAGACTCCGGGAGATTTTTCGAGACACACAGTTAGCAAGTCGTGGCAAACTACATTTTCCAGTTGGACATTTACAATCTGGATTCCGTTTGACCTCTGAGAAAATCGTTCTGGTCAGTGGCAACGAACTCTTTCATCGTACGGACATCCGGCGACTGCCCAGTCGCCGCTTGGGAAAGAAGATTGACAACTTTCTTGATTTAAGAGAAGGAGACCTCGTCGTGCACTTATCGCACGGCATTGGTCGCTATCGCGGTCTCAAATTGCTCGAGAAGGAGATCGCCGTCGAAGAACATCTTGCCATTGAGTTTCAAGGTGGAACAAAAATTTACGTTCCCGCGTCGAAGATTGGCCTGGTACAGAAGTACATTGGAAGCACAAAAAGTCGCCCGCGTTTGGCCCGCATTGGTGGCAAAACATGGATTCGCCAAAAGCAAGCAGCCGAATTAGCAGCCATCGACCTGGCTTCAGAAATGCTGCAACTGCAGGCCACGAGGTCTTCCAGACCAGGTATTTCCTTCACTTGTGACACTCAGTGGCAACAAGAGTTTGATGCCCTTTTTCCTTATGAGGAAACACCCGACCAATGGACCGCCATGCAGGACATCCGCACGGACATGGCTCAGATTCAGCCCATGGACCGACTGCTCTGTGGCGACGTGGGGTTCGGGAAAACGGAACTGGCAATTCGAGCGATCTTCACCGCCATCGACAACGGCTATCAAGTGGCCGTGTTGGTTCCGACTACAATTCTTGCAGAGCAACATTACCGGACTTTCCAAGAGCGCATGTCCGAGTTTCCCTGCCGGGTTGCGCGACTCAGTCGCTTTTGCTCAGGCACCGAACAACGTGAAGTTTTGGCGGGTTTGCGCGCAGGAAAGATTGATGTCGTGATCGGTACACATCGCTTGGCATCGAAGGACGTGGCTTTTCAGAATCTCGGACTGGTGGTGATTGACGAGGAACAGCGATTCGGCGTGGAAGTTAAAGAACGGCTCAAAACTTTGCGGACAACGGTGGATGTACTCACCATGACTGCCACTCCCATCCCCCGCACGCTGCACATGTCACTGGTGGGAGTCCGCGATATCTCGAACTTGACAACTCCTCCGGAAGAACGTGTAGCAGTTGAGACTCGTGTTACCCGCTTTCACCATGACACGATTCGACAGGCGATCATTCGAGAACTCAATCGTGGTGGCCAGATTTACTTCGTACACAATCGAGTGAATGATATTGGCATCTTGGCCAACCGCTTACAACAGATTGTACCCGAAGCGCGGCTGCAGATTGGGCACGGTCAGATGGCGGAGGCCGAGTTGGAACAAGTCATGATGGACTTCGTTGACCACCGCTTCGATCTATTGGTGGCCACAACCATCGTCGAAAGTGGTCTCGACATCCCTAATGCCAATACGATTTTCGTCGACGAGGCCGACCGGTACGGATTGGCGGACCTGCACCAATTGCGTGGTCGAGTAGGACGTTACAAGCACAGGGCCTACTGCTATCTTTTGATCGACGCTGCCAAACACGTCACCCCAAATGCGGCCCGCCGCCTGCGAGCCATAGAAGAATTCAGTGATATGGGAGCCGGTTTTGCAATCGCGATGCGGGATCTTGAGATCCGTGGCGCGGGAAATATTCTGGGAACGCAGCAAAGTGGACATATCGCTGCAGTTGGTTACGAGTTGTATTGCGATCTGTTGGAGCAATCTGTCCGAAAACTGCAGCACAAACCACCCAAAGCCGAAGTTGACGTGGCTCTTGACTTGCCCGGCCAGGCTTATTTACCCAGCGACTACATGCCGGACATGCGCAGCAAAATCGATTTCTATCGAAGGTTTTCCCGAATTTCAAGCGACGTCGAACTGGAGAAACTGGCCGAGGAACTGCAGGACCGGTTTGGCGCCTTGAGCCCACCCGTTCAACGAATGTTTGAATTGCAAGCCCTGCGCATCGACGCCTCCGTCTGGCAAATCGACTCCATTCGGCACGAAGACAAGTACCTCGTCTATACTTACACAGACCGCCGTCGTGCCGAACAACTCGTTGCAACATCCAAGAAGAATTTGCGAATTGTTGATTCGCACAGCATCTACCGAACGCTGTCGGCAGAAGCCAACACACCGGACGAGATTCTATCCGAATGTCGATCGATATTTTCCTTGCAGGCCGCCCGCAGCGTCTGAGGGGACTGCCAGTGCTTGACGTTCAACCCGCACATTCAAATCCCTCAACACAAATACCTGATCAACGTTTGTTTTTGGCTGTCGTGTTTCAGCCTGCCTCAAACATTTTACGATTCTAGGCCAGGGGTTCCAACAAACGGACTTGGACACTTGCTAATCGCCTCTTGGCCATTTTCACATAATCACGATTCAACTCCACGCCGACGTAACGCCGTCCCAATTCAGTAGCCACTACTCCCACGGTTCCTGCACCAAAAAAGGGATCGAGCACGAGTCCGCCACGAGGAGACCCTGCTAGGATGCAGGGTTCAATCAATTTGGGAGGAAACACTGCAAAGTGTGCTTCACGGAATTTCCCCAGGGCAACACTCCAGACCGTTCGCTTATTTCTTCCCCCAGGATGAAAAGCCTGATCCCAACGAGCATCATGCAAGTTGGAGTTTCCGCGATTTTTACCAACCTCCGGAGTTCCGTTGCGTTTTCCGAAATGGTTGCGTCCACCCGCCATCTTACTCCGTTCGGTAAAGGTGACGTGAGGTTCCCTGATGGCGTCAGCATCGTAGTAATATTTGGAGGATTTACTAAACAAAAACATGTATTCGTGGTCGGGCGTGGGGCGAGTTCTGACTGAATGGGGCATGGCGTTGGGCTTATGCCAAATAATGTCCGACCGCAAAATCCAACCCGTATCAGAGAGCGCCAGTGCCACTCGCCAAGGCATTCCCAGAAGTTTTGACTTGTAGTATTTGTCGCCCAGGTTTAGCCAAATCGTCCCTGATTCTTTTAATACCCGATGACATTCCGACATGATGTCGACAATGCTAGCGACATACTCGTCCGGACTTTTTTCCTCCCCCACTTGGCGGTTGTCATCGTAGTCGCGTTGCAAATAGTAGGGTGGACTGGTGACAATGGTATCGACGCACGACGCGGGCAATTTCCTAAGCGCTGTCCGCGAATCTCCGCAAATGACCTGGCTTAATGTGTCCATGTTACCTCTTTAAAAGTACAATTCGCCAGCGATCTAATTTACCCAAGCGAGCTTGAATACGTCAACGTCGCGGACAGTCCCGCAATCGTTGACGGATTATCCTGCATGCAAATCGACGAGGAAAGAAGATGGACGAGCAAATTACAACGACTGTTCCTTGTTGTATTACAGGCAGTCAAGCTGCGGTGGTTGTGGCAGAAACCGACCGTCACGACAACCCGTTGCGAACCGTCATATCAACGGAGAGTGGATTGGTCTTTTCCGACCCAAGACCCACGCCTGCCGGAATTCGCCACTTCTATCGTGAAGATTACAGAAAAAAATACAAGAACACCATTACTCCCAAAAACAAGCACATTCTCAGAGCCGGCAGACTGGCACTTCGAAGAATCCAGCATGTCAAAAATCACGTCACGCCAGGCGGAAGCATCTTAGACGCCGGCTCAGGAGGCGGCGAGTTCGTCTATATCTGTCAACAGGCGGGCTACCAGGCTGTGGGAATTGAACCCAACAGGGGGTACGCAACTTTTGCCGCCAGCCAATACGGAATCGACATCTTCAATGGATTTTATCAGGATGCAAAATACGAGAATGCGGTTGACTGTATCACCCTGTTCCACGTCCTGGAACACTTGGAAGAACCGGTCTCTTCACTGTCCGTGCTGGCCGGATTTTTGAAGACAGGTGGTCATTTTTTTGTCGAAGTCCCCAATGTTGACTTCATAGGCACTGCACCTCACCAAAAATGGCACATCGGGCATCTCTACAATTTCAACCGGCAAACCCTGGTCGCCACGGCTGCTCTGGCCGGACTACGAGCCCTTCACGTTGAAACATCAAGGGACGGTGGAGTCCTGATGGCCACACTGGAAAAGCCGGCAGAACACTATGCGCCCGACGTTCAACAACTGATTGAAGGAAGCTACCTTCAAACCCGCAAAATATTGTCTGGCCATTCTCAACTTAAACATTACGTCAGAATCCATACTCCACTTAAACGCCTGGTTGCTAAAGTCCATCGCGGATGGAACGAACGACAAACTGTGAGGCAATGTACGGGTACGAAGCCTGTTGATATTCTAAACGGCCTGATCGACAACAATGTCCCTTAAAAGACAAATTCAATTGCTCGGAGACGAGTCCCGAGGGACCGCAAAGTACGCCCGTCACTTCACCGGCTGCTTTGCATCCTCCAAGATTTCTGAGGGCTGATCGTCAACTCGGTCCCGCCGAGGGCGAGCCTTTTAGAAGTTGACAACTGTGCCATCAACTCTGCTTGATTCAGCACCTTGAGATCCGATTTACTTTCGTGCCGGTCCGGTATCTTGACAAAACACATCAAGGGCGCGTTCCCGTTTAACAACTGTTAATCCGATCGACGGTCGTCATATCCCGGCTTGCCGACGCACTCCGTTTTTAAGTATTGCCAAGAAAAAATATTCCGAGGAAAACAATCTCGTAAAATTGTCCGCAACAGCCAATTAAAAATTCGCCGGAAATGACGGCGCTGCTAGCATCATGATCCACTGAATCCTGACACCTGTTCCCAGGCAAGACTGGACAAGAAAATTTCCGATGAAACCGGATTATCGGTGATTTTTCAAGCAAAGACAAACAATGCTACCACGATTGGAGCAACAGCCTCCCGGAAAGTTCGCCACAGCGCTATGAGAAAATTGGCTCTCGAAACGGGTTGAACCGCCAGTGAGTTCTTCAGGACCAAACTTGACTGCGATTACGGGAAGTCGATACAATCCCGCCCCTTCTCCAGGTCAGATCCTTTGCAAGCGATTCCCATGCAACTCCTTTTTCAATCATTCGTCGCGATCTGTTGTCTTGCGCCGGTAGTTCTGGCCCAGCCAACTCAATCATCGTCCGTACCATCTGGCACGTCAGGTAGCGGCCCGGTATTTCCTCAATACCCTTCCACTCAACCAGAAAATTTCTACCCGCAACCTGTGGCCCCGCCGCGCTATTCACGCACAGCGATTGCCACCCCCAATGGTCCATCAAAAAGACCGTCAACTACTCAGAAGCCGGGCGGGCAAACCTTTCTCACAACGCCGGGCAGCATCGCTCCGCCAACGTCTCGCCGGGCATTCCCCGTTAATTTTCCTCCTGTTGAACATGTCACCCGTCCCAGACCAAGCATGATTCCGGATGCTATGATCCCCAAGGACCAGCCGCCGAAAAGGCTCGTTGACGCCGCTCAGGTCATCGCGGTCGTGGGTAATCAATTGATTCTTGCAGGGGATCTAGAGGGAGAAATCAACCAACTGTCGGAGCAATATCAAGGTAAGCTGTCCGACGAAGAATTCGATGCGCAACGTCCCAAACTTCGAAAGCAATTACTCAAACAACGCATCGACACAAAGCTTGTCTATCACGATTTTCTTAAGAATATTCCTGCTGAAAATCACAGCAACGTCTTGAGAACAATCAACCAACAATTCAACGAGAAACAATTGGAAAGTACTCTCAAAAAATACGAGGTGGAAACGGTCGCAGAACTCGAAGTAAAACTGCGAAACTACGGTTCTTCATTACAAAAAATGAAACGCCACTTCGCCGAGCAAGTCGTTTCCCATCAGATGATCCGTCAACAGACCAATGATGATGAAGAAATTACACACGATGAAATGCTGAAGTACTACTGGGACCATATCCAGGACTACCAGTTTCCAGCTAAAACTCTCTGGGAACAGTTGATGACGGAGTTTCGCCATTACAAGAACGAAGCATTGGCCAGACAGGAACTGGCAGTCATGGGCAATGAAGTCTTACGCGGCGCACCGCTGCAAGCCGTCGCACGCCGAAGTCGCCAAGGTCCTCGCTGGGAAAAAGGTGGACAGCACGAGTGGACGAACAAGGGCAGCTTGCGTTCGAAAGAACTCGACACCGCGATTTTCACTCTTCCAATTGAAAAATTAAGCCAAATCATTCGTGATGCAGATGGATATCATATCATCCGCGTGATCCAACGCTCGGATGCCGGACGTGTACCTTTCACCGAAACCCAGACAAAAATTAAAGAAAAAATCAAAGCGGATCGCCGAAGCCAACAGGTCAAAGACTATCTGGTTCATCTCCGAGACGGTACCAAAGTCTGGACGATCTATGACGCCGACAATCAACAGCGCGTCTCTGAAACAGACAAATCGTCCACCTTCAAACGCCGCTAGATCCTCAATCAGTGCGTAGGGACAGCGGGCCATGTTCCTCACAGCAGGCTTCACGCCCGACGTCCCCTCCTCTTTCATCCGGATACACCGGCGATAAAATCAGCGCATGGTAATGTCCTCCACACAGAACCCTCCACTTCGAAGAAACATCGAAGTGAAGGCCAGACTCCATTCTCTTTCCGGAGCACGAGACTGTGCTCAACGTGTGGCAACCGAGTACCTGGGAATTCAATTTCAGGTCGACACCTACTTTGTGTGTTCCCACGGTCGGCTTAAAATGCGTGAAATTGAAGGATCTGATGCACAGTTGATCTGGTATCAACGTGCGGATTCCCACTTGCCACGAAGTAGTGATTATCAAATTTTTGCCGTTCACAACGTGGAGGAACTCAAACAACTCTTGGCTGGTGCTTACGGAGTCCTCGGTGTTGTGGCAAAGCAAAGAGAAATATTTTTACAGCGTTTCGTGAGAATACACGTTGACCAAGTTGCAGAACTCGGAAATTTCATTGAATTTGAAGCCGTGTTATCTACGGAAACCGGGGAACCTGAGGGCCGGGCGGCAATTCGGGACTTATGCCGTGAATTCAACATCCATTCAAGCAGTTTATTGTCAACATCTTACGGCGACATGAAATTTCTTGGAAATTCAAAAAAGTCCCAAAATCGGCCTTCTCTCCCGAATCAAGAGGCATGAGGAAGAAAGAACTGGGTGACTTTCTTCCCGTCGAATTGTTGAACTGGAGTTTGACCGCTAAACTAACGCGAGAGCAATCAATCAAAACCTTTTACAATGTCTCCTTGCCGCCTATGGCCAAAGGGATGTCAGACCGGCTCGGTAAAAAAATATTAATTTGGCTAAATTCACCTCCTATTTAATGCAAGTGAAAGCGAATCTATGGATTCAGTGATCGAAGGGAAAGATTCCAAGTCAGGAGTCGTTAATCTGAAATATCAGGACATCGAAATGGATTTGCCCGTTGTTGTGGGCAGTGAAGGAGAAGTCGGCATTGACGTCTCCAACCTGCGGTCCCAATCGAACCTGATCACTTTAGACGAAGGTTATGTTAACACCGGTGCTGTCACCAGTTCCATCACTTTTTTGAACGGTGAAACCGGTACACTTCGATACCGTGGATACGCGATCGAAACCCTGGCTGAGCATTGTGATTTTGTAGAGACTTGCTACCTGCTGATTTACGGAGAACTACCCGATCAACAACAGTTGACCGATTTTCGACATTCGATACGTCGGCACACGATGTTGCAGGAAGACATGCGGTCTTTTTACAACGGATTTCCCAGAGATGCGCATCCGATGGCGATCCTCAGTTCCGTGGTTGGGGCACTTTCAACCTTTTACCAGGATTCCCTTGATCCGCAGGACCCGGAACAGGTGGAGATTTCCATTCGGCGTCTGCTGGCCAAATTACCGACCATTGCCGCCTATAGTTATAAGAAATCGATTGGTCAACCATTCAATTATCCCCAAAATGATCTCTCCTACTGTCAGAATTTTCTCCAAATGATGTTCGCTGTGCCCAGTGAGCCCTACGATATCGATCCGGACTTTGTCAACGCATTGAATTTGTTGTTCATCGTCCACGCTGATCACGAACAGAATTGCAGCACTTCCACCGTACGGATGGTAGGTTCCTCAGATGCTAATCTGTTCGCTTCGATCGCGGCCGGAATTTGTGCACTCTGGGGGCCTCTTCATGGCGGCGCCAACGAAGCATGTGTCGCCATGTTAGAACGCATTATCGAGGACGGCGGTAATGTCGAGAAATATGTCGCCATGGCAAAGGACAAAAACGACAGTTTCCGTTTGATGGGATTTGGGCATCGCGTCTACAAAAACTACGATCCCCGGGCAACCATCATCAAAAAGACCTGCGACAAACTGTTGGATAAAATGAAAATCAAAGACCCCTTGTTTGATGTGGCAAAACAACTGGAAGAGGTCGCCTTAAACGACGAGTATTTCATTGAGCGCAAGCTCTATCCCAACGTCGATTTCTACTCTGGAGTCATCTATCGTGCCATCGGTATTCCGATGCCTATGTTTACGGTATTGTTCGCAATCGGACGGCTTCCCGGTTGGATTGCGCATTGGAAGGAGATGCACCAATCCCCCACCAAGCGCATCTGCCGACCTCGACAGATCTACGTGGGTGAAAGCCAACGTGAATTCTTGCCGCTGGAGCGGCGTTAATTCTTGCTGTCGGTGGCAAGATCACTTGGAATGGTTTACTGGTCGCCACCCGGCACGGTCCTTCGTGGCCGTCCCTCTTTTCCCGGTTCGTTTGTAGGGCCGGTTTTCCTGAGGATAGAACCACGTGTTCGTACTGGTTGGCGCTGTACGCGTGCCGACTGCCGATCCAAAGTTTTTCTTTCCAAGCCAGATCAGCCCACTTTAAAGACGATGGCCGGACATTTTCCGACCCGACTAAAAATCAGCCTCGTTGATTGAAGCCATCGAAGTCTTCTTGATAGGGGAGCGCTCGATCATCGAACCGAGTAAACTGTTTTCTCCAGGTCAGTTTGACACTTCCCATTGGACCATTACGCTGTTTGGCCACAATCAATTCTGCTTCGCCCTCAACAGTGCCGCGATCGTCGGAATTCTCCTGGTCAACTTCCGAACGGTGGATGAACATCACAACATCAGCATCCTGTTCAATGGCGCCCGATTCACGCAAGTGACTAAGCCTAGGACGAGTGACCCGACCCTCTTCAGCCTGACGATTCAGTTGGGCCAGACAAAGGATGGGAACCTGGATGTCGCGCGCCAAAAGCTTTAAACGCCGCGTCATTTTGGCAACCTGTTCCTGTCGGGGAGCCCGTGGGTTGTCCGGTTCAATGAGTTGCAGATAATCGATAACGATTAACCCCAGACGACCTTCCTGGCGTTTAATCCGGCGCGCCGCCGCCGCAATTTCGACCACGCGCCGTCCCGGGGTATCGTCAACAAAGAGGGGCGCACTGCTCATCTCTGCCGCCTTTTCAACCATTCGCTGTCTTTCCTGTTCCGAAAGCGGCGACCACTTACGTAGCTTGTGGCTATCAACCTGAGCTATAGAACACAGCATTCGATCAGCGAGTTCCACCGTGGACATTTCAAGACTCATGTAGAGAACCGGGTGGCCAAAACTCATGGAAATGTTTTCCGCAAAATTCATTGCCAGTGCCGTTTTTCCCATACCTGGTCTGGCAGCCAACACAATCAGTTGAGACTTGTGAAATCCTGTCAGCAATTCGTCCACGTCAGCGAATCCGGTGTCAACGCAATTGACGGGATCTTCCCCCCGCAATCTCGCATCCAACCGTTCGATCGCATCCTCCATCAATTGGTTCATCGTCGAGATAGCGCCTGTCTGGCGCTTGTCCTGAATGGAAAAGATCTTCTGTTCCGAGAAACTCAACAGTTCATCGGCATCAGCTGATTCAGAGTAGGCGTCCCGCAGGATCTCGGTACTCGCGTTGATCAAAGAACGGCAGGTCGATTTGTCACGAACGATTTCAGCGTAGTAACGAGCGTGTGCCGAATTTGCAACCGAATTGAATGTTTTCTCGAGAAAAGCATTACCGCCGACGACATCGAAGTCGCCCGTTGATTTCAAACGTTCCACCAACAGGGTGACGTCAAATTTTCTCCCATCTTCATACATGCCCACCAGGTGCTTGAACAACTTACGATTGGCTTCATCGTAAAAGTCGTCCGACTGCAAAATCAAAGCCACGTCGTCCAAGACATCCGGATTCAACATGATGCTACCCAAAACACCTTGTTCAGCTTCCAGATTGACTGGAGGCTGACGATCCAAAATTTCAGCCGAAACCTTTACAGACCGGGCAGGTGGGTCCATCCTTTGAGTCGTGGACACAGCAATTTCCTCTTGGGGTTAGGCTCGTGAACAGGGCGACCTGGAATTCTCCTGTGCTCTACCAAAAATGGCAAGAGGACAGGCTCGGACGCCAGAAAAAAGAAATCGCCGCCGGAGAATCCACTGACCGAAGAATCGCCACAGGCGGAACCGTGGCAATAGAAACCGGTCATCTACCTTTAATTCGGCAATTTTTATGCTTCCAACCTGCCCCGCGACATCAACTGAACTTCGCAAGTTGGTGCGTCCGTATCACAGAATTCACTCCCCTGTTTCAGATGAACAGGCAAGAGTCCCTTTCCATGCATTCAAGTGGTTATACCGCAGCAAATCGTTTTCCTGGAGATCCGCTAGTTCTCGGCCGCTTCTTGCCCTTCATCTTTGCCTTCCTCAGCCACAGAGGGCACCACCCAGACTTTGAGATTCGTATCGATTTCAGAGGTAATCTGCAATTTGACTGTATAAAGTCCCACTTCTTTCAACGGTCCTTCCAGATGAACTTGACCGACCACCAAATTGAAGTTTTGACTTTTAAGAGCTGCTACGATTTCAGGTGCTCCCACACTACCATACAGATGTCCATCGTCGTTGGCATTTGCTTCAATCGTAACGCTTTGCCTGGCGATCGCCTCAGCAAATTGGCGCAAATCAGCCAGCCTGACCTTTTCAATCTCCAGCAATCGTTCACGATGCTTTTCCACCATACGTTTATGATGGTCGTTCGCAATGGTTGCCAGACCCTGAGGAAGGAGATAGTTCTTGGCAAAACCTGACTTCACCTCGACCACATCCCCCTGTTGGCCCAGATCTTCCACCGACTGAATCAAAAGCAACTCGATACCACCGTTGGGGCCTTTCGGCAACCTTTTTGCTCGCCGACCGACTTTACGCCTTTTTACTTTTGTACCAGCCATGGGACGATCCTAGAAAAAGTATTTCGAGTTTGAGAAAAATTCTGCTGATTTGTAGCTCTAAGTCCGTCGTCTTGAGTCCAGCTTGCCACGTACGAAAAAACCCAACCCTCACACAATCAATTGTCGCAAACCTGGTTAAAACGGAATATCTTCACTCGTTTCATCCCCGGCAGGGGGTTCTGAAGCCGATACGGCGGCGGGTTGATTGTACTCATTCTGGTCCACCGACCGTGAAGCACGACGAGATTCGCCTGCCTCGGCAACGTTGCCCCCCGAACGTCCACCCACCATCTGCATCCGTTCACCCACCACCTTCAGTTTTGACCTCTTTTGGCCTTCTGTCTCCCAACTCTCTAATTTCAGTCGCCCTTCAATCAGAATCGGAGACCCTTTGCTTAAATATTCCCCTGCCACCTCGGCCGTACGCCCCCACAACGTGACGTCAACAAAAGTCGTTTCTTCTGTCCATTCACCAGACTGATTCTTGCGCCGGTCGTTCACTGCCAAACCAATGTCGGTTACGGCCATGCCGCTGGGAATGTACCGTATCTCTACGTCACGCGTTAGGTTACCTAGCAAGATCACTCGGTTGAAACTACTAGCCATCACCGGACTCCTTTTGGGGGATTGCGTTTTGCGCCTGGGTGACCCTCTGACAACGGAAACAACTGAACAAACGTTCCCTATTACTGAAAATTTAGCAAACCATCCGTTAGAAGGCAAGTGCCTGCTGAAAATCCCTCAGAAAATGCTTTTCAGGTAACTCACCCCATGTGAAACATTGTGCGAGTTTGCACGCCCTGTCCTGTTTGCCGAATTAGGTAGATATCAAGGGAGGGGAGTTGTGTTTTCCAGTTTCTTATCGTCCTTGTTTTCCAGTTTCTTATCGTCCTTGTTTTCCAGTTTCTTATCGTCCTTGTTTTCCAGTTTCTTATCGTCCTGCTGAACGACCTCCGAATCAACTGGCGTGGCATCTTCAACCGCTTCCACACGATCACCGCCCGTGGCATGTTCCACCAGGGCATCCACCAAACGAGGATCAATTTTGAGGACAAGACTTCTCAAGACGTTTTCATTGAGCTGGCTTTGGCGGTCGAGGTCGGTCAACTTGCTGCTATTCATACGAAAATAGGTGAGCCAGTAGGTACCTTTGCGATGTCCTTTGACCGAAAAAGCCAATTTCTGTTCGTTCCAGAGCCGACTGGCAAGTAATTCACCGCCACAACTCTGTATCAGTTTCAGAATTTTCTCCGAAACACCCCCTGGATCCTTTGCATACCGGTTGGAATCCAAGAGAAACATGCCTTCATAAACGTTTTGTGCCAAATCAAACTCCCCTCAAAGTAATTTCCGCATCATTTAACCGTTGTATTGATTCATGCAGTGCTCGATGTCTTCATTCGCCCAGGCAACCGTTGCGTCAGCCGCTCTTCCGACCATTTCGTCGGCCAATTCAACATCATCTGCAGAAAATCTCCCCAGTACAAAATCCGCCGGATCCCATCGTTCAGGAACCGGTCCAATTCCTATTCTCAGTCGCGGAACGGCGTCACTGCCCATCCGCTGGATAGTATCGGCTAACCCTTTTTGCCCACCAGCCGAACCCGCACGGCGAAAACGAATTTTACCTAGTTGCAAATTAAAATCGTCGCAAATGACTAACAAGTCGTGAGGTTCGATTTGATAAAAGTCGCAAGCCGGCTGCACGCTGCTTCCGCTCCGGTTCATGTACGTCTGCGGGCAGAGCAGCAGAACTCGTACTCCATCCAAGTTGGCCTCAGTTAACTCCCCCTGATTTCGAACACGCACCTTGCCGGATCCATATCGATCAACAAGCCTGCCAATGACGGCAAATCCGATGTTATGGCGGGTCCCATGGTACTTCCTCCCTGGGTTCCCCAGGCCCACGACCAATTTCATCAATTCAACCTTTTCAAGACTCTTATGCTTCTTCCTCTTCTTCCTTACGGCCGATTAGTTCGGGTTCACTGATATCTGCTGCCTCTACTTCATCCTCTTCTTCTTCCGAGAACGGCACGATACATTGCACCAGTACTTGATCCGCCGCCGTTACCAACTTGGCACCCGGAGGCAACACCAGTTCGGCAGCCGTAAGCGATTCCCCCAATTCCAGTGCATTGATGTTCAACTCCAGTTTCTCTGGAATAGCCGTGACCGGGCATTCCACCACAACTTCATGGGCCAACAGTTCCACGACACCGCCTTGAGTCGTGCCCGGCGCGCGTCCCCGCAGTTCGATGGACAAGGGCGTTTCTATCGACTCGTCGGCAGAAACCCGCACCAAATCCGCGTGCAAAACCTCGACCCCAAAGGGATCCCACTGCACCTCTCGAATCAGGGCCGTATCCGTTGTTCCACCTGCGAGTTCGACAAGTCGCGTGCCACGACGAATTGCCGTTGAAAATTCGGTGGCCGGTATACTCAGGCTGAGGCTTTCCTTCCCATGCCCGTACAGTACCGCCGGTATCTGGCCACCTGCGCGCAAGCGACGAACCCGACGTTTTCCAAACAGTTCCCTAAGCGCAACGTTAAGTACTTCCGCCATCAATCGCCCTCTTTTACAGCACACTTTCCTGATACATTTCCAGGCCCCCCATCGGCAAGACGGGCAGCCTGCGGCAAACTCGTTATTTTGCCATAACTGGGGGGAAATACAAGCCCAGGTCAACCGGGGGTCAAACCCAAAAACTTTGTCATCTGGCAAACCTAGCAAAGTAAAGAAAGTCCGGTTAGAGTATAGTCAAACATTGTGTGGTTCTGGCCGGTGATCACAAATCATGGAATCGAAGCTGCAGGACTTGAAATCTGGGCAACTTCAGCGGAGGCCTCCTGTCTCTTGCCCCAAGAGAACAGGAAGATTAGGCTTTTCAATGGTGGAAATTCGAACGAATCATTCGATCTCTCGCCGGGCCAACCATCCTGGAATGCTGGCTTCCCAGAGAAGATAATGTATCCATTTCCCGTAGGCGTCATTCCGTAGAGTTGGCAGGCCAAACGTTTTAGTGGGTCTCTGAACAACGCCGACTCGCTGCGACGTCCTTCATCACGAATCCCGAGGAATGCGAACTGATGCCAAAGACTCGTAAGCAAAAGTTGGAGTATGTCGAACCGATCGGTGCACGTGTTCTCGTCAGGAAAGACGAGTCGAAACGAGAAACCAAAGGGGGTATCGCATTACCGGACCAGTCGGAGATTCCTACTATCACGGGTCGTATCGTCGCCATTTCTACCCGGATTGAGCACGACGAGGATGTGCCCCTGCGACAATACGACAAGATCTTATTTCATCCGAAAAACTCCATTCCTGTCGATTTCGAACCGGACAATCAGCTCTTTGTCATACCTGTCGACGACGTCGTGGCAGTCTTTCGGCGAGAAGATCCGCACAAGCTGGAAGAATAATCCGGTCCGGTTGTAAAACTCCGACAGACAGATTCGCGGTATCGGGCCGCGAATATTTCCAGCGAGAGAAGTAACTGTCGGGGCCTACGTCGCTGCCTCCACCGACCCCGCAAATCTCGATCTAGAACATTCCCCCTCCACCCATACCTCCACCCATACCTCCACCCATACCTCCACCCATACCTCCACCCATACCTCCACCCATACCTCCACCCATACCACCCATGCCACCACCACCCATGCCACCACCACCCATGCCACCCATGCCACCCATGCCAGCCTGGCCACCGGAAAATGTAAATGACCGCACCGCACCAATTGAGGAGAAAAAGGGCGTTGGGGTGATGCGTACGTAGCGGCGATCTGCAGAAATGACAGCCGTCGCCTGCAAGTTGCCTCCTGCCGGGAGAGTCGTGATGACCGGCTGGTAACCGACCTGTCTGCCGAAGCGACCCAAAAAACGACCCGCTGCAAGGCGATTGATTCGGGACGCATCGAAATCTTTCACGGCCGAACTGGAGGACGTGCGATTGAGTTGTTGAGCCAGAATAGCGCGGCTCACTGCAATTTGAGTACGAGCTGCCTGGGCCACCAAATGGTCTTCCAAGACTTCAGTACGGCGTCCCTCCGGAAGTTCAAAGGTAATCACCGCGTTTTTATCATTGAGCGGAATGTGCTGCCTGATGTGTTTTTGTTGCGGGGTCCGGAAATTTGTAAAGATGTCGACGGTCACTTTATTGGCGGCTACCTCACCCCAAACTCGTCGGATGGAAAGTCGATATCTGCCAGCAAATCCGAAGGGACAAATGTAGGTTTCGGTCGCTTCAGCGCTGTTGTTATCGCCGCTGGTCAGTGAAAAATTGTCCGTACCCAGCACTCCACCCGATGTGGTTCTCTTGCTTCGCAACGAACAAACGGTTCCGCCTGGTTCCTCGACACTCAGGTCAACATCGGCATCACCTGAAAAACTGATCTGTACACCAACGTCACGCACCAGCGCATCACTCAGGGCCTGTTCGTACTGGGTCGCTTTTTCCTCCTGGCCATCCTCTCTTAGCTGGATCAGGGTAGCATGAGCAGCGCGAAATGCGTTTTCTACAATCGCCTGTTGATCCCGCGCCCAGGCCTGCCGCAAGATGCCCAGCGTTGCCCACTGGATGCCTTCCAAGTCGTCCAACCGTTGTGCCGTGGCCAGTCCGTGCGCATAAGGTTCCGGTTGAAACGGATAGGCAGAACTCACCTCGCGAAACAGCGACAATGCCCTTTCCTCCAACCCGACCTTGTCCATGTAAAGCGCCACATACATCAGGGAGTTCGCATGGGGGCTGAAATCAACCGCCGACATAAGGGCACGCTCAATTTCCTTTTTGGGTGCCCGATTGGCCTGCATGGCGATTCCCATGGCTTCGTACATCCAGGGCTGCGCCTGGTTGTTGCGAAGCGCACTGTGAATCATGCCGACCAGCTGGCCGTATTTTTTTACTCGCATTAAGTGACGCGCCGTTTCCCGCACGTCGGCAACTGGTTCTCGGTGGCTGGCAAAATGTTGCTCCCAGGCTTCCGCTGCTGGTATCTCAGCGGGCGCATCTAACTCGATCCGTCGTGCCGGGCGACCGCTCGCCTTGTTCCGGGAAAGATGTTGAACTGTGCCTGCCGGAGGTGTTTCCGTCGTGCCCAGTTTCAATTCGTCGTTCACGGAAAAAGCTTGAAATCCCCTCTCGAGTGCGCGCTGACGGATCATGGCATCACCCACATTGAAGAAGCCTCCACCCATGCCACGTCCCATCCCTCCACCCATGCCACCACCCATGCCACCACCCATGCCACCACCCATGCCACCCATTCCTCCACCCATTCCTCCACCCATCATTCCCATCATTCCCATGCCACCCATCGATCCGGATTGGATGGGAATCACAAGGTCGGCCACCGGGTAAACCTTGGTGCTCATACGACTGGGACTACTAGCTTCCTCGGAGGTCGTGATCAGCAGGACTTCGTTGTCAATAACGTAGTCCAGGTCGAATTCGTTGAGCATCAGCTTCAGTGCAGATTTAAGGCTGATGCCATTTAAGGAACGTGTGACCAAAATACCGTCAGCACTCAACCCCAACTCATCCAAGGCGCGTGAGTCCAGTTCGATATTGATGCCGTGCATGTCTTCCAGAAAACCGATCACCTGATCAAGTTCTGTTTCCAGGAACTCCAACTGTGTTGGTTCATCCAAGGCACGATAAATCTCCTGCTCGCGCTCATTCGGATTTGAAAGATCTACCGACGCGTATTTTTTGCGACGATCGGTCAATTCCCGCCACACGTCCGGGTCCGGATAGGTGATGGGAGGTTCATCCGAAAACGGAATCAGAGATTTTTCGACCAGGAACATCACATCCGTGAACTTTCTGGTCCGGGCGTCATACAGTTCCTTGGCTCGCTCGTAGTGCGCCTTGAGGGTACCCGACACAACGGCGACTTCCGGTGTTGTCCCGAGGGGGTCAATCTCTCTGGATTCCATCGCGGGGTAGTCAACCGCTTCATGATATCTCCCTTCATCCATCAGTTGATTGAACTGTTCCAACAAGTGCGTAATTTCTTCCTGGTCCCTCAGGAGCGCGCTGAGCAAACGGCCCCTTTCATTGGCAGTCTGCAACAACTGACGAGTTTCCTCGTCTCGACTATCCTTCTCGACTTGACGACGACTCGCCTCTTGAAGTGCCACGATGATTTTATCACGTAGCCTCTCTTTGACCTCAGCTGTCACGTCGGGAGTCAGTTCCACGGTTTCCAACAGCAACTTCAGATCTTCGCGGGCGACAGCCGGATTGGCACTCATTTTCCGCCGAGCTTCATTAAGCCCGAATTCAACCTCGGCACGGATGGCCCCTACCATCACTCCACGGCGTTGTTCGATTTCGTCAAGAAATGTGCCCCCAGGCGGGTCGTAGCCTGGCGTCAGGTCATCGTTGCCAACGAGAGAAAGGTCTGCGTTGATGGAATTGGCCGGTTCCTCCGGCGGCGACAAAGCGGCCTCATTAGAGTCAGCATTGCTGTCAGTAGGAAAAAGCTCTTCGTGGATCGGTTCCTCCGGTTCAAGCACAGCGGCCTCATCGGAGTCAGTGCCAGCGGCAGTCTGAAGAACCGCCAAAGCCTGGCGATTGTGCGGATCGTGCTGGAGCGCGGCTTGTGCCAAGTGAATCGCGCCGTCGGAGTCGCCACTGACGACC
>Ga0310121_10000139_pt1 | contig 74510 bp, 66 predicted proteins | sample CB27_Tmax_986_MG_FD_203504 | JGI IMG/M metagenome (GOLD analysis project Ga0310121, IMG submission 203504) | Marine microbial communities from Western Arctic Ocean, Canada - CB27_Tmax_986 | ecosystem: Environmental > Aquatic > Marine > Oceanic | place: Canada: Western Arctic Ocean | collected... | reverse complement strand
TGTTGGCCCCCTTCGCATCCGCGATAACAGTTCGAAGACGAGGATTACTATCGGAATCTCCACCGCCGTCGCGAGCCGCGATTGTCAAATCCTTGATAATTCGGGTAAACAACTTGCCCCGCTTAGCGTCAATCGCTCCCTTCTTATGCTTGATAGAAGCCCACTTGGAATGACCAGACATATTAACGCTACTCCCGGCAACAGAGAAATGATTTAGATCCCAACAGAATCACAATTATCTCAAAACACCAAGCTATAAGTCAGGAGAGAAAATTAGCAAATACTATCTTCGGCGCGCGACAATGACCCAGACTGTCGAGTCAGGTGACCAAGCCCGGCCTCGATAGTCCCCTATCACGCTGTGCACGTGAAATCCCGCGCGTTCAAGCCGCCCTGACATTTGAGCTGCAGTGAGGGTTCGAAAAGCTATTGAAAACTTGTGCGACTCTCGACGCCGTCCGATGCGCTCGACATATTCTTCGTCGAAAATTGTCATGTGCCGATCGTAGTCCTGCCGAACTGTCTCAATTAAAGTTAAGTGCCGGCCGCCCGAGCGCCGGCCTTGAAGACTGATCCGACGTTTGTATTCTTGCCACCTTGGCAAGTCTGGAACGAGATCGACAGCAAAGAAGCCACCTCGTGGCACCACCGCTGCCACCGATCGCAAAGTCAAACGCAAATCTCGATCACTGAGTAACGACTGAAGTATCCCGTAGGGTGCCATCACTAAGGTAAAACGAAACCGTTTTCGAAACGGTAGTGCTCGAATGTCTCCCCGAACCGCCGAAGCACGTACATGGAGCCCAGCCCGCCCCAATCTCGAACGGAGGCGCTGAAGCATCGGCATCGATCGGTCTACGCCGACAAAACGGTCACAAACTTTGGCAACTGGTAGCGACACACGCCCGGTCCCGCAACCCAATTCAAGAACTGGACCCTTTGAGCGACGTGCAAGGTCAATCCAAAACGGTAAATCCCTCCGACCTATAGTCCGGGCATTCTCCCAATCGTAAAATGGCGCGTACTCGTCCCATCCGTGCCAGCCTTGCATCAGTAGTGCGGTCCTAGAAAAGTGTCACGCCCGTCCGGACAACAGACACTCTAAGAGTCACATCAATACATCTCACGGAAATCAAATGGCCCCTGTTACAGCGGCTGAGGGTAGGAATGCTCACGTGGCTTAGACTCGTTTTTCCCTTATTTCAGAATAACAACTACTAGGCACCTTCTATCCGCTTTGCCAACGGAATAAAAGCAATACCATTAATCGTGCGTTCAGGCCCAGTCTGCCGAAAACCCAAGGCTTCGTAAACCTGAACACCGTATCGTGAAGAATTCACGGTGATCCGCTCTAGCTCTGCGCCCAGACATCGGGCATGCGTAGTCGCCTGTTCAAGAAGAACTCGGGAGACTCCCTGACGTTGAAAAGCCTGAGCCACAAACAGTAGGGATACGTGGTTGTTATCCCGCATCTCTATCATCCCGATCAGGACATCTTCTCGGACAGCGATGACAACAAAATGCCCTTGGTCGATCCGTTCCAAGAAGGCTTCAGATTCAGTGTACTTTCGAAATTCAGACTTTCCTTGCGATGTGTACTGGGGAGCAATGTAGATATCAAAAACGGAGTTGACTAGAACTGACACATTGCCAACATCCTCAGTTTGCATTAAACGGCAGGTCGTATCTGACATTCTTACCACCTCACTAAACATCTCGCATGGCGACTGTAGTTCTAGGTCACTGACTCAAACTGCTCCTGCAACTAACACCCAGCAGACTGGTAACAGCTATTACGCCGCCGTTAGTTTGTGACCGGTTTGTCAATTCTTCACAGCAGTGCCCATCACCTCGAACCTGGCTCCAAAAAGTAGTTCCCCCGAACCAATGAATGCCCGAGCTGGAGGCATGTCGTGAAAGTAACTCGTATAGACCCCATTGAAGACGCCGTAAAGCGAGACGTCTGAACAGAACACTTGTACCTGGACGAGATTGTCCATCGTCATGTCCGCTTCCGACAATACCTGTTGAATACTCTCAAGGACGTTACGAGCTTCCTGCTCGGCGGTCGACGGCGGGCGGCCCGTCTCTTGGTCCAGACCGAGACGCCCAGCCAGATACAGAGTTTTACCCACAAGCACGGCATCGCTGAATGGCGCCGTAGCGCTGCGGCCAGGAAGATTAATCGCCTGTGGCTCAGTCGATGCTTGCGAAGCAGTTAGTGTGGATGCTGCGGTCGCCATCATCGCCCCCACGACACTACCAATCACGAAACCAACCTTAGATGTCTGCACAATCTGCCTCCTATCACGCACCAGTTAAAAGAACCGTTGAACCTGTCGTCTTTCGGGCTTCTAAGTCACGGTGAGCTTGAGCTGCATCTTTCAGGGCATAGGTTTGACCCACTTCTATCTTGACGGAACCGCCGCTAACGACTTCGAAAAGGTCCGAAGTCGTTGCTTTTAGCTCTTCAGGTGTCGCGACAAACGTAGCGAGTGTTGGCCGCGTCAGGAATAACGAACCTTTAGCAGCAAGGATAGCCGGAGAGAAGGGTTCAACTGCTCCCGATGCATTCCCAAAACTTACCAATAGACCGCGCGGCTGCAAGCAATCAAGAGAAGCTTCAAAAGTATCTTTGCCAATAGAATCGTAAACAACGGGAACTCCGTGGCCATCAGTCAGGGTTCTTACACGCTCAACAAAGTTTTCTTCCGTGTAGACGATGGGATAGTCACAACCGTGCGCCTTAGCAAGTTCCGCTTTTTCAGCAGTACTCACGGTGCCAATCACCCGGGCACCGAGATGTTTGAGCCACTGGCAGGCGATAAGCCCGCACCCGCCGGCAGCAGCATGAAACAAGACCGTCTCGCCCGCCTTAATTGGATACGTTCGACGAATCAGGTACTGCACTGTGCACCCCTTAAGCATCATGGCCGCGGCTTGTTCATCAGTCACAGCGTCAGGAAGCTTCACCAACTGTTGCGCTGGCACCACCCGACGTTGCGCGTAACTTCCAAGGCTCATGCAATAGGCCACCCGGTCACCCACCGCAACCTCCGTCACATTGTCACCAACAGCCTCAACAACACCGGCACCCTCGTTGCCAATGATCGCTGGAAACGAGGGAACTTTATAAAGACCCGTTCGAAAATAGACATCGATGAAGTTGAGACCTGACGCCGTCTGTCTGATAATTGCGTCATTACCACCTGGTTCTGGAAGTGTTACCTCCTCCCATTGAAGGACTTCTGGGCCACCGTTGCTATGAATTCGTACAGCGTGTGTCATAACTCACTCCGAGCACCTGATGTAGGTTATAGGTTAAGGGGGCGACGCCGATCTTAGCCCTCAAAGAGGGTGATGTCGAAGACGAATGACTCTTCATAGCGCTTGTTAAGCTACCATATGTCTTATGGACCCTGCGACTGGTGCTTTTGACCCGCACCGCCCCCCTTCGTCCAATCTACTGGCCGATTGCGTGCACTGCGGATTCTGCTTGCCAGCGTGCCCAACCTACACCCTGTGGAACCGCGAAGCTGACTCGCCACGCGGTCGCATCCATCTCATGAAAGTAGCCCTTGAAGGCAAAACAGAAATAACCGACGAATTTGCAAGGCACTTCGACACCTGTCTCGGTTGCATGGCGTGCGTGACCGCCTGTCCATCCGGAGTGCAGTATGACAAGTTAGTCGAGGCGACACGGCCTCAAATCGAGCGCCACATAGAACGTTCGACGAGCGACCGTTTGTTTCGCCAGATCATATTTTCACTGTTCCCTTATCCGACCCGTCTGCGCTCGGTAGCATTAAAATTGTGGGTCTACCAACACTTAGGCGTGCGATGGTTAGTGCGGACGTCCGGCCTACTAAGCCTTCTGCCCAGAAAACTCCGAGCAATGGAGGCTATGGCACCTCCGATTACGCTTGGTGAGTTGTTCGCATCTATTCCGGCACGAACACCCGCCGTCGGGAAACCACGTAAGAGGGTTGCTCTCCTACTGGGCTGCGTCCAGCGTGTCTTTTTTAGCAACGTCAACCGAGCAACGGTGCGTGTGCTGGCAGCCGAAGGCTGCGAGGTGGTCATTCCGAAGGGTCAAGGCTGCTGCGGAGCACTAATGTACCATGCCGGGCAAGAAGACGATGCAGTCGCGATGGCTCGACAGTTCATAGACGAATTTGAAAAGGAAATCGAAAATATTGATGCAATCATAATCAACTCAGCTGGCTGCGGGTCCACACTCAAACAATACGGCTCTATACTCGCCGACGACCCTGTCTATGCGACCAAGGCGAAAGCCCTTGCTGCCAAGTGTCGTGACATCTCTGAATTCCTTGCCGAACTTAAACCAAGAGCACCACGTCACCCACTCCCCATCCGGATCGCCTATCACGATGCATGCCACCTTCGGCACGCTCAGAATGTCACCAGTGAGCCACGTCAAGTATTAGCCCAAGTCCCGGAACTCGACGTTTGCGAAATCCCTGAAGCCGGACTGTGTTGTGGGTCAGCAGGTATCTATAACCTTGTCGAACCAGAAGCAGCGGAACAACTCGGTGATCTCAAAGCGAAACAATGCCTCACAACTGAGGCCGACACAATAGTTTCATCGAATCCCGGTTGTCTGCTTCAAATAAAATCCTCTTTGGAGCGAAATGGACGCACACTGCGGACAATGCACCTAGTGGAAATTGTTGACGCGTCGATCCAGGGGCGAAGCATCAACGGATAGCTGGGCCGTCTCCAAACTGCGCTCTCAGATTTGATGACGGAGACCGACTTATAGGCCACCAGGACCGCGGCCTACGTTCAGCAGATTACCTGGATCGAAACGTTGTTTCACCGCTTGCATCACCCGCATGCCATCGCCAATCTGACCCCACACACCAACCTCTTGGCGAAGTTTGACATCACCCCGGCGGATAACTGCCGAACCACGACCGACCGGCAGTCGATCACGAAGTTGGGTAATTAATCTCGATTGCAAAGAAAACGAACCGCCTAGGCGAACGTCAACAATGCCAAGACCTGCTCGGCCGGATACAGACATACTTAACCCCTGCGAGGTAGCCTCCCTGCGTAACCACACCAATGTCGGGATCAACTCAGCTGGCACACAACTCAACTTGAGGAGTGTGCCACCAATTGACGCCGACCAATGTGTTGAGTGCTGTTCCCAACGAGCAATCTCTTCTCCACCAGACAAAATTCGGCTTTCCCCGCGTGCCCCCAAGAGATTACAGGCATCCGTCGCTTGCTGAGCGGCTGCTTCTTCAACTGATTCGAAGCGAATCAGTAACTGCGTCGACGTCGCAGTTGATACAAGTTCAAGTGCCGTCGGCGTTAGAGACGAGGTTGACAGGTCACTCACTACCTCCCCTGACGCGTCCAGTGAGTCAAGCGAAAACTCGACTGTGCGAGAGGCTGGAGCCAGCGGCGACAACTTGAATGTCGCCGTTATGATTACGCCGATACACCCGAACGAACCAGTAAACAACCGAGATAAATCGTATCCAGCAACGTTTTTTACGACAATACCGCCTGCCTTGGCCACCGCTCCATCGATACGCGCAATAGTTAACCCAATAATGGAATCGCGGGCTGTTCCGTAGCCATGCCGCCGGGGGCCACTGTCATTAGTTGCCACAATGCCGCCAATCGTTGCGCGGTCGGCCCACGGTGGGTCCCAAGGCAACCACTGATGCTGTCCCGTCAGTGTCTTATTCACCAATGACAACGGTGTCCCAGACTCGACCGTGGCAGTGAGGTCGCCGTGTCGGTGGTCTATCACCGCTCTCAGGCGAGACGTTGAGAGAAGCAGATCGACGGGACCGCTAGGCGCTCCCCACGTTAGCTTGGTTCCTCCTCCAACCACCAACACTTTGAGACCCTCGGACGAAGCCCATCCAAGAATTTCGGCAGTTTCGGCAGCAGTGGATGGATCAACTAGCAGGCGCGGGCGCACACCATCAAACACATCATCGTCAGTTGACGCACGGGCAGCGTCTCGGCCTGATCGACTCCTAAGTTGGGACAAAAGCGTGTCGGTGGATACCACCGTCATCAGAGACGCTCCGCCACCCCTAATGTCTCGGCCGGATGGCGACGATAGGGTCCCGGGACTTCGCCACACAGGCGAGGTGTCGGGAACACTTTGCCCGGGTTACAGATGTAATTAGGGTCAAACGCACAGCGAACGAGTTGCATCGTATCAAGATCACTGTCGCTAAACATCTTGGGCATGTGCTTGGCTTTGTCGGCACCCACACCATGCTCACCCGTAATCGATCCACCGACATCAAGACAGTAAGTCAAGATCTCGGATGCAACGTCTTGAGCCAGGTCAGCCTGCCCCTCGATCCGATCGTCATAACAAATGAGTGGATGAAGGTTACCGTCGCCAGCATGAAACACATTCCCGATTTTGAGTCCTGACCTCTCGGCCAGTGACGCAATCCGGTTTAACACTTCTGAAAGTTTCGTCCTCGGAATCACGCCATCTTGGACGTAGTAACTCTGTGACACTCGACCCATCGCAGCAAAGGCCGCCTTCCGCCCTTGCCAAAATCTCGCGCGCTGCTCGTCAGTCTTGGCAACCTGGATCTGCCGGGCGTTGGCTTCACTACAGACTTTCTCAACGTGCGCAAAGAGCGCTGCGACCTCTGGCTCAGCACCATCAAGTTCAACAATAAGCACGGCTTCTGTTTTTGGAAAATTTGGGTGAACGGCCTCTTCAGCGGCCTCGATAGTTAGTCGGTCCATCATCTCAATCGCCGCCGGAATAATTCCGGCACCGATAATTCCAGAAACAGCATTTCCGGCCGCTTCAGTTGAGTCAAACGCAGCCAGCAACGTCTTCACAGCTGCCGGCTTTCGTAAAAGATTTAGCGTAACTTTCGTCACAACTGCGAGCGTCCCTTCAGACCCGACCAGCACGCCCAGAATGTCAAGACCCGGAGCATCGCGTGCCGGACCACCCAGATGAACGATTGCCCCATCCGGTAACACTGCTTCAACACCAAGCACGTGATGGACCGTGAATCCGTACTTTAAGCAATGGGCGCCACCAGAATTCTCAGCAACATTCCCCCCGATCGAACAAATGACTTGGCTCGACGGATCGGGCGCATAGTAATAACCATCACTAGTCACCGCCTTGGTAACATCAAGGTTCATCACGCCTGGTTCAACCGTAATGCACCGATTCGGCAGATCGATTTCAAGGATGCGATTCATCCTTGTCAGAACAATGAGGACGCCGTCTGGATGCGGCATGGCCCCCCCAGAGAGCCCCGTACCTTGGCCTCGCGCCACAAACGGCACGTTCGACTCGTGGCAAAGGCGCACGACCGCTTGCACCTGTAGAGTGGATGTCGGCAAAACGGCTACGCCTGGCTTCGACCGAAGCTTAACCAAGCCATCCGTCTCATAAGTCAATAACTCGCCGGCATCGCAAACAAGACCATCGGAACCAACGATGACCTCAAGCGCATCGAGAAAATCTTTATCCAATCTATCTAACCTAATCCGTTGTCCTTAGAATACCTCTCGTTACGGCCTTGAATACTGGTCGATAACACGAGAGAGCGCGCGCTGACAGACTTGACAGAATCCGACCGGGTTTCGTGTAAACATAATGCAATCTATTTCAGAACGATACAGACCAAGCGATTCATAGGAAGCGCCCTCGAAGGCTCCCACTCTGTCAGCGTATTCCATAGAACCAAGAGCCGTAGTTTCGTTCTCCATTTGTTCGGTAAATAAACGATCGATCTCGGTTTCTGCGACTCCTTGCCGGCGAAGTTCTCGGCGTTCCACTTGGGCCGCCGAACTCGCCGACTCGAACTCGTTCTTGTCCCACGGAGTCGGCAACGGGGTGCCAGCTAAAACTAAATCACGCCACTTCAGATTCGCCGGATCGTGAAGCGCCGTCACATTGGGCTCCCAAGGTTCAGGATAATACGCGCTACCGGTCTCGTAGGCGACATCGGATGTGTAGTACTCATCTGCTAGTCCAGCAAAGTGATGTCCGAACTCGTGAACAAAGACATATGCGGAAAACCCTGTATCTGCCGCAACGGTGGCCTGAAAATTAAAAATTCCTCCACCACCATACTGTTCCTCATTGACCACGATCTCAAGAAACTCATAAGGGGCAGCGGACGCGGCATCTCTCAACGCCCGATTATCGTAAGTGAGCAGGTAACGTTCAGAATCGAAGATGTTGTACTCAGCCGATAAAGGACTTCGGCGAAACTCCATGGCACGGGGACGAGAAACCCCAGACTCTGGTGAGGGCAAATCTAAGCCCCACACATTAAAATCAGACCGACGGCTCCTAAAAGGCTCCTCATCAAACAACGCATTAACCAGACGCTTTGCGTCCATATGAAACTTCGGAATCTCTTCGGCCGTATATCCCTCACCGATCACAAGAAGGTCGACCTTTTTAGACGGTGGCCCGCTGTCGATAATGGGCCAAACCTCTCCCGCCGAAACTCGGTCCGTTGGGTTGACAAAGCGGGAATCGGGATCGATCACAGTCGACCAAAGTTCATGAAAATTGTTTCCACTATCTCGAACCTTCAGTACGACCTGTACTGGCCGTTTCGGCCACGGAAAGCGAAATGACTCGTGGAAGGTCGCATGGACTTGCCGCGCAGCAGGTGTTGTCTCCCACTCGCCATAGATAGATGCAAAGCCCCTTGAATAGATCACACGATTAGTTCGCCGGTCGATTACTTCAAAAAGATACTTGCCAAGGTCCAGGTCATCGATAAGCCTGGTACGACTCCCAGCCCAGGACCCATCAGACACGATTTGGTCAAGGGCCAAGACCTCCGTGCCAAGTCCTCCGGAATGAAAATAATCGACCCGCATAGTCTTGTCGGCGAAGTTCTCGTCGAAAGCTTTGAGTTCATCGACTGGTTGCTGAGCCTGGAGCACCCAACTGGGCCCACCCAACATACGAGTAGTTTCACTTTGGGTGAGATCGACATGGGCGAACTGAAACATCCAGCCTGCACTGACAGTCAGAATAGCTGCCACTAAGATTCGCGCCACCCTCGTCCACAAGGCTTGCATAAGACATATATTACCGGTAGGCCAGCGCAAAGAATCCAGCATCTGCTAGCCTATTCTGAAATAAATCAATCGCTGACGGCGAGTTCCCCAGGAACGATCGGCTTGGTGCGCGGCAATTTACCACGATACGACAACCACCCCACAAACCCCAAGAGTCCAACAAAGACGAATAACTTGCCGGCATCGGCTGTTCGACTCTGAGGAAGGACGGCCCACAAAAACCACAACACTGGCTGTGCCAGACACACCGCCCAACACGCTCCATAGAAGTATCGTCGTTCGTGACCTTCACCCTTAGTCGACCGTTTAACTCGCGGGAGTTGGCCGAACCCACCCAGGATCCAGATACCTCCAGCGGTCGGGAAATAGGCAACTTCGTATATCTGACGCAAATACCACTGGCCTGACACTAACGCTATTACGAGACCGCTAATATTCAACACCGCAAACGTGAACACCGCACTCCACGCGAACGTATAGCAAATGCGTCGATAGAGTGGATTCGGCTTATCCTCGGTAAAGCGGATGATATAGGGGCGAGGTTCGACACCGGGCAGTCGGCCCCGCAGGCCAGCAATGCCGGTAACAAGGAGAACTGCGCCAAGCCACGTAGCCATCCTCCCGTCGAAACCGTTTTCAAAGAGATCAAACGTCAGTGGACCCGGAGCAATAAAGAACACCCAAATCCAGATCGGCCAATGTGACAACCGATAATGAATCTTGTTGCGATGTCGAATCTTTCGATCGCTAGCCAACTCGACAGGTATCCCGAAACTTCCGTCAAGACCCGAATCAGCGGGCAACTGTACGCTCTTGGTCATTCTTTATAAATATAAATGAGATCACAGCGTGGAGCAGGAGAAGTGTGACGTAACGGTCGAAAATAAGCGGAGCGGGTCACAGTTCCTAACACCGGCGGCAAAACTAATCGCAGCTTTAAATTCTTTATAGCCTTGCTCTTCGTCGGCGATACTCAGCTAGCACGGACAAAATATTTTGAACAGGGGCATTGTCTCCAAAAGTTTCACTCGCATGGATAAAAAGGTCCTGATTGCCTGGCGCAAAAACAAAACTGCCCCCTAGCTGGAAAGGGTCCTTACCTAAGCGGTGCTGCCGGTGACCATCTGCCTTCGCCTTTTTACGCAACGAGAAATTGCCCCATCGGAACAAGTCAATCAGACTGGCGTTTCTAAGACTCGCTGCCCGATACGCGCGACGTTCTTCATCGACGAGAAGCGGGAAAGTGATTCCTGTTGCGTCTCGAAAGTGCTGAGCATAGTGAATATCCCCAAGGCCAATCGCAGCCAGTGCACCTCCCTCATCTCGAATTTGTGATTCATAGTCCCGCAACTGCGAGACATGCTGGCGGCAAAAAATTCAACCGTAGTGCCGCAAGAACACTACAACTGCGGGCTGAGCTTCCCAAATGGAACCAAGAAGAACTTCTCCTCCGTCTGGATCTCGAAGCTGGACGGGTGCAAGACTTGCACTTAGCTCAGACTTACTCATCTTCACTTATTCGAGGAATATTGTCGCTTATGGTCAATCTTGATCTCTCATTTCAAAATCCTCTCAAAACATTGGTTCTCCATTGACGATGACACAGTCAGGCAAGGTTTTCTGCAGCTCAGTGACCCCCGCATGGGTAACTTGAGTGTTACTCACATCCAGCGCCTCCAAGAACCGTAATCCTTTAAGGTGGGTCAGGCCCAAGTCGGTAACCTGGGTAGCGTGAAGCCCGAGACTTCTGAGGGTCTCGACCCGCGAGAGATCCGCCACACCTGCATCAGTAACCGAGGTAACGGCAAGGTTGAGCGTCTCGAGTGTCGGCAACATTGCCAGATGCGTAATACCCGCATCGGTAACCTCAGTGCCATAGAGGTCCAAGGTTTCCAGTGCCGTTAACGCCGTTAGGTGTATCAAACCCGCATCAGTGACCAAGGTGCCCGCGAGACCAAGAAACTTTAGCGTCACCAACTCTCTGAGGTGCGCCAAGCCCGCGTCGGAAACTAAAGTGACTGCAAGATTGAGAGTCTCGAGGACCCTTAGCTCTGTCAGGCTCGCTAGGCCAGTATCAGTGACCTGAGTACCGTAGAGGTCGAGGAATTCCAAGGCCGTCAGGTGCTGGAGATGGGTGAGGCCGGCGTCCGTTACTTGAGAACCAGCGAGGCCGAGTGTTTTTAGCGAGGTCAAACCCGTCAAATGGACCATCCCCTCATCGGTGACCTCAGTACCATAGAGGTCGAGGAACTCCAGCGTCTTCAACCCCACGAGATGGACTAAGCCCGCATCAGTGACCACGGTTCCAGCGAGACCGAGAAACTCGAGAGCCGTCAAACTTGCGAGGTGAGACAGGCCGCTGTTAGTGATTTGGGTCACTGCAAGGTTGAGAGTCTCAAGCGCAGGCAAACCCGACAAATTCGCCAGCCCGGCATTAGTAACCTGGGTTCCGGAAAGATTAAGAAAGTGCAGAGCAGGCAAACCCGTCAGGCGCGCCACTCCAGCGTCGGTAATTTGGGTGTTATGAAGATCGAGACCCGTCAAGGACGGTAAATTCGCAAAATACTCAAGCTCGCCATCGGTAACTGGCGTGCCATTAAGGTCCACATGTCCGACCGCCCCCGTTGCATCCTGGGTTAAACTACCACCGAGTGTCTGGACAATAGCCTCCACTGGGACGGCGGGTGATTCGATTGATGGCTGCTGTTGGGCCGTCAAAATCGAATTAACTGCCACAAAATTCAACGCAACCAGTGTAGAAAAACCCAATTTACTTCTAATCATCAAACTGTTCTGCCGGTGGGATCGAGCGTCAAGTATTTTAGCGTAGCACCGACGACAACCGGTTCAACGGGCATTTAAGGATACGGGTTTCATTACCAAGTGAACGATTAGCTATCTGACTTACAGTTTATAGAAGGACGCCACCTGACGTGAGGCTGGCCACTTCGGGGTATCTCCTCTATGGACCAAATGCTATTCTAGCTCTCGAAGCCGTGTCAGTTTGACGGGGAACGGTGAAGGCTGCATGCCCCAAAATGTCAGATCCGACGGTGTGCAGGCTCGCAGGTTGCCAAGGAGGTGCCCCATGGCAATTACATGTAGCGGAATTCAGCGTGGGTTAACAGTAGTTGCCATCATGCTGGTCAGTGCTACCGTAGTCGAAACTCAACAATCTACTCAGGACGCGACGGCGACACCAAGAACACCGTGGGGAGACCCAGATCTTCAGGGAGTCTGGACCGGTTCCACCGTTACTCAGCTTGAACGACCGAGAGAATACACAGCAAAGGTCTTTCTGACAGAAGAAGAGGCCGCGGCACTTGAGCGAGAGGCAATTGCACAGCAATTTGCTCCTCGACCCGTCGATCCGAACACCGGAAAACCACTGACAGAGGGTGGCGTTGGCGACTACAACCCCGAGTGGTTTGATTCTGGGACAGCTGTCCTACCATCTCGGCGAACCTCGCTGATCGTGTCTCCGCTTAATGGGCGCATTCCATACAAACCAGAGACGCTGGAGACCGAGCGGCCCTACGGAGTCGGACCCCACAATTCTTACTTGGACCTCGACACCGGAGAACGTTGTCTTGGGGACGGAGTGGTAGAGATGATTTGGCTCGGTTACAACCCGAACCACCAGATCGCGCAAACAGCTGACCATGTGGTGATTCTCCATGAGATGTGGCGTCAACGGCGCATTATTCCTCTGGACGACAGTCCACATATTGCACCTGGAATCCGACAGTGGAACGGAGACCTACGAGGCCGGTGGGACGGGGACACTCTTGTCGTTGAATCAACGAATTTCGTCGACAGATGGCAAGACTATCGGTTTCACCCGAACCATCTCTGGCGAGCCCCATCTGCAACACTGCAGTTAATGGAATCCTTCAAGCGACTCGATGCCAAAACGATGTTGTACCGGGTGACCATCACCGATCCTGAAAGATTCAGAAGACCTTGGACGATAGAGACATACCTGACAACTGACCAAGCGTCCCGGGGCGTTACGACAGGCCCTGTCTATGAATACGCGTGCCACGAGGGAAACTACGGCGCACCTAACATTCTTCGCGGTGCACGAGTCACAGACAAGTAAGGTTAACTCGTTTCGGGCCTTACCGAACGTGGTTCACCATTTCCCAGCATCCACCGAGTGCTCTGATCGTGTACCGAACGTCCACGTGAATAGGAAGAGTCGCTGAACCTCCTACACTCAGTGCCGATGCTGTCACGGCCAACATCACCGCACATACAGTTGGTCAGCAGCCGGAACCTTACGGGTGATGTCGACTATGAGTGTTTCACCTTCCCATCGCCTGACCAGTTGTTCCTTGCGGAGATGTCCAAACTGTAATTCTTCGACAAACTCCTGGCAGCGGTACTCCAACAACTGGATATCCGGCTCCAGACGACGATACAGCGGCATCGATATCTTCCATGGGCGGGTGAACACCTCAGGGTCATCTATGGTGACCTCATAGTGAATGGCATCAGGTGTGAGCGGAGTGAACCTCTCTACTAAATGCAATTGGTTGCTGTGAAAGTTGCCCGCCCGATCAAACCAAGACTGGTCGTTGAAATCCGTCACCTCGACGACGAGCGTATCACCTTCCCATCGGCCAACCGAGTGCCCCATCCATTTGTAATCGGGAGGACCCTCCACTTCGTCGAGATGAATGACACGGGCGGCGTTTGAAAAGGTAAACGTCATGTAGATCTTGTTGGTGCTCTGAGTAATCTGAAACGGATAGGGCATATACATAGCCCTGGGGACCCCTGGGAGGAAGCAGTCGATCTCGGGATCTCGGTCGAGCCAGTTCTCAGCATTCTCCTGCTTCTGGGCGGCAGCTCCTGGGGTGTAGGGAATCTGTCCGTCGCCGTCGACCACGCCCAGAGAACCCGGCACGCCGCCGGCCGCGCCAAACGGAAGCGAAGGCGCCGCTGGTACTTGGACGTACGACAAATCGAAGGCTCCTTGCTGTGTCACTGCGCCGGCGCGCGCGGCATGCGCTTGAAGATCCCAATGAGCTTCGTTGTTCGCCTGCCAGATACCACTAAAATTCGGATGGTCGTCGGCGGTGCGCGCAGCACGAACGGTTTGACCCGAGGGACGCATCACCGATGCAGAAACAATGGCACCCACAGCAGCCGCTGTAAATACGAGTATCGAAACGGATGTCCGGTTTCTCATTTGATCGGTTTCCTTTCACGACCGTGATTTCTATTTTCGCTGCCCAAAAGAGAGTCTTGAGGGTGAAGATAACGTGGTCAAGCCCCAAGCCTCAGCGCTCGTGGGATCAGGCCAGAAAACCCTGTAACGGCAGCTATCGTGATCAGTTGCACGGCCGTCTTATCGTAAGGCCAGTGGATCAAGGCCCTCTGTGTTGAGTCCACATGCACCGATGCACAGTGACGCAGGATGACGATCGCTGCCCTCCTCGTAGGCTTTCTCGACAGCGCGCGCTCCGGCCAACGCCCCTACCATGCCGAAATTGCCCTCATGACACCGGGGTTCTGTGTAGATGCGATTTGCCTCATTGCTCTGCATCTTGAACTCTTGGATGACCGTCCAAGGTCGCGTCCAGACTGTCGGATCCTCGAATGTGGAAACAACCTCAAGCGTGTCCGGACCGGTACGGGTCCAACGCTCGACAATATGCAGGTTCTCGCGGGATCCCTGGAAGTCTGTCTTGGGGGTAAAGTTAGTTACGTCGACGACCAGTGTCTCACCCTCCCATTGGCTGCGTGAATCTCCCCACCACTGGCGAAGGTTTGAAGGTAGGTGCGGTGCCGTGGTGATAGGGATGTTTCGCGAGAAACCTTGTCCCTGGGCGGCATCGTAGTAAATCGTCACACCGCCGGGCGATTGCACAATGCGACGGTACACCCCAACAAAGCCACCACGAATGGACGGCAGATTACCGGTCATGCAACGTTCGCTTAGACCCCGGTCTTCTGGTCCGTCTGCACGGTTGATGGGTCCAACGCCAGCAGATGGGTACTCAGGAGGATCCTCCAATAACCGTGGCGACGGTGGCCCGTACTGTCCACCTTGGCAGGCAAATTCGTTGTCCCGACAAACTTGAGTGTTCTGCAAGAGAGCCAACTGGTATTGGCGGTACGCAGCCTGTCTCTCTAGCGCCACCGGTGTATAGGAAGGCATCTTGCCATCCGGAGGATCGATAATCATCGCGGTCCGCTGTCCCGTGGGCCTCTGTGAGGTGTAGACCGCATTGTAGGCGCCGGTAACATCCGCCTCAGTTCCTGGCGCAGCGCGGAGATGGTTACCAAAGACCGATTTGCCGGCTCGCGCGGTGTCAAGTTCAGCAACTTGTTCGTCAGTGTAGAACTCCGTGGTCACCCCCACGGGACGTTCCAATGGGACGAGCAATTCCACACTCCATATACCCTGCAGGTCTGGATCGCCCCACGCCGTCCCAGGCACGGCGGCTGTGGATGGCGCTGGAGTAACGTTCTGCGCGGCAGCCGGACGAAGTCCAGCGACCCCGGTCTCAGCTCGGCCATTGACATTAACCATGGTCCCAAAAACGACCGCGACCACGGCGGTGATACTGATTTTCAGGACCAGCTTATACCCCACGTCACACCTCCTACGAACAGTTGCCGAACCGGGACGCTCTGAACTCATTCAGCCTAACCTAGTACCTTGCTACAAAGATTGGCTCCTCAGGTTGGACTCGAACCAACAACCCTCCGGTTAACAGCCGGATGCTCTACCAATTGAGCTACTGAGGAACAGCAAACACGTTACAAGGGCTCCTCAGTCGGCAACATTGTCAAACGTCGGCGGTGAGGACAACGACGAATAGTAGCGAATGCGATTCCAAGGGGTCAAACGAAGTAACCAGTTCGCCGCGAAATCATTTACGGCCTTGCTTGCGACAAACTAGGTTTGACTAAGAGTCGCTGGTGCCTTTCTGTCTGCTCTTTTCTTGTTGTTCTTGAATCAACGGGCGACGTCGACCATCCCAAACCTGCACGAAGACAGCTAGCCCAGTCAACCCAACCCAGGCGACCATGAATCCAAGGTCGCTTCTCATCTTGCTTACAGGGGGAAGGTACTCCACGTTGCCCATTAAAGCTGAAACTGCCGCGCTATTTCCAACAAGTGCCAACGACCCCACTAATACCGTCCACGCACCGAAAGATGCAGTAAAAAAGATAAGAACATAACGCCGACCGGCTAGTGACAACAGAGCACCAGTAAGACAGGCGCTGAGCACCAGCCAGACATTCGGATCTCCGTCACGAGTTGCCCACCCGAAGTTGAGGGCGAAAGCCCCCAATCCGGCACCAAAAACCGCTACGCCTGCCAGGTAAGCCATCATGGCTAGCACCGCCCCGGCAACCCCGGTTGCCATGACGACAAGAATTGCGAAGAACGTCGGCAAATCGCCCACTAAAAAGCTACCGATTGCCAATCCGCCCACCAAACCGTAGAAGGCAAGAAATAATCGATGCAGACGATAACCAAAAAAACACGCAAGAAGCCCTCCTCCAAGTAAAATGATTGCCGCCGAGATATGGAAGGACACCCACGTCATGACGTCTGATTATGCAGGGTGACCTCAACCGTCGTCCAACGCTTGCCAAAGTTGCTACGGCGCTGCTCGCACTCGCACTCTTTACATATTTCATCCGTCGCGCGGGTATCGACGATGTCGGAGAAGGAATTCGCCGCCTGGGCGGGGTGTTCATCATCGTCGTATTGCTTGGTGGCGTTCGGTTCGCAATCAGGGCAGCTGCATGGATTAAGTGTCTGGAAGGTTCTCACCATTTAACGGTTACAGAAGTTTTTAAGGCAGTTGTTGTCGGTGATTCGTTAGGCAACTTGACCCCGCTTAGTATTCTGGTGAGCGAACCGGCAAAAGGGATGTTTCTGCGACACCGTGAACCCCTCCGTAGAACCCTACCCGCACTAGCTATCGAAAACCTTTTCTACACCTTAAGCGCCATGTTGGTAATTGGTGGCGGCATGGTAGCCGCGATTCTGATGTTTCAAACACCGACCCAGTTGGGACTAACCACAGTGATACTGGTTCTCACAATGGCTGGTCTCGTGGTAGCAGCTCACTGGATCATCTGGAAGAATTTTCGGGTTGGAAGCAGCGTGCTCAACTGGTTCAAACGTCGTGGCCTCGATACCGATACGTTCGAGCAGCTTTCTACACGAGTTCGGAACATTGAGGAAACTGTTTATACGCTCTATCCGAGGCACCGTAGTCAACTGGTGTCTCTGGCATTACTGGAATTCTCGTTCCACTTGGTCGCGGTCCTCGAAGTGTTTCTCATTTTGTCAGTGGTGAGTCACGTGCCAACAACCTTGTTACACGCGTTTATTTTTGAAGCGACTAATAGATTTATCTCTTTTGCGTTTCGATTCGTACCTCTCCGCGTCGGTGTTGACGAGGCCGGAAGCGGAATGTTTGCCGAACTCCTTGCTGTGGGAACGGCAACAGGGGTAACACTGGCCCTCATTCGCAAGGGGCGGATTCTAGTTTGGATAGCCATCGGTGTTTTATTTCTGTTGCGACAAGGTCTCTCGTTGAGACAACTATTGGATACGGGATCGCACAAGGCGGCGGTGGTGATCATGGCCCGGTCACCCGTATCGGGTGACCCACCCAAGACGCGCCTGAGTGAAATAATTCCTAGCGAAACCAATCGACGCCGGATGTACTCAGCCTTTCTGCGTGACACCGTCAAGGCATGCCGGACGATAGACGGAGTATCGATTCGGCTGGCGTACACACCAGAGAGCGGCAGGGACGACTTTGCTGCAATGGCGATCGGACTAGTCGACGATGAACTGCTTGTTCAGCGGGGCACTGACTTGGGCCAGCGAGAAGAAGGTGTGTTTGAGGACCTGTTTGCGGATGGTTTCACAAGAATCGCAATGATCGGATCCGACCTACCCACCCTGCCGATCGATTACATAGAACAAGCGGTTAGCGCAGTTAGTTCAAAAACGATCGTGCTTGGCCCGGCACTGGACGGTGGCTACTACCTGATTGCCCTCGCCAGTGACAACGATACAAGTGTGCCAGACTTATTCACCGGCATTAGATGGAGTAGTGCTCATACTCTAGCCGACACCATACTTGCCGCCGAACATTCAGGACTAGATGTCAAGCTGCTTCCAGAGTGGTACGACGTCGATGACAAGAATGGTCTAGAACGGCTACGGTCTGACCTTAAGGCATTACCAATTCAAGTGCGGGCACCAACAACCACGAAGATATTGAGGGAAATATTTGAAAAGACCGCTTCGCTCTAACTTTCACGTGCGTGTTTTAAATTTCGCGGCGGCCGGTCATTGCCTTGTGCATAGTAACTTCATCGACATACTCAAGATCGCTACCCACAGGTACCCCCATGGCAATCCGTGTTACCTGAATACCCAGTGGCTTTAAGAGTTTTGCCAAATAGAGGGCGGTGGCCTCGCCTTCGATATTCGGATTAGTAGCAAGAACAACCTCCGTCACGGCACCCTCACTCACCCGTTCCAAAAGACTTTTAATCTTCAGATCGTCAGGACCGATACCTTGTAAAGGCGACAATGCTCCCATTAAAACGTGATACTTACCTTTAAACTCTTTAGTGTTTTCAATTGAGGCAACGTTATTCGGATCTTCGACAACACAGATCACCGTTGGATCGCGGCTAACGTCTGTGCAATAGAAGCACGGGTCAGTATCAGTAATGTTGGAACAGACCGAACAGTAGGTCACCTGTTCTTTGAGATCACGAACAGCGTCGATCAGGGCATCGACCTCAGCACGTGGTTGACGTAATAAGTGAAATGCTAGGCGCTGGGCGCCTTTAGCGCCGATCCCAGGTAACCGTTGAAGTTGTTCGCTCAATCTCACGAGCGGGCCAACCTGCGTCATCCGCTGAGCCCAGGGATATTCAGCCCCCCCATCATTCCACCCATCTTTCCGGCAATCGATTCGTCAACCTTCCGCTGTGCGTCGTTAATAGCCGCTACGATTAAATCCTGAAGCATCTCAACGTCGTCTTGACACACAACTTCAGGATCGATCGTCAACCGACGAATCTGCTTCTGGCCAGTCATGACCACCGTAACCATGCCACCGCCGACAGTGGCATCGACCTCAGTTTCAGCTAATTCCCGTTGCAGCTTCTCTTGCATCTGCTGCGCCTGTTTCATCATCTGTTGGATATTCATAAGACTCTTCGCTTGTCAATGGTGTAGTTGTGAACTATGTTCGAAAAATACTTCCGCTACTTAAGTTTTTCCACATCAGCAATCTCTGCTGGAAACACCTCCAGGACCGACTGCACAAGTGGGTCATTCATAGCCTGTTGCCGAAGATCGGCCGACGCGACCTCAGCAAGCTCGGCATCCATTCTCGATTCGCCTTGCTCTGTGGTCACCGTAATCTTACGACCAACCGCCGTCAACGCAATCTGCTCAAGCCACACTCGGTTCTGCCTGACTTGCGAAGCAAGAGTTCGCTGACCAGCCGTAAAACAAAAAATCAACTTGTCTCCCTCCAAGTCGATGCTCTGTGCCTGCGCAACGACGGTACCGTAAAAAAATTTCTTCGCACGCTTAATTTCGACCAAGATTTCAGCCGTTCCCGCATTCGGTCCATCTGACTCCGTGACAGAAGACGAAGGTTCCGACTTCTTCGCTGGTTTCACCGACTCTAATGAAGCGTCTGGAGATAAAGCCGATGCATCCTTCAAATTTGGCGACGCCTTGTCTGTCAAACCCGAGGTCGATCGAGACGGATTGAATGCCTTCACATTACCAGCACGCCCAGTTTTAGCCGTTCTAGTTGGAACAGAATCTCCCGTGAGCAGCGTGGTCAGCGGAACTAGTTTCTTAAGATGCATCCATTTGAGGATTGCCATTTCGAAGTGATACCTTGGTTGGGCCGCGGTTCGAATCTGAAGTTCGGCCGCAGCAAACACGTCGAAGGCCCGCATCAGATCTTCGCGCGAAAATCGTTGTGCTAAACCAACTAACCGAGACCGCTCAGCGTCTCCAGTAATCTCTTGGTCATCTGCGCGGGTGGCATCGATCGAAATCACGAGCAGGTCTCTTATTACGCGTGTGAGTTCACGGCAAACCAAACGAAGGTCATATCCCGCCTCAACAAAACGTCCGGACAGTTTAAACACACTCGCTGGGTCCTCGTTTGCCACAACTTCAACAACATCCAGCACTGTTTCTCGGCCGATCAATCCGAGCACGATCGACACTTCCTTCACTCCGACCTTGTCGCCTGTAAACGCCACGACTTGATCGAGTGCACTCTGAGCATCTCGCATGCTGCCATTACCCGATCGAGCGACGAGATCGATGGCTGCGTCATCGATCGCAATTTTCTCCAATGTCGAAATTTTACGAAGTGTGTCCGCAATCACCGACGTGGCAATCATCCGAAATTCGTACACTTGCGAGCGCGACAAGATTGTTTCTGGAATCTTCCGCAACTCAGTCGTGGCCATCATGAAAATCACATGAGGTGGCGGCTCTTCGATTGATTTTAGAAGCGCATTAAACGAGTGGAGTGAGAGCTGATGACACTCGTCGATGATGAAAATTTTAAAGCGGTCCCTGACCGGCACCATCGGCAACGATTCAATAATTACTTCGCGAATCGTTTCAACTTTCGTATGAGTTGCGGCATCAATTTCAAGAACATCAATGTCACGCCCCTCGGTGATCTCAGTACAGGAATCACAAGCCCCACATGGGTCAGGAGTCGGACCCTTTTCACAGTTAAGGGCCCGAGCCAGAATGCGAGCCGTTGTGGTCTTGCCTACGCCACGTGGGCCGGCAAAGACAAACGCCTGAGCCAATCGGTCTGTGGCTATGGCATTTCGTAGAGTCTGGGTAACCCCCCGTTGACCTACTACATCGCCGAAGCTCTTCGGACGATACCTTCTGGCTAAAACCTGATAGGCCATGAAAATTGTTTAGGCGAAGTTCACAACTAATTCTAGGTCAAGAAACGTCGGTTCTTCCGTTCGGGTCATGGACGTTCTCGAGTCATTAACAATTTTTCGGCAAGGCAACGGGGCTCACCGCGACCCGGATAAACCTGCGGCACATGTCAGTGACTACTTAGCGCTGCTGCCTTCCGGCTCTGACGCGGTTCGCAGGCTGAAATTGCACAGGATCCGAGCCGCGGGGCGACCCGTCGCCGCGCGTTGGAACGCCCAGTCTAACCGGCACTGATCAGTGTGGCAAGGCACTGCGTAATCCACGTCGACAGACAGTTGACGACGTGCCCTCATTACATCCCCGATCGAGAGAATCGCCTCTATTTCGACTTTTTAGATACAAATTGAAATTACTACTTTAAGTAACCTGAAAGGTTCTTCGGCTAACCATACAATTCAGCCTTTTGGAACAATCTGCAGCATACTCCACTGAATCTATTCGCGCACAAAAGCTTCTTGATGTGATTGTCGCAGTAACGGTGCCGCCTGTAATCTATTGATGTGGTTTACAGGGAGAGATGTCCGAGTGGTTGAAGGAGCACGCTTGGAAAGCGTGTGTAGGGGAAACTCTACCGTGGGTTCGAATCCCACTCTCTCCGCCATTTAATTTGCCCGGTCTGGCGCCAAATCGTCCAGCGCTCACAGTCTCTAGCTCGCATCCCCTGGCTTCGCCACAAATCGATAGCCCACCCCTCGAACGGTTAGAAGGTGTCGTGGATTCGATGGTTCGTCTTCAATCGCTCGCCGGAGACGAGAAATAAAATTGTCTACAGTCCTCGTGTCCGTATCCTGACGTACACCCCAAACTTCTTCGAGCAAAACTTCCCTGCGAACAACCTGCCCCTCTCGACTAATTAAATGGCGCAGCAGTGTTGTCTCTGTCAGTGTTAAAGGTTGTTCAATCCCGGCGCGCTCCATCATTTGCTTAGAAAAGTCAATCTGCCGACCGCAGAACCTGTATTGATCAAGTAGTTCTGGTAAATCCACAGTCGCACTATTCTCAAGCCACATCTTGCGTCGGAGGATCCCTTGAATTCGAGCTAGCAGTATTGACAGATCGAACGGTTTTGGCAAATAGTCATCGGCACCTAGTTCAAAGCCACGGAGCACATCATCGGTTTCTCCTCTCGCCGTAAGCATCACAACCGGGACAAAGCTTCCAGCCAACCTTAAACGCCGAACAACCTCGAAACCGTCCAATCCCGGTAACATCACATCGAGTAAGACAAGATCGATGGTGTTAGGCTCATTGGTGAGCCTGAGCAGTGCCGCCTCTCCGGTTTCTTCAGTATCAACGCTATAGCCTTCGGCTTCGAGATTGAACTTTAAGCCGTTTGCGATATGCTCTTCATCCTCAACGACGAGTAGTCGCGTCATAACGGCTTCCGCGGAAGCTCGAGTGTAAACCGGCTTCCCTTCCCGGCACCTTCGCTTTCTGCATAAGCTCGACCGCCGTGCCGTCTGGCCACCGCACGAACGATTGACAGACCCAGTCCGGTGCCTCTGACGCGAGCACTTAGAGCACCTGGAATACGGTAGAACCGCCGGAATATCCGTTTCAATTCATCTCGCGTGATCCCCATGCCTTGGTCCCTAACATTAATCGCGACACCCCGAGCCCCAAATTTGACTAACTCGACTGCAACCCTAACCCGTTCACCGGAATACTTAATCGCATTGTCGATGAGGTTTGTAACAGCCGCCTGAAGCTCTTCACGATCCCCCATCACCACAGCATCTTCTCCTTCCGGAAGCCGGTCGATCACTTCGACCTCGCCATCAATTAGATGATGCCGTCGGCCTGCCACGGTCACGCATTCGCCGACAACTTCAGCCAAATCAATGTCGGTCGGGTTAACCACGCGAGTCGCCGCACCCGTCTTTCCAGCCAGAAGCACTTGATCAATGGTTGATTGAAGACGTGCGGAATCAGCAAGCATCGTCTCAAGAAACTCCTTCCTCCTGGCCGGGTCAACGTCTCGTTGGTGCAACGTCTGAAGGTAAAGTCTGATAGACGCAAGTGGCGTCTTGAGTTCATGTGTAACCGCGTGGATGAAGGCGTTGTGTTGTTCGGTCGTTCGAATCTCCCTGATAAGAAAGGCCGTGTTGAGCACCAACCCAGCGATTAGTACAGCGAAACTGATAATCCCAGCCAGTAACCACAGGCCAGTCCGCCAATTCACTACGATCCAGCCGATATTAAGCGCTAGAGCAACCGCGATGAGTAGCCCACCAAGCAGACCGACAAACAAGACTTTCCGCCGACGCATCTCGCTGAGCACCATGACCTATTAGGATAACGCCTTCGCGCTATTCGGCAGGAATGCTCTTCAGGAAGGCTGCTGTATCGAGAGTGACGACTAAACAGTCACGTCAGCGGGTGTCTTTCGCGCGATCTGAGTCACCGTTGGAACTCGAACGTCCCAAGCCAGACCGACTTTCTCGAGCAACCTGATCTGAAGCCAAGTAAGATCGAGCTCGAATCGTCCAAGTCCGTGGCGTGCAGAAGTAGGATGGGCATGATGATTATTGTGCCAACCTTCACCAAATGTAAGCAGAGCCACCCACCATGAATTCTTTGAGTCATCGGACGTGTCGAACCTACGAGTGCCCCACAGGTGCGTCGCCGAATTGACTAGCCAAGTACAGTGCAACCCAAAGACCACCCTGAAGAAAACACCCCACAGCAGCCATGGCAATCCACCGAGCGCCAATAGTGACAGGCCTAACAAGACGAGCGGCACCCAGTGCCACTTCGAGAGCACTCGGTAGAAACGGTCTTTCATAAGATCTGGTGCGTACTTCCCCATAACAACCGTGTCGGCATTCATTGGGTCACCGAACATCGTCCAGAGCATATGTGACCACCACCGGCCATCCCTTGGTGTATGTGGGTCCCCATCACAGTCAGAGTGTTGATGATGGAGGCGGTGACAGGCTGTCCAAAAAATAGGACCCCCTTGAAGTGTCATTGTCGCGCAGACGGCCAAAAAATATTCAACCACCTTCGGCGTTTCATATGATCGATGGGTATGGAGACGATGGTAGCCCATACCAATTCCCCAACAGATACAGACCCAGTGCAAGACAACCGCTACCATCACCGCCTGCCAAGTCGTATAAAAAATGGCCGTCACCGCCAGAATGTGAAAACACACCATCGCGGTCAACGTGACTCGGTTAATCTTCGTCTTGTCGCCGAAATCAACGTGGCTAACGCTCAATTCAACCTCTTCTCTGAACCAAATTTCAGAAACAGCCTAACAGGCAGAACACTTTGGAAGAAGAACCAGAATGTAATAGTTATGTAATTTTCGCAACGACCGGCATCGTCACACCTACGCTGTTCAAGCGATTACCCATCAAAAACACTCCAGCTAAAAAATGTGAACCTGCTAGCCGAAATGAGCCTAGAGCGTTAAGAAAAATATTGCCGGAGAAGATGATCACGATTAAAGAACTGTAACCTGTTAAAAAACAAGCGCCTCACTATACCTAGCCGCACTCAACACCACGTCTATATCCTACATCGAAACCACCGCCTAAAAGACGACAGAATCCGACACAGTGAGACTGGCCATGGCGCCCGGTGGAAAAGGAGAGGAAATGGACACAGACCGAACGGCCTACGAAAAGGTAGCCCGCGACCATCTGGGCCGCAGATGTCACGCGGTGCCGATCGTTCAACGCAACGACCTCTCACCTTTGGCCGATCGACAGTGACGAATCTTGGGCGGAGACCTGATTCAATGGAACAAAAAATGGCGGAGAGGGTGGGATTCGAACCCACGTGCCGGTTGCCCGACAAGACGCTTTCGAGGCGCCCCCGTTACGACCACTTCGGTACCTCTCCAATAAGACTTTTTCGCTGTAAATCACAGGTTCTCCGTAATTGACTTGTACCTCATCCCTCCCGAACCGCAGAGCAATCGTTAGGATACCGTGAGCTCACCCTTTTTTCGTCGCGACTCAAAGAACGACTGTATTAACTCGCGGCATTCATCTGCTAATACGCCCTGAACGACCTCTATCTGATGATTCAACGCCCAATGGTCAAGTATGCGCGCGACTGACCGCACAGCTCCTGATTTAGGCTCGCTCGTCCCATACACAAGTGTTCCGACCCGGGCGTGGACAAGTGCCCCCGCACACATCAGACAGGGCTCGACGGTCACATACAACGCAGTCTCGGTCAGTCTGTAGTTGCCCATCCGTCGGGAAGCGTCACGTAACGCAACAACCTCGGCGTGGGCTGTTGGGTCGACTGCGCCAATAGTTTGATTAAAGCCAACGCCCATTATCTGGCCATTCGCGACAACTGCGGCACCGACCGGGACCTCACCAGCATCTCGAGCACGCAACGCCTGGTCGTAAGCCACACGCATCCACGTCTCATGCTTCAACTTCAGGGTGTCGGTCATGACCAAGCGCTATCCTACCCGATGGCTACCAACCCCACTTTCTAAAACTATTAATTTTCCGAGTTTGGAACTTCGAAACGCGACTGTAGAATCACAGCACATGTCTTCAAACTTTAGGAATTCCAAATGACAAGATTCAAGGGCTTATCGGAAATGATTTACTCCATCACTCGTATTGTCATCGGGTTTTTGTTCTCGCTGCATGGCATCGAGAAGGTTTTTGGTGTGATGTCTCAAGACGAACCGGCTGAATTGTTTTCGCTGATTGGCGCCGCCGGTATCATTGAACTCGTAGCAGGGGGGCTAATCTTCGTAGGGCTGTACACACCGTGGGCTGCCTTCGTCGCAAGCGGCCAGATGGCATTTGCCTACTTTCTTGCCCACCACCCTCAAGGGGGATGGCCAATTGAGAACGATGGCGAAAGAGCAGTTTTGTACTGTTTTGTCTTCCTCTATCTCGCGACCAGAGAGTCAGGTCCTATTAGTCTTGATCGAATGATCGAAGGTCATCAGCCCTAACGGACGTTTCCCGTAGACCTGCGGTCGGACGACTTACAGATTTTCACCGCCAGCTGCCTAGTCTGAGGCCGTTAGTCCAAATGTCCTCGCTCAGCGTCCCCCATTTCGACCCCAGCCTTCGGGAAATATTCCCTCCAGCGACTCGAAACTCGAGTCGCAACATCTGGTCGACATTGAAGTTCCTCAGGAAACGATGGTTTTAGCCGAGCATCAATCACAATGGGCGAACTGTATGCCAAATGATTTCGTGCGACTTTGGTCGAAGCCGCGTATACATCTGCGGCTGGTTCGAATCGAGTGAACGTCGTCCAGAGGAAATTCATCGAACTTTTCGCGGCCCTGGCCGGTTCATCAGTCACTACAATCAATGGCCACGCGGAGAATGCTGGATGTTTTGCGATTCGATTTGGGGCATCTATGTCGTCAGTGTACGCCGCAGCACCCACAACTAAACACCCCCCACAAAACACCAGAATGTCATTCAAGCCGCTCGGCAAATCTATCGCTGAGAACTCACGCGGCAGGTTGCGAACGGGGTCACCCAGTCCCAACAAAACACCCTTAGACCCTTTATTAACCTCGGGTCCGGTGTAGTCGAGCGTGTCCATAGACAAATTGGACAATATATATAGGTCAGTCTCGGGGTGGGTCCGTTCCAGTATGTGCTCCAAGGTTCTTGGAAAGTCCTTTAAGTCAACTGCCTGGTCAGTCACTAAAAGGAACTTCGTAAGTGAAAGCTGGCCCTCACCTAGAATTCGAAACGCGCTTGCCATAGCTTCCCGCGCATATCGCTGTTTGACGACGGCGGCTGTCAGTGAGTGGTAACCCGTCTCCCCGTACGACCACAACTGTTCGACAGCTGGCATTACCAGAGGAAACAGCGGCGACAGCAGTTCCTGCAGTAGGTCTCCGATAAAAAAGTCTTCCTGTCTGGGTTTACCGACGACCGTAGCTGGGTAGATGGCATCGCGGCGGTGGGCAATTGTTTGAACCTCGAACACCGGATAGTCGTGTTTCAAGGAATAGTAACCGTAGTGATCACCAAACGGTCCCTCAGGTCGTCTCACCTTTGGGTGAACCTTTCCAATAAGCGCAAACTCAGCGTTAGAAACTAGAGGTTGCCCAGACGGTCCCGTAGAGAGTTTCATTCGTTCGCCCGCAATCAGAGATGCAAGCATTAGCTCTGGAATGTTCTCGGGAAGCGGAGCTATCGCCGATAGAATCAAGGCGGGGGGACCGCCCAGAAAGACTGTTACCGGCAACGGGTCACCACTGCCCTCGGCTACCTGATAGTGAAACCCTCCACCCTTTCCAATCTGCCAGTGCATTCCAGTAGAACGGCCATCGTGAATCTGAAGACGGTACATTCCTAGATTGTGTCCCCGACCGGCAGGATGTTCGGTATAGACGAGTGGAAGTGTGATGAAGGGACCACCGTCATCCGGCCAAGTGGTCATTGCCGGTAGGGTATCCAGTCGAACGTCATTAGTCACGACCTCCATAACCGGACCGCTTCGACCTTTCCGGACCCCGACCTTAAGTAGTTCAAAGCCGAGGTCGCGGGCTCCCCACAGTTTCGCCGGCGTTGGCGGAAGAATGTTCTCGACTAGGTCAACCAGACGTTGAATCAGGCGCTGAGGACGTGCACCAAACGCCAGCTGTGCGCGACGTTGAGTCCCAAATAAATTAGTAACTAGCGGGAATTTAGCCCCAATGATGTTGGTAAAGAGGAGCGCCGGACCACCGGCTGCAATAACCCGCCGATGAATTTCTGCGGCCTCTTGATTTGCATCTACCGGCACATGCACCTCGACTAGGTCCCTGTCTTGCCGTAACTGTTCCATGAAACGCCGCAAATCTGGAAATGACATTGATACGGTATGTTATCCGGTTTCTCCCAAGCCCTTGGCTATAGCTTGGCCAGAAGCGATAATGAAGTTTGGTCAGAAACGTTCAAGTGATGACGAGTATTACCGATAAGAAGACTAGGAAGTCGAACTCCAATATGGCCAGACGGCCACCCCGTAGGAGTCATCAAAAGATGCGGTTTATCGAAGTTCTAGATACTACTCTCCGCGACGGAGAACAGGCGGAGGGCGTTTCGCTCGGCCATGCCGAGAAATTGACGATCGCGAGTCGACTCCTTAAAGACGTCAAGGTCGATCGGATCGAGGTAGCGTCAGCTCGTACCAGCGAAGGTGAACGTGTAGCTGTCGAAGAAATCATTCGTTGGGCCGATGCAGAAGATTTTACTGACCGGATTGAAATCCTCGGATTTGTTGATTCAAAGGCCTCGATTGACTGGGCGCGCTCAGTGGGTGTTCAAGTGATCAATCTTTTAACGAAAGGATCCCTGCTTCACTGCCAAGAACAACTGCGTCGAACACCGAAACAACACCGCGATGACATCCGAAAAACTATTGAATACGGCACCAAGCACGGTGTGAAATTCAACGTCTATTTGGAAGACTGGTCTGGCGGTATGCGCGACTCACCAGAGTATGTGACGGACCAAATCCAAGCATTGGTGGAACTTTCGACAAACCGGATCATGCTGTGTGACACACTCGGAATTCTGAATCCGATGCTGACTCGCCACTATGTTAGTGAAATCACGGCGGCGTTTCCGGAAACGCACTTCGATTATCACGGACACAACGACTACGGGTTGGCAACTGCTAATACCCTAGAGGCTGCTATTGCCGGGGCTCAAGGAGTCCATGTCACCGTCAATGGAATGGGTGAACGCGCTGGAAACACTGCGCTTGACGAGGTCGTCGTTTCCCTTCGTGACCATGGCAAACTTCGCACTCACGTCAAGGAACGTTCTCTCGCCGGAGTCAGTCAACTTGTTGAAGTTTTTTCAGGCCGTCGAATTGCGGTCAACAAACCAATCATCGGAGAAAACGTCTTTACGCAAGTAGCTGGCGTGCATGCCGATGGCGACATGAAAGGCGACCTCTACGCAAGCAAGCTTCACCCTGTCCGTTTTGGGTTGCGACGTAGCTATGCCATGGGAAAACTCATGGGCAAAGCGAGTCTAGAGTTCAATCTTCAAAGATTAAATATCTCATTAACCAGCGAACAAAAAGATCAGCTCTTGCAACGCATTGTTGAACTTGGGGATCAGAAGCGACACGTCACGACCGCCGACCTTCCATTCTTGATTTCTGAACTATTACACACACCCGAACTACGGGTGTTCGAAGTGAGAGACTACTCAATCGCCACTAACAGAGGTCTCCGTCCCTCCGCCAGCATCCGAGTGCAATACCGAGGCAACGAGGTTCAGGCCATGGCATCTGGCGACGGTGGCTATGACGCGTTCATGCAAGCCTTACGCAGCGTCGAATCAAAACTCGGTTTCGTAGTTCCAAAACTGCTCGATTATGAAGTGCGGATCCCTCCTGGCGGCAAGACCGATGCTATTGTCGAAACTACGATCCATTGGGAAGGCGGTCTAATCACACGGGGTGTCGATACAGACCAATTAGCGGCTGCGATTCAGGCCACTGAACATGCCATCAACGCGGTTGCTCTTCACAGTAATCCGCATCCAAACCGCACCGGCACCAAACGCCCTCGTCGAAATCGTCGATCAAAAGTAACGTCGGTGGCTCACTAATCAGCTGCCGTGTCAACTCGACGACTACCGCACCTCGGCGACTCGTTCGTCCAGGCGTGCGCCACCCAAAATACCAGGCATCGCATAGTTCCCTTCGTGGCATGCATACTCAAAAATGGGATCTTCTGTACTTTTCAAGAGCAACATTACAGTCCAAGGCTTAGTCCAAGTATCCGAATCATCAAGCGTTATCTCATGCTGGATGGTATCGGGTGCCACACGGGTAAAACGCTCAACGAGACGCAATCGTGCAGAAGCACCGCTATAGCGTGTCTCACCCGAATAATTTGTCGTCTCGATAACCAGAGTGTCGCCGTCCCAATGACCACGCGAGTCACCCGTCCACAAACGCACACCATCGTCAACATGGGCGCGCCCATCAAGCGGAATGACACGGGAGATGTGTCCCATCTCCTGAAGGATGGCTACGTGGTCTGGCGTTTGAAGAATCTGAAAGTAACTGTTGTAGCCAGCGCTCAACCTGGGCGCCTCAAAGTGAAGACACCGGTCGCCAAGATTTCTATCTTCAGGTCCATCAGAGGGATGCTCCTTCGAATATTCACGCCTGGCCGAAGCGATTACTTCGGCGGCAGTGGTCAGCGCCGGAATTCGGCCATCTGGTGGATCGATAATAAGAGACGTGCGGTTGTCGAGAATGCGTTCGACTAACCAGAACGCATTGTAGTTTCCGGTAATGACATCGAAATCGTTAAACTCTGAATTTCCCAGCGCCTGCTGAATAAGGCGGTCTCCCAACAGATCTCCGGCTTGTTCGTTGTTACGAAATTCATTTACCTTCTGGGTTAATTCAGCAAGTTCTTCATCTGACAACACAGCCTTATCAGCCAGTTGCTCAGGCCGCTGCAACGGTGTTGCACTGTTGTTAGCCCAGATGCCCTGCAGGTCAGGCCGTCCATCCGCTGTGCGGGGAACCGCCCAATCGCTGGCCTGTCCCAACGCCGGGAGCGGCACAGTAACACCAACCACAAGTATCATCAGCAAGACCGCGATACGTCGACCTGTCATTACACTCCTCCTGCATGCCGGATAAGACATCCATTGTCTCTCTGGCTAGTTCAACAACTACAGTTGCTCGCGCTCCAAAAGTTCGGCCACCTCAAAAAAATCCTGGACCTCCCAGTCTGGAACGTAGCCATGATCTTCCAATGGCTCGCCGGCACGGTTAACCCAAATAACCTTTAACCCGGCCGCCTTCGCACCCACGATATCAAACTGCCCCCGACAAACGAATATAACCTCGTTCACCTTTAGCCCGAGTTTCGCAATTGACTTGAGATAGATGTCGGGATGCACTTTATTCTTTCCCCATAGGTCTGCGGTGAGATACACATCAAAATCAAACCCCATCTCCGCAAAACGATCGACGATTCCAACTCGGACCATCTCGCTATCACCGTTTGACAAAGGACCCATAATCGAATAGCCCAAGGCGCGAATTTGCTTGAGGCCCTCGATGACATCCGGATATGGATCGAGTTCGTGCCACGCCTGCATAAGTTCGTCTTCTTCATCCTTGGTCAGTTCAATCTCGTGAAACCTAGCGGCCGTATGAAGTGCGCGGCGTGTAATAAATGAAAACGGTTCAAACCCCTTATCTACCAAGGTGTTGTACATGATGTAGATCAATTGTTTGGACCGCCAGAGTTCGTTAAAAGCCGTCGGGTCGGTCGAGATGTTTTTTTGACCCAAAACCTTGGAAACCGCCACTTCAACGCCTTCCCATGAAACAAGCGTCCCGTAGGAATCGAAAAGCACAGCCCGTGACCGTTCCTGAGCCCAAAGGTTCTGATTCACCGGCGTTAAAGCTAAAATAATCAGCACGAGAAAGATGCGATCTCTCATAACAGCCCCCAAGGAAAAAAAACTCGTTGAACAAACCAAACCCCGCCAACCGCGATGACGACAACCGACCCAACCATTGCGATCCGTTGCCCAGCCAATTCGCTGCGCGCCCGTAATACCACCAACGCCGAAGCCGCAGCGATTACGACCGCTAGTTGGCCTATTTCAACACCCACATTGAAAGAGCCGAGTGACCAAGCTACGTCACGATTCGACAAATCCATGGCTCGGAGAATTCCAGCAAACCCGAACCCATGGATCAATCCGAAGACCAAAGCGATCCAGGCACGCATATCTCGACCACCCCCAACCAGTAGATTATCGGCACCGACCCATACGATACTCAGGGCAATCGCCGGCTCAATAATATTCGAGGGCGGACTGAAAATATTCAGTACTGACAAAGAGAGAGTGACACTGTGAGCCAGCGTAAAAGCGGTTACGACAATCAGCAACTGCCGAACACTTCCACCCAGCAACAACAGTCCAACAAGAAACAATAAGTGATCAGCCCCCGTCAAGATGTGCTCTACACCCAGTGGTAAGAACCGCTGGACCACAGCGCGCGTGCCCTGCCAAGTTCCCAAGAAATAGTCCGTTCTCGGATGATTTAAATCAAGAATGGCCTGATTCCTGAGTTCACCTCCCTCGTAAACATTGAGAAACGTCTGGTGCCGTGGGTCGTAGGGAAACAGGAGAGCATCAATCTCAAGCACGCCGGGCAGCGACTTAAAAACATAATGAAATCGAAGTCGCACGGATTTACGATCGGGCAACACTTCAGGAGCAAGCCAGTTAGGCTTAAAGACTTGGTCTCCAGTTGATAGATTAAGGCGCCCCTCGACCAATTCGGCCATTGCTTCGGCCTGTTCCATAACAAATCCCTGGTCGAGTAATTGCTCAGGTGGATCAATTTGGAGGTCATGCGCGAGGTCGATGATATGCACGACCAAGGTAGCCTCGCCCCCGCCAGCCTCTTCAAGGCGAAGATCGAGGTAGCTGAAAGGGATCGGATGTGCTTGAGCAACCCCTGCGGCAGCAAGACTACTGATTAGCGCCAGTAGCGTGAGACGAATTTCTGAAATCCAGCGTGCAGTCATGCACGCCTCACACTACTCGTCGATTTCGTCAAAAACAACCTGCACGTAGGCCTGAAGCCGTTCGGGAGCCGGCTTCCGGTACCCTATGAATCTCGGCGGAACCTGCCAGACACGTGCAAATTCTTCTGCTGAAAAACCATCCCTTTTAGCCGAGCGTGCCGCACTGACGAATGCTCCTACAAAAGTCGCATATTCGCGGAGGTCGTCTCGCATCATCGGAGTACTGTGGCCCGTGATGATCGTATCGATCTCCGGAACACCAGCGTACGCATTCCAAAGAGTGACCGGGTAATCCACACCGCTCCCACCATTGTTCGCATCCATGATTGGCACTTGCTTGCCCGCGAAGGAATCACCGGCGTGCATGACACGCAGCGAAGGAAAGACCACCCACGTGTCGCCGCCCGTATGCGCACGGCCAAAGTAATACAGATCAACCTGGTCGGCACCACTGCCCAGTGTCAGACTATCGGCAAACGTCTGGGTCGGCATCCCTTGTCCACCACTTGTATCAAACACATTTGGAGGCTCTCGAGCCAACCCAGTGACCGGGTTCCATTCACCCATCAACTGTTCGGTGTTTTCGTGGGTCACCACACTGACAGTCGCCGGAAAATCGACGTTGCCACTCACATGGTCGAAGTGACTATGGGTATTGATAATCGTTGTTACTGGGTTTGAGGTTAGTTCCCCGATCTTGTCGAGAAGCGGCTGACCCCAACCAGCCAGCTTGGTATCAACTAGCACCACGCCGTCACTAGTTACGAATGCTGCCGAGTTCCCGCCACCGCCTCGAAGAATATAGAGGTTATCCCTCAGCTGGTCGACCTCAACAACCTGTTCGCCCTGCTGTGCCGTGCCAACCGCTAGTGATAGTGAACAAACGACTAACAACACTCCAAAAACGACCGTTCTTCTCATTAGACTATGCCTCCCTAGTCAAGCTTGCTGAAACGCAGCAATGCTAACGCAAAATCGAAAGAACTGCTCTCAGTTTTTTTGGCCTAGCCAACGAACAGCTCAGTCGGGCAAATATTAAGGCGTGGAAGCATAGCGGGGTCACGACTAACGAATAAGAACACCATAGCTTATTGGGATAAGCGAAATGCCATCAACTCGCCTGCGTGGCCACCACCGCTGATAGCTACGACGACGTACTGAACGCCGTCCCATAGGTAGGTCATTGGTGAACCTGTCTGTGGAGCCGGCAGGAACACAGCCCCAACTTCCTCTCCATCGCATTTGTCATAGGCTCGCAACATGGCACCCCGTCGACCGGACGGCGTCGTCACCATCCCAGCCTCACCGGCAATGACTAGAGTTTTGGTCACAAGCGTCCCCACACGCCCAGGTCGTCCCGTCCGCGGAATTGACACCCCAGCCAGTGCGGGATGTTGAACAACATGGTCAGGTGTCGACCCGTGTGGGACCTGCCAGAGAATTTCGCCTTGGTTCAGGTCGATTGCGGTGATTCGTCCCCATGGCGGTTTTATCAGGGGTAACCCCTGGACGTTGAGGGCTGTAAGAGCCGGCTCAACGCCGGGTGGCTGCCCTCGGATGAAGTCCATATCCGAACGTTCCGGATCGTTGACTAGTCCGAGAGACACGACCTGCGTTGCTGAATACTGGTAGACGATTCCGGTTTCTGGATCGAGCGACCCTCCCGGCCAGTTGCTTCCGCCTCCGGTTGACGGCAACATCAACGTCCCGAAAGGTCCATCTGCGTCAGCCACCGTCGGTGGCATTAAAGAGCGGGCCCATCCGATAATTCGCAACAACCCGTTCGGCTTCAGATCTCAGTTCAGGAGTGAAATCAATCAGGTCATCTATAGACACGCCCTGCCGGTCATAAGGAGGTGGTTTCGTAGGAAACGGTTGAGTGAGAGACAGGCGCTCTCCAAGCACGTCAGACGGTGCCACCATACGTTCTTCGATTGGCCAGATTGGTTCACCGGTCACACGATCGAACACATAAAGCCATCCTTGCTTCGTTGGTTGAGCCACCGCCTTAACCTGACGTCCATCAACGGTGATGTCAGCAAGAATAGGTGCACATGGAAGGTCCCAATCCCAGACATCGTGGTGAATGAATTGAAAATGCCACGCCCTGTCACCTGTCTCCAGATCCACTGCCACCAAGCTGTCCGAAAATAAGTTGTCACCGTGTCGATGCCCGCCGTAATAGTCATTTGTAGGCATCTCAGTCGGAAAATAGGCTAGACCGAGTTCCTCGTCAACGCTTATCTGCCCCCAAACACCTGTGTTTCCTGTGTACCGCCACGACTCGTTCAACCACGTGTCATTGCCGAACTCATCAGCCTGCGGGATCGTGTGGAAAATCCACCGCCTGGCGCCCGTCCTAGCGTTAAACCCACGGACATATCCTTTAATGTTCTCACGCGAAGCCGGGGAGCTTCCGGGTAAGTGTGCAGCTCCAACAATCACGGTGTCGCCAGCGACAATTGGCGTGGCATGCAAGCCAATCTCCCCAGTGACTAGGTCTACCTCCTGGTCGAGACCCTCTTTCAAGTCAACGATGCCATTTCGTCCAAAGGAACTGACGCGCCGGCCAGTCACAGCATTCAGGGCTATTAGTTGATAACCTAGCGTGACGTAAAAAATTTGTCCGCCTGCGCCGTCGTCGCGATACGCAAGGCCACGACCGGAGAGCCGACGCGGTGCAGCAGCACCCCGTTCGCCTTCATCGAGCCGATACGTCCACAGCAACTCGCCCGTTGCCGCATGAATGGCAACGACGGACCGACGAGAACCTACCGTCGAATAGACGCGCCCAGCGACCATTAAAGGCGTTGATTCAAAATTGAACTCAGGATTCGGTCCAAAGTTCTCGGTACGAAAGCGCCAAGCCACCTCGAGTTCATTGAAGTTTTCGGCTTTAATCTGATCGAGCGGCGCGTACCGAGTGCTGGCTAAATCAGCGGCATACGACCGCCACTCGCCTTCAGTCGTATTCTGAGCAAATACGACCTCCTCCGTCGCTAATACGACGATGTTTGACGCTAACAGAAACGAAACGGCTTGAAGTAACGGTCGTGGCATATCGACCTCAACAGTATCGTGAACCGGCGCAGCCCCATCATGGCACGTGATCTATCGCTCCACAAGAGATTAAGAACCTGTGGGCCCGACAGAAATTTGACATGCTTGCGGAACATTTGAAAGAGATCTATCGTGGCGAGTACATGAACAGAAAATCAGCTTAGAAGAGGTACTGCATGCGCGCTCGTGTGACCGAACTGTTTATCACTTTGACGCTCGTCGCTTTACTGGCACCATCGCCAACAGCTGCTCAATCGTCGGACGCACCCCGGACTTGGTGGGGGAGGCCTGATCTCCAAGGGGTGTGGTCATACGCGAGCTTGACACCCCTGCAAAGACCAACTGACTTAGGCAATCGTGAATTCTTTACGCCTGAGGAGGCGGCGGGTCGTAACGCCGCAACTAGTGTAGATCGGCCACCCCGTCCAGGTGACACGGGAACTTACAACGCGTTGTGGTTCGATCGTGGGACAATCGACCCCAGCCTGCGAACGTCGCTTATTGTCGACCCTCCAGACGGTCGCCTACCCCTGACACCGGAGACCCAAGCACGTCTCGCTTCCGAGCGGGAATACCGAGATAGTCATCCAGCCGATTCGTGGCTCGACCGCAGCCCGTGGGACCGATGCATCACTTATCACGGAGTACCTCCGGTCTCAACCGGCTACAACAACACCTATCACATCGTGCAATCACCAGGATACGTTGCCATTCTGGTCGAGAACATTCACGATGTCCGTATCATTCCGCTTGACGGACGACCACAGTTGGATCCTTCGATCCGACAGTGGAACGGTGATTCCAGAGGTCATTGGGAAGGTGACACACTAGTCGTTAAAACCACGAACTATAGTGCTCAAACACGATTACGATTTCCGGCGTCGCCCCAGACAACAGCGGTGGAACGCTTCACACGAATCAATGCCGGCCTAATCGACTATCAATTTACGGTGGAAGATCCGTCGGTCTACACGAGCGCATGGACGGCTGTTCGCCCCATGCCGAGAATCCCAGACTATCGGATTTACGAGTACTCGTGTCACGAGGGCAACTACGCACTGTCGAACATCTTGAGCGGTGAACGGCAACGTGAAAAGACTGCGGCAAGAAACTAAAACATTTGTTCATCGGCTGGTGAAAGCCTGCGTAATTATGTTGTTAGCACCCACGCTGTTTCACTTAACATCTCCGCCGACTGACCCGACTCCGAGTCCTAGCAGACAGGCTGACAATGGAGACGTGCCGTGCACGTTTCGGCAAATCCTGTTGCTCCTAGTCGCTGTGCTCTGCATTACCTCCGCGGCGCTGGCGCAAACGCGGTCTAGTGGTTGGGGTCAGCCGACTCTTCCATACGATGGGCGATTCACCTTTGTCCGCCTGCGATGGACCTCTGGAACCTACGGTGCTCCAGTAGCAGGGCAAGGCTTCAACTTCTGGTCGCATGAGTTTCCACGTGCCGAACAAAATCTGATGGCTGTACTCGGCGATGTCACGCTCGTCGATACCCGAACAAACGGTAGCCTCATTCTCACGCTTGATGACCCTAACCTCTTCAAACACCCAATCGTCATGATGTGGGAACCCGGTTTTTGGACGATGACGGACCACGAAGCCGCGCGCCTGCGCGAATACATACTAAAAGGCGGGTTTGTCATTTTTAACGACTTCGAGCGTGGGCAGTGGGACAATTTCGCCGCACAAATGAGCCGAGTGATTCCCAACGCTGATTGGATGTCCATGGAGCAAAGTCATCCAATTTTTAATTCATTCTTTCGTATCGACGAAATTGACACCCCACACCCGATTAACCACCACCTGTTCGGCTACAAACCTGAATATCTTGGATTATTTGAAGACAACAATCCCGAAAAACGCCTGATGGCGATCGTCAATTACAACACCAACCTCGCCGAATATTGGCAGATGTCCGGAACCGGATTTTTCCCAATCGAATCCGAAAACATCGGGTTCAGGCTTGGAATTAATTACATTTTGTACGGCATAACCCACTAACGAGCCTGTGGTGTGGCCGATCGGACATACTGGAAAGCTGTTGGCAAGAAAAACGTGTCATTTGATCCCAAACCAACGTCCAGAATTCCAAAATAATCGTTTTTGAACCGATTTTTTGGATCTATGCACGTGATTGTATTTGGAATGGCCTATGTCGTTTAATGCACACATAAATCAGAATACTTACTTTTAACCCTATCTCGTTTCGGTTACTTCCGTTAAAAATATTCCCGATATTTGAAAAGCAATACTTGGCTCGATTCTTGCGCAATTTTCAACTACGCGTGTAGGCAGAGGACACCAGCAAGCTAATCCGCAGAACTTGGCGGACGCAGGGCTTTGTTGACTTTGTGCGCTTGCCTAGGTATAAATGCCGCTGCTGCGTTGTGTGCCATCGTGATTGCTGGTAAATGACGTGGGGCACTCACAGTGTTTCCGTGGGTAGATGCCTCCGGAAATGAATGTACGTAAGGAGATAATAATAATGAAGCGCCAACTACGAATGGCACAGGCAACTCTTGTCGTGTGCTCTTTGCTGCTATTACCCGCAGTGGCCTCGGCTCAGGATGCCGGTGTTGCTGGGGTCGTCACGGATGACACCGGTGGTGTATTACCTGGCGTTACCGTTACAGCAGCAAGTCCAGCCCTAATCGAACAACAACGAATCGCCATCACCGACGGTGAAGGCCGTTTCGCGTTCGCCGGGCTCACGGTAGGGACCTACTCAGTCACATTCTCCCTGCCAGGGTTTAACCAGATTCGTCGAGAAGGCGTCGAATTAACGACTGGTTTCACCGCTAACATCAGTGTTGAACTCGGTGTGGGCGGAATCGAAGAAACAATTACAGTCACGGGTGCAAGCCCGGTGGTCGACATCCAGAACGTGCGTCGCCAGACACTGGCCACGGCTGAAGTGCTGTCGACGCTGCCGATGAGCACCAAACACGTTAATAACCTCGTCACACTAACTCCTGGATTCACGGGTCTGGCTGACGTTGGTGGACGCTACAGCTCACAGGTGGGTGGCGCATACCACGGTAAAGCCGGTACCAAAGTCTCCATGGACGGCATGGGCGTGGAGAACAGCTTTGGCAACAGCAGTTACCAGATCAATGCCGCGGCAGTTCAGGAAATGGTCTTGCAGACCACGGGTATTTCTGCTGACACCAACGCCGACGGCGCCGTCGTGAACGTCATCCCGAAAGAAGGTGGAAACACCTTTGCAGGCATACTGAATGGATTTTTTGCTAATAACAGTATGGAGGGAGACAACCTCAACGAAGGTCTCAAGGCAAAGGGTTTGACCCGTTCAAACTCGACGACCAAGATGTGGGACGAGTCGATTAGCCTGGGCGGACCAATCAAGCGAGACAAAGTGTGGTTCTTCTTCGCCGGCCGAAGCTGGGGCTTCACCCGAGAGGGTGCCAACGTCTTCTGGAACCGGTGCACGCATCCCGGTCAGTCGTGCGCTGACGGACGGTATATGGGCACGTCAGAAGGAACAAAGCGGCAGGTGGTGCGGTTGGAAAATTACACCGACCGTCCACAGGATCGCTACAGTGGCCGACTTGAGTGGTACGACTCCTACCTGAGTCGCCTCACGTGGCAGGCCAATGACAAGAATAAGTTCAACGTTACTTACGACGAACAGCGTGCTTGCAACTGTGGTTCGACGAACGGTGCACGATTGCAAGAAACGTCACCTGGCTATCGATTCGACCCCAACAGGTTGACGCAGCTGTCTTGGACCTCGACTCAGACCAGTCGTCTTCTACTCGAAGCCGGTGCAACATTTGCCATCTCTCAGTGGAACACGTTCCTGATGCCAGGTGTTGACCCTGGTGACGTAACGGTTGCCGACCAAGGACTTGGTCTAACCTACGGGAACTATGCCTGGTTGCGCGGCGACCCGAACCACACTGACCGTTTCAGTCAGCGGTTCTCGGTTTCCTACGTTACGGGTTCACACAACTACAAGGTGGGCATGTCCTCTGAGCAGTTGGTCGACAATGTCTACCTCCTCAGATCTGGTGAAGTTCAGTACCGGTTCAGAGATGGCGTCCCGAACCGCATCACGCAATATTCAACACCCTATCTCCAGCGGGACCGTGCGCGAGACGTTGGTATCTACGCGCAGGACCAGTGGGTTATCAACCGGATGACCATCAACATGGGCGTCCGATTCGATACGCTCTACGGCTACACGCCGGCGCAGGACCTACCCGGAGCACCTGATGAACCAAACCCGTGGGGCGGATTCGAACGAACCAATGAGTGGCTCGGTGAGCGTTCGTACGACCGACGCGAGGGCACACCGAATTGGAAAGACATCAACCCGCGTGTGGGTGTCGCCTACGACGTGTTTGGCAACGGCCGGACGGCCCTCAAATACTCGATTGGACGATACGTCGCCAAGATCGGGACGGAAATCACCAATGCCAACAACCCCATCGTTCGGTCAGTGAACTCAGTCAATCGATCGTGGAACGATGCGAACGGCAACTATGTGCCCGACTGCGATTTAGGTGACTTCACTGCAAACCTCGAATGCGGGGGTATCTCGAACAAGAACTTCGGCGCGAATAATCCCAACGCGGTTCGGTGGGACCCGGCCGTGCTGAATGGCCTACGCGACAGCAACTGGGATATGTCGGCCGAAATCCAACAGGAGTTGGCGGACGGTCTGTCAGTGACGGTTGGTTATTACTTCAACAATGGTGGCTACAACCAGCAGACCAACAGTAAGAACCGCGTGACCGACAATACCGCTGTTGGTACTGCCGATTACGACGAATACTGCGTCACTGCCCCCGTCGATTCCAGACTGCCAGGTGGTGGTGGCAACGAGATCTGCGGCTTGTATGACATTAAACCGTCCAGCTTTGGAAATGTTGATAGCTACTTTACCCAAAGCCAGAACTTTGGTGATGTGGTCATGGCCAACCACTTCTTCAACGCCACGTTTGACGGACGGCTCCCCAACGGGATTCAGTTCGGTGGCGGTGTCGATACCGGAACATCATCAACCGAGCGGTGCTTCGTGGTTGACTCTCCGCAGGAGTTGCTCTACTGCAACGATTCGACGCCGTTTAGTGCGCAGACTCAAATGAAGGCGTTCGGGTCTGTTCCGCTACCGGCCGGCTTCCTGGTGAGCTTCGCGTATCAGAACCTCTCCGGTCCTTCGTATGACGCGAACATGCTCTACTCGAGTGCACAAATCGCACCGTCATTGGGTCGGGCGCTCTCTGGTGGTGGTGGCTACCGCTCAGTGCCGCTCGTGGCTCCGTCAACATTGTTTGAAGACCGGATCACGAGACTGGATTTCCGTGCGAGCAAGATCATCAACTACAACCGGTTCAGGTTCCAGATCAACTTTGATGCGTATAACATGTTTAATTCCAGCTCCGTGCAGACAGTCAACAGCGCCTACGGATCACGCTGGGGGAACCCGAATTCAATTATCGACCCGAGGATCATCGAAATCGGTGGACAGATCGACTTCTAATCGAGCGGTCTGATTACATCTTCCGCGCTGGGGTGGCTCTGCGGAGCGACCTCAGCGCGGTTTTTTTGTACGGATGCTTTTAGCGAACGATCCTAGGGAAGTTCTTCAGGTGTCCACGGGGTCCGGCAGGGTTCACCACGTTCATACCGTGCCAGGTTCACTTCGAGTCTCGCAACGACCCCTCCGGCAAGACCCGCTTGCTGAGCCGCGGCCAACACATCGCGTTGCACGGCCGCAGCCTGACCATACTCACCCAGTTCGGCCAACATCATAGCTGTGGTTTCACCGAGTTCGATAGTCTGTTGCTGCTCAAGCAGTCGTTCAATGAGCTGTTGCGCCAGCCTGGCGTCCCGCACCTGGTCATCCGGGGCCGCAGACAATAAGCGCGCTAATGCATGCGTAAACAACGGATGGTCCGGATAACGTTCGCTATCGGCCGACAGTCGGGTTCGAGCCTCCTCGTAACGCTCCAATCGCACCAAGGTCATTGAGTAGCCAAACGCAGCGTCCTGATGTGTCGGATCCATGTCAAGGACGCGTTCGTATTCCGCCAGCGCCTCGCCGGGCCGCCCACTCCGGCCCAAGACACCTGCAAGTTGCGCCCGTGCTTGAATGTTGACCGGATCGTGCTCCAACGCGGTTAAAAAATGCTCAATCGCCTCTTGATGCCGACCCGCTGCCGCTCGAAGCACCCCCATACTGTAGCGTGCGCCAACATGTCCTGGGTCCGCGCGAATCGCCTCTTCAAATGCCGCTTCCGCACCAGTCTCGTCTGCAAGCTGATAGAGTGCAGTCCCGAGTCGGTGATGCAGTGACGGATCAGTCGGCGCCAGTTCCAGTCCTCTACGAAACCAAACGGCGGCATCGGTCCAGTTTTCTACGTCCAGAGCTTGACCACCCCTGACGTTGTAGGCTTCGGCGCTTTCGAGTAATGAGCCAACTTCTTGCATCAGGGGATCTCTGGGAGCAACTTCCACGTCTCCCCGCCGTTTAAGATGTGTTTCCGCGCGTTCAAGGTCTCCCAAGTTCCGATAAGCCATAGCCAGCGGAACATGGATGGTGGACGCCTGAGGCCGAAATGCGAGTGCCGCCTCAAATTCCTGAACTGCTTGGGTAGAATCACCATTAGCCAATGCGACACGACCTGCTCCAAACCGAGCAGCAGCGGAAGTCGGTCGGATGGCCAATGCCTGACTGAACAACGATTCAGCAGCTTCGACGAGACCCTGATCAAGATAAATGTCGCCCAGCCAAACAAGTGTTGCCACATCGTTCGGCGCAAGTTCTAACGCACGCTCAAAGGCAGTCTCGGCCGCGTCAATTGGACCGGTGTTCCGGTAGACATGGCCCAGATAATAGGGCCATCGCCGGTCATCCGGAAGAAGTGTCTGGGCATTGCCATAGCATGTCCCTGCAGCTTCAAAAAAGGACGCGGCCAGAAACAAGTTGCCCATGTCCCCATAGGCTCGCCCTAGAGCTGCAAAACTTTGACTCCCATCCTCAATGGCAGACCTCAGTAGAGCAAGTTGGACGTGCATCTGCTCTCGAACCGATTCAGCCATCACGGAAAAATCCGGCAGCACGACTGGTTGCAGATTTCGGCTAGTTGGAGGTTCAACTCTTGAAGTATCACTGGGCACGGCCACAACACTCTCCGCCGAGTCCGGGTCAGAATCGACACACCCGCCACTCAACAAAGCACAAGCCACCCAACTAGTTTGGTACAAGATTCGAATTCGCATACGGCAAAAAAAGGCTGACCTGGTCGATGCTAACACGGTCAGATGTGCCTCAGTGCGACGCAAGCAATCAGGCCGCCACTTCCCTCGACAGGCGACTCACTAGCGTGGTGCCGGTTTGTTGGGGCATCTGAGGAATCAAGACAGGAGACAGCCGTCTCAACCTAGCGTCGCGGTCGCACTCGAGGGAAACGAGAGCGCCAGTTAAGGATTCTGCTCCCACCGCTCCTCATTGTTCGAGTCCCTGCCCTTCTATGAGCGTCATGTAACGGTCAATCTCAACATCGGGCCACAACTCCACTCGACCACTAGGCCAGAACACCCGAACCGCCGGCAGTTCAGACGACTGACCCAACCCGACAAGCACTCTGGGATCGCTTGCCGAGGCGTAACTCCCATCGGAACGGACTCGCCGCCAGACTGCGGGCTCTGTTGATCGGGTCACCTCAACCCGTGTACCAATTGCAGTTCTTGAACCTTCTTGTCGGAGGTCTAATCCAAGCCAGTGCACGCGCTGCCCAATTTCATTTATGAACAGCCGAACGGGTCCACTATTGTTGCTCACAACAATGTCAGTATCACCATCATTATCGAGGTCTCCGAACGCAGCGCCGCGACTGACCTCAGAAAGATTAAAGGCCGCACCCGCCTGATTCGTCACGTCGTCGAACCGTCCGTTTCGAAGGTTCAAGAAGAGCGAATTTCGCTCGCCGTAAGGAAAAGTTTCACCCAAACGCCCCTCAATCGCCTCTATGGCACCATTAACCGCTACAAGGTCAAGCCAGCCGTCGTTGTCGACATCGAGCCAAGCCGCACCAAAACCAGTCCGGCCGAGGCTCAACGGCCCGAGTCCCACACGTCCACTGACATCTTCAAATACACCTGCCCCGTTATTGAGATACAAGTTATTGCCTTCAGCCGGTAGATGGGTCATAAACAGGTCCGGATCGCCATCATTATCAAAGTCAGCAGCGTCCACACCCATACTGCCTTCTGCAGTCCCATCACCACTTAACGCAACACCCGACAGTAAACCCACGTGAGACAACGTGCCATCACCTTGATTCATCCAGAGAAGATTGTCGCTGCCATCATTTGTCACATAAATATCGACCCAGCCGTCAGAATTAAAGTCCGCCGTCGATACCCCTAATGCCGGACCATAATCAGCTCCAAACAAAGCCGTAGACGTAACATCAACGAAATGGCCGTTCCTCTGGTTTCGATACAAACGGTCCGCTTGTGGCGTGTAAACGTCGGGCGTACAGTAGTCACGACGACCGGTTAAGCCAGTACAGGCGCGGTCCGCTTCAATTTGGTATTGCAGATAATTACCAACATATAGGTCCAACCAGCCGTCATGGTCGTAATCAACAAACGACGCCGACACACCCCAGCCAGGATCGTTAGTGCCACTTTCGGCTGAAAAATCACTAAACGTACCGTCACAGTTGTTCCGCAACAACTTGTTCGGCCCAAAATTTGTCAAATAGATGTCTATACAACCGTCATTGTCGACATCACCGGATGCTACCCCCATTCCATACTCGAGCGTTTCAATCCCACTCTCCTCAGTGACGTCCGTGAACCGGAGGAAAGCTGGTCCACCGGTCGTCAGTTGTAGCTCGTTGCGAAACAATCGGCCGCCAAGTTCAAAAGCAGAATCCGGTTCGACGAGAGACTGGTCCAAGCCAACCTCATTACCAAGCATGCGTCCCTGAACCAAATACACATCGAGATCACCATCATTGTCGTAGTCAAGCACTCCGACACCACCAGGAATCATCTCTGGAAAAAAGAACTCACCAGACATACCGTTAAGGTGGGTAAATCGTAATCCAGTCGCCTCTGCCCTCTCAGTAAACCAGTCGATCGTGTCGTCCCCATTCGGAACATCGGTAGGGTCCGGACCACCAATGGTCGCCACTTCGTCAGAAAACTCCTGAACAGACTCCCCCGTACATCCCAGACAAGCCATGGTGGCTATCGCCAGTGTGTACGAACTTAGACGGATGACTGTCTGAGCACTCATACGGAAAAATACTCCGCTCTCGACGACCTTCAACGCGATGGTCAATCGTTTGGCGGATGGTACCACGACTTTCGACGACACCCCGACCGCGTCCCAGTTCGAGGATTTTCATTGGAGGCTTGCACCGCGATTCGGTTTCATTGCAACATCATGACCTGTGCTAGTGTCGGTGAAACTTCTTTGACGTCCAGAGGGAACCACGTGCCGGACCGATTAGACCGAGCAGTTGCCTGCAGAAAGCCGATGACCACGGCCGCCGTCATCGTCACCATCGGTCTGTGGGCTAACTGGGGATTTGCTCAAGACCTATCGTCAGGCACAGTCACCTACACGGGACAAATTGCGTCGATCGTAAACACCCACTGCGTCGTTTGTCACCGGCCCAGCGCCATCGCTCCGTTCAGTCTGACAACGTTCGAGGCCGTTAAAGCTCGCGCCCAGCAGATTGCTCAAGCCGTACGAAGTGGAAACATGCCCCCGTGGAAACCTGAGTCAGTCAACGGACGCTTTCTAGGAGAACGCCGTCTGCCAGAAAATGACGTCGAACTAATACACCGGTGGGTTAATGCTGGTGCGCCTGAAGGTGACCTGCAACTGGCTCAAGAATCACCAGTATGGCCGGAAGGTTGGCACTCGGGAATCCCCGACCTCGTTGTAACGATGCCAGAGTCGTATGCTCTGCCACCAGACAGTGAGGTCTATCGCAATTTTGTAATCCCGATCCCAATTAAAGAACAACGCTTCGTCACCGCAATCGAGCTAAAACCCACCACGACCCAAGGAATCCATCACGCCCGCTTAATGATCGACACGACGGGCAGGGCACAGCGGCAGGACCATGCCAACGACCTAGTCGGGTATGACGAGCCTTCCACGGACGGCACCAAGTTCCCAGACGGCCACTTTCTTGGCTGGGCGCCAGGCACACTAGCAGGCAGTGCTCCAGAGGATTTGGCCTGGCTACTCAAACCCGGAACCGACTTGGTAGTTAAGACACACCTCGTGTCGCGCAACGTAGCGGTGAACCTCCAACTGTCTGTCGGCCTCTTCTTCACTGACAGGCCGCCAACCGTCACGCCCGCCATCGTCCAACTTGGGTCACAAACAATTGATGTGCCAGCCGGCGACGCCGCTCACGTAGTCGAAGATACCTATCAGTTGCCTGTTGACGTCGACCTGCTTGCCATTTACCCTCACGCTCATTTTCTGGCGAAGCAGGTTCAGGCATTTGCAGAACTTCCCAATGGTACCGTTCGGCAACTGATCCGAATCGACGACTGGGATTTCAACTGGCAGGACGAATACCGATACACCGAAGGTATCCGCCTTCCCGCAGGAACTACGATTCGTATGCGCTATGTCTTTGACAACTCCACGAACAATCGTAGAAACCCGAACAATCCTCCGAGACGCGTACGTTTTGGTTCCCGCTCTACTGACGAAATGGCCGAACTGACATTGCAGGTAGTTCCGGTGAGACCTACGGACCGAACCACGCTGAGTCAAGACGTCGGGCGAAAGGTCTCTGAGATTATTCTAGCTGGAGCCCAAAAGAAGCTGGACGACGATCCCATTAGTGAAAACCACGAAAACTTCGCGACCAGTCTCGCGGCTATGGGCCGAGTAGACGAGGCGGTTAAATATCTCGAAGAAGCTGCTCGTCTCGATCCGACCAGACCGACCGTATATTACCGACTTGGAACTGCTTTAGCGCTGCAAGACAAGAGGGATGAAGCGATGCATTACTACCGGCGTGCCCTCGACTTGGACCCAGGTTTCGTCGAAGCTAACAACAACTTAGGTAGCCTGTTTCACTTGGCTGGCAACCTTAATGAAGCCAGTCGATATTATCGCCGCACCCTCGAGCTAGACCCTGACCACAGCGGAGCCCACTTCAATCTAGGAAACATCTTCTTGGCTCGCCGGCAATTTTTGGATGCCGAGTTGGAATTTCGAAAAACTCTCGAGTTGCGGCCAGAATTTGGCGACGCGCTCGAGGGCCTTGGTCAGGCTCTAGCCGAACAGGGAAACCAGCTAGAAGCTCAGGAAGCCCTCAATCGAGCACGAAAACTCGACCTAGAGAACCCCTAAACCCAAGACTAGCTAAAAACCCTGAAACAAAATTGGCCACCACGGCTGAGCCCTGAGGTAGGGCAGTAACACGCCGAGTAAGGGAAGCCATACCCATCTCGAGGCACGTGCACACTCAAGCCTAAGCCGATGAATGTCTATAGTAAGTTTGGCAGGGGTCTCAAACCGATGGACCGACGGCCAATAGCGAGGCACGTGACGGAAGTAGGCTTCGTACTCCGCCCCATGTCTTGATCTGAGAAATTTTTCTTCCACGGGCACAGTGGTTAGCATGTAGATGAGCGTCACAATCACTACTGCCATGACGCATAGCAAGCTCTGTAGAAATAGAGCTGTGGCCAACGCTAACAAAAAAGATCCAAAGTAGAGTGGGTTTCGGCAGATGGAGTAGGGACCATCCGCGACCAGAATCGTCTCTTTCCTTCCGCCGATATACAGGGTTGCCCAGAACCGAAATAGAGTGCCGGCAACAAACGTGACCCACGCCATTACCTCAATTGCTCCAGCAAACCATGAACCTTCTGATACAAAGGGCGTCGAGAACAGCATCACTACCAAGGACGGTAGCAACACCGACGCTGCGCCGATACCTCGCCATCTAAATCGACGATGGTTTGACACGGTATCCGCGGTCAACGGCGACGATAACTGTTCGAAATCGTGAGTTTGTGAAATGTTTGACGACGATAGCACTCTAGAATCCACAAAAAACGGCTTTAACGAAAACGTCGGTTCCCACGCTACTTACCTATGCATTCTGAGCTTAGGCGGTCGCCGGTTCCACACCTAATTTCGGTAGCTACGGCGTTTGATTCTAGCTGAGATCTCCGAGAGTCTGAAGTTTTTCTCGCGACTGAACAGATTACCAATGCCCAGTCTAGGGAGCAAAATCAGGCTAATCAAGTCAAATTACAGATTTAAAGAGTAGACTGATGACCATCGGTGTTTTTCCGGACGGCTTGAACCGTCCGGCTTCAAGAAAACCACAGGAGGCACCACATGAAACGGCGCATCGTTCTTACCTTGTTACTAAGTCTGGGTGCACTGTGCCTGTCGGTCGTCGGAGCACAAGATTCACCAAAAGTCATCGAAGTTGAACAACTGGAAGACAACTTGTTCCTGTTGAGAGGAGAGGGCGGCGGTGGAAACGTTGCCGTTTTCGTTACGACAAGTGGAGCAGTCGTTGTCGACTCAAAAAATCCAGGCTGGGGCCAAGCCATTCTTGACGAAATCAAAACACTGACACCCAACCCGGTCACGACAGTCATCAATACCCACAGCCATGCTGACCATGTCAGTGGAAACGTCGCGTTTTCGGACATGGTCGAATTCGTGGCGCATGAAGTCACGAAGACCAATATGGAGGCAATGAGAACGTATACAGGTCGCACTGAACCTCCCGTGAATGTGTTTGAAGACACGAACGGCCTAGGACTTCCTACTCGAACTTTCACCGATCGAATGTCACTCGGTACTGGCCGTGACCAAATTGACTTGTACTACTTTGGACGTGCCCACACAGGGGGTGATGCATGGGTGGTCTTTCCGGCCCTCCGGACGCTGCATGCAGGCGATGCCTTCTTGGGTAAACGAGTGCCGTTTCTCGATGCGGCTAACGGTGGCAGCGGAGTGGACATATCTGACACGCTACAAAAAGCGTACGACACAATCCAAAACGTCGACACCATCATCACCGGCCACAGCACCCAAGCAACTTGGGAAGATCTTAACGAATGGGCTGCTTTTAATCGTGACTTCCTAGAAATGGTACGAGTAGGGCGAACTGCGGGAAAGACAGTCGATGAAATCGCTAGTAGTTGGGTCAAGCCAAGTCGGTACGCCGACTACGACTCTTCAAATGCAGGCGGTGTCAGACGAAACATTCAAGTTATTGTTGAAGAACTCGACCGCTTAAACGAAGGCCAAAGGTAGCGCGCGCGGGTTCTTGACTGATCTCACCGTAACTTTTTGATTTAATTTATGGTGACTCATGGGTCAATGAATGGCGGTCCAATAATCAGCGCCGGATCAGCCCCAGTCTTAGCTGTAAATTTTTGTGTGCGTCCATGCTGGTTGTCCCCACCATACAAGTTCCCCTCAGAATCTACCGATATGGTGTGAACCTCTATGTATCCAGTCGGCCCTTCGGCAGACACATTCCAGGTATATAGGCGATTTCCTAAAAAATCGAGTTTCACTAACTTGAGGGGGAGCAGGTCAGACACCCAGACATGTTCGTCGTTCACTATGATGTCGAGCGGAAGACCGAATCCAGGCCAAACACCAATATGATCGATTTCAGGGTGGTAATCTCCAGATGCTTCACTCGTCAGTCTGAACACTTGAATTCGACCATTTGCCCGATCCAAAGCAAAGATTAAGCCGTCAGGGCCTATGGCTAGCGCATGTATGCCATTGAACTGGCCTGGACCTTCTCCAAATTCACCGAATTCTGACAGATAGTTACCTTGACCATCCAGGATCACCACACGGTGATTATCAAGACCATCCGCGACCAACACTCTGCCATCGGGCAGAAACGCCACATCCTGTGGACGACCAAAATGAGTCTGGTCACTGCCACCTATGTTTTTCTCGCCGAGCGTCATGAGAAGCTCACTGCCGTCATTAGAGAACACAAAAATTTGATGCCTTGTTTCATTAACAACCCAGACCCGGCGTTCTGGGTCATAGGGACTGATCCGAACTCTGTGAGGCCCGGGGCCATCCCCACTCTCACACAAGTGGTCCCACTGGTCCCACACCTCAAGGACATTGCCATCCCCGTCAACCACCATCAGGCAGTTCTGCCACGTTCGAAATTCCGAATCACGCAACACGTTAATACCAATCGACCCCGCATATCCGGCAAACTCAGGCGGGACCGGGTTGGGTAGTTTCGTCTCTCCGCGCTGTACTATAAATATCCGATCGGGAGACTCCACAAACACACCAGAATTTCCGCCAAATGCGAAGCCCTCTTCGGCAAAAGGCTTATGCCAATCGGCAACGACGTCATACGGACTCGGCCCTATCGGCCCCGAGTCTTGACTTGACAGCGAGTCGAACGACAGGGCCATGAACACTAAAATGGCTGAAACTGTTAAATATCGCATACGGTCATAATGTTACATTGGCCCGACCAGAAACTCAGCAAAAAGAATCCTGCAAGCTCATACGTACTAGCCCACACTGAGACATCCTGAAAAATTCAATAATCAGTGAACTTACAAGAAGTTATAGTGATTGACAATGACATAATCTGGGCGTAAAGTGCTGGCGAAACGCGGGTTTTTCGAGCCAGCAATATCTGTGACCACAAGGAGTATAAGCAATGCTGTGCACTAGAAATATCGCTATAAGCCTCATGCTGACACTGACCCTCTTGGTGGGGGTGGCGTTCGCGTCGCCGGTGTCTGCACAAATTGCACAGCCACGAACAACCCACGACGGCGACGTGACATTCACCAGAGATATCGCACCTATTTTGCAGCGCAGCTGTCAACAATGCCACCAGCCAGACTCGGTCGCACCAATGTCTCTCATCACGTATGAGGAAGTTCGTCCTTGGGCGCGGGCCATGAAGATGCGAACGGGCATGGGGCCTGTAGCCGGCGTGATGCCGCCCTGGTATGTTGAGAGGAACATCGGCATTCAGGAGTACCAGCTGGATCCGTCACTCAGTGATGAAGAGGTCGCGATGATCGCGACCTGGGCTGACAATGGCTCGCCGCAGGGCAACCCCGCTGATATGCCGCCGCCAATTGACCTAAACGCAAAGGTCTGGACGGCAGGCGAACCTGACCTAATCACGATAACCGAGGACCTCGTGATGGCCGGAGATGCTCCAGACTGGTGGGGTGAGATCGCGCCGGTACCGGTCGGAAACACCGAGGACCGCTACGTAGAGTCTGTCGAAATCCGTGAGGTCAATGATGTGCTCGATACCGAAGATACTCGAGAAACGGTCGGTGGCAGGTTTGTCTTTCATCACATGATCTGGAGCACACGCGTGCTCGATGTAACCGGCGATGCATCTGAATCGCGCAGTGGGGACAGCCAAGTCAGTACGGGGTGGCCAGTGCACGAAGTTGGCCGAAACGCCGACACTTTCGACCCTGACGGGGCACGACTGCTACCCGCAAACTCGACGGTTGTGTCTAATTCGGTCCATCTACACTCGAACGGTAAAGACACGAAAGCGCGTCTTGAGATCGGTTGGCGCTTCCATCCACGGGACTACAAGCCGAAGTATCGCCGCGCGTCGCGTGGACTAGCCAACGGCATTGACATCTCGATCAAGCCGAACATCAAGGACCAAGAGCTTCACGCATACCGGGTGCTTGAGGAAAATACAAAAATCACTACGTTTGAGCCGCATTTACATGCTCCGGGGGCACGGATGTGCTTGGAGGCGGTTTGGGGTCACAACGTCGAGACGCTTACCTGTGCGGGGTACGACCACAATTGGGTGCGCGGGTATGAGTATGCACGAGGCTACGAACCGTTGCTCCCAAAGGGAACGATTCTCCATATTGTCGGGTACATGGATAACACCGCTGGCAACCGAAATATTCCCGACCCTCGTAACTGGCAAGGAGCAGGGAATCGCTCGGTCGGAAACATGTTCATCGACTTGGGACACGGTGTTGCGCTGTCCGATGAGCAGTTCCAAGAGGAGATGGACAATCGGCGCGAGATGCACAACCTCACAAAGAACGACCATGTCATCGGGTGTCCGCTCTGTATGGTGACGCCTCTGACCGAGCTGGAGCAGGCACAGCTGGCCCTGGAAGATGCGGAACGTGCCGTGAGGACTGCTGAAGCCAAAGAGGCATCAAAGGAAGCCGCCAAATCCACCGGCGGGCAGTAGTCGACCGGAGGCTGATCTATTCGGCATTCTCATAAACGAGGCCGTCATTGGGTAGTGTGCCCTCTGTAACGACTTGGACACCGTGTAGGACATAACACCACTTTCATACTTTTTTCTCGATGGGTAGCGAGATGACTCTGAAGAAACTTGTGTTTGGTCGGATCACGCAGCAGTCGGGAATGGCTGCGACGGTGCTCACGATTGTCACGCTTGTGGTAACCCAGCCTGGGCTGGTGGCGCAGGGCTCGTATAGCTCGGGGCAGCCAGTCTATACCGCGTACGAAGGATGGGAGGTGGATGAAGATGGATCCCGCTACTTCGTGTTCGGTTATATGAATGAGAATTGGGAGGAAGAACCTAATGTCCTGATCGGTCCAGACAATTTCGTAGTGGCCGTCAAAGACGGTCGAGAGCTTGGCGCGGTCGACCCAGAGACGACTGACCATGGGCAACCGACCCGTTTCCTGCCACGACGCAACCGGTTCGTGTTTCGAGTTCCGGTACCGGAGGGTCATGGCGTCGACGATGAGATGGTTTGGAGTCTGACAACGCAGGGCGAGACGGTCACCGCGCATGGCACTCTTTCCCTCGACTATCGGGTAGACGGCCTCATCAGAGCATCCGAACTGGGCGCGATCGGCGCAGGCACCTCAAACCCGACGATTCGAGCGAACGTAGCACCGATGCTGAGGGTCGAAGGACAACCGCAGCGTACTATCCGAGCAGGTGAACCCTTGCCGTTGGTCGCGGTCGCGACCGACGACGGTGTTCCAGAGCCACGCAGACGAAGAGTGAGTCGGGGTCGACGAACAACCTCAGGGGCACCGGACAGTCCGTCTGACAACCCGCTATGGCGAAGACCGTCGCAAACTACCCCTGGCAGCGCCCGCGGGTTAAGGCTCTCTTGGTATGTCTACCGCGGCGCAGGGAGAGTGTCGTTCGATCCACTCCAGACCAAAGTCTGGGAGGACAGTCGCGCGCACGCCAATTCGCCTTGGGCCAATTTCTGGGAAACGCCTCCATTACCGGAGGACGACACATGGCGGGTGGAAGCCACCTTTCACGAGCCCGGAACCTACGTCCTTCGAGCCCTAGCGTCAGACGGCGCCTTAAACGTCGACTCGGATGTTATGGTCACCGTGACTCCTTGAACAGCAGCCGACCAGTAACGGCGATCCGCAGTCGCTGTACTGGATAAAGTCAGCACAAAAATAGGAAAGACGGGCGCACTGTTAGGCACAATTTCTTTAGTGCCGAATAGCCGGTTCCCGCAACTGATTAAATTAAAGAGAATGGCGCGCCCTGCAGGACTCGAACCTGCGGCCTCCTGGTTCGTAGCCAGACGCTCTATCCAGCTGAGCTAAGGGCGCACAGTCGCCGCTGCTTCACGGCGAGTAGGAAGAAATTATATCAGGCAGCTTCCCGTATTAGGCCGTGACCAAGTTGAAACTCCTAGCTTAGGCCAACAGGCAACCGTCCCCTAATGGAACGCTCCCCAGAAATCGCCAGTACAGCTGACTCCTACGCTAGCTCAGCGACGTCGTACGCCAACAGAATCCACGGAAGTCCCTGGATCGTCATTACCCGCATACGGATTTCCAAACATGACCGTGACAAATGGCTTTCCGATCTCCGTCGCCTTCCTTTGCGATACTTTTTAGCATGGCGGTCAACTGATCAGTGAGGTATATATGGCCGTTGAGCGACGGCGCGCGAACAAAACTTCCTGCGATAACGGCATCAAAATGCACTGCAGTTTCACTTCGGCCGCCACTAGCAACGGTACGGCGGAGATAAATTGAAGGCATTTTTATTGAACGAGGCAGCGTTCAATGATTGGTCGCGTGTATTTCGCGCGCAGGCCCGATTTAGCAGTACATCAGGCTGCGCCTGGCGTGTACCGAAAACCAGCATGCCTCCCACATGATACTCATGCACTAGTTCGACAAGCACATCGTAGGTGCCACTATCGCTGCTGACGAATTCTGAGAAAAATGAGGTACGTTCATTTGCCCCACCCTCTCGTCTAGACTCATCCCGCCGACCGTGTCGTCGACACAACGCCTTGCCTCTTCGTCAAGAGCAGCAGGGGGACAGGATTAGAACGTAGATCGACCGACGCGACCAGAATCACCATTGCTAAAGCCGCCGCCTTCAAATGGTTCCTCAGGCGCCAAGGCACACTTCGATAGTAGGGACTTGCCTCATTAACCCCCCATCTCAAACGCGGGCCTTAAGCTGTAGACTGGCTATAATCGGTCTATGAGTCACCTAACGCATCGGCAGGCGGCACCAAAAACGGTCCACTGCTATGTTTTAACGATCAGCGACACACGCACGAATGACACCGACTTAGGTGGCCAAGCCATCGTTAATCTTTTGACTGATAAGGGACATGACGTAGTAGGAAAGACGATTGTTCCCGATGATCCGGAACGAGTCAGAGAGGCAGTCCAGGCACAACTAGCCAATGACGCCGTCCAAGCGATTTTGACCACCGGTGGCACTGGTATTAGTTCGCGCGATCAAACTTATGAAGCCATTAGCGGTATTCTCGAGAAGCGGATTGACGGTTTTGGAGAGTTGTTTCGGGCTTTGAGTTACGCGGAAGTCGGTACCGCCGCCATGTTAACTCGGGCGTTAGCAGGTACCGCTTGTCGAAAGATCATTATCAGTATTCCTGGGTCTGAGAACGCGGTCCGCCTCGCAATGACTAAACTAGTACTTCCTGAACTTGGACATCTTGTCAGAGAAGTCTCACGATAAATACCGATGACGGATTCGAAACAGCATTCCGATACGAAGATGCGACCAATTCGGGACACTATCCCAATCGCCGAGGCGCTGGAACTGGTTCTGAGCTCAGTGCTTCCAGTCACGAGAACATCACCTGTCGAACTGACAGATGCTCACCGACGTGTATTGTCATCAAACATCACCGCAAAGCAGGATGTTCCTCCTTTCAATCGCGCTGCAATGGATGGATTTGCTGTGATAGCCGAGGATACTTTTGGTGCCAGTCGACACAAACCACAACTATTACGTTGCGTAGAAACCGTTCACACTGGAAGCGTCCCGACCAAAGTCCTATCTCGAGGCGAATGTACGGAGATTGCAACCGGCGCCCCCATGCCGGACGGGGCCGATTCGGTCGTCATGGTCGAAGAAACGGCTCAAACTTCAGACGGCGACATCCAAGTATTCACTCCTGTCTACCCCGACCAGCATGTTGGTCAACGAGGTGCCGACATCTCACACGGTGAAGTCATCCTGAATACAGGAGACCTCTTGACGCCAAGTCGGTTGGGATCACTCGCAGCACTCGGACTCGCCAATGTTGATGTATTTGATCGGCCCAATGTGGCCATTCTTTCAACCGGGAATGAAATCATTCAACCCGGTCAACCACTTGGCCCAGGTCAAATTTATGACATTAATCGTTTTACGTTGGGAGCCGTCATTCGTGAACACGGTGGTGTAGCCATGAATTACCCAACAGTTGTCGACACACTTCCTTCGTTAGCAGCAGCGGTCGACGCGTGTCTCGACAGTGACATCCTGGTGTTTTCTGGTGGAAGTTCGGTTGGCGAGCGCGATCTTACTCTTGACGTACTCGAACAAAAAGGCACCGTGGTGTTTCACGGCATCGCCGTCAAACCCGGTAAACCAACCATCTTTGGACACATTGATGACACGCCAGTGCTTGGTATGCCTGGCTATCCCACCTCGTGCCTCTCCAACGCGTACATGCTGTTAATTCCAATGCTTCGTAAAATGGCGAACCTCCCTGCGAACCAGATGCGAATTATTAAGGTTCGTACTGCCCAGCGGTTTGTCTCAACGACAGGCCGTCATCAATTTTTCACGGTTCGGATCGAAAACGGTAAAGCAGTCGCCGCCTTCAAGGCCTCTGGGGACATCACGAGTATGTCGCAGGCAGACGGGTTTATCGAGATCGAAGCGCAAACCGATATCGTGGAACAAGGTGAAACAGTAGAGGTGAAATTATTTTAGAAACTTCTGGTTAGAGGTAGCTGGAACCACGGCCGTAACACTATTAAGCATTCTAGAAACGACGGGGGCTTCAAGCCCGAATCTGCTTTCCAGTTTCCGTATTTTGATTACTAGAACTTTTAGCCCGCTTTTCAAGCGTTCTTGCCCATTCCAGTTCAAGCTCGTCCGCCGTGGCGAGATCGAAGACTGGCGCACTTGGCTTGTAAGCACCACGAAACACCGTGTGACAACGGTAGCAAACCGTGACGTCCTTCAGGCGTCGATAAACGAGCAAATCAAGAAGAGCAAACACACCGAGAACCGCATAAGCAATCAGATCAAGTCCAAACCAGTAAAACCCCATACTGGTCAAGACCATAATGATAATCACCGACAGGCCTCGGTTGGGATCAAAATCCCGACGTACATAGAAATCAGACCCTGTGCATACCGGGCACACATCGACGGCCTGGTCACTTCGAATGGTTTCAGAAACAGTCAATGGGATCGTAAGGCCGCAGCGCCCACAAGTTGCCGCAGCGGGGGCGGTAACCGCGTTAAATGGGAGTTTGCCCGAGCAATCTTGACATTTCAGAGTGACGCGCATGCAGTCCTGATCCCCGCTCATACGGGAACCTGTGTCGACAAAAGAAGATATTTCGCCAAGACTTCTCCAACCACAATCGTAAAGAAATCTACATACAAAATACCGGTAGCCGACTGCGTCGACTGGATCTTGGCCGTTTGCCATACCAAATACGACAATACCGCGGGAGAAGCTAATCCAAACAGTAGGCGCTGCCAGAGAAACACACCATCAAGTGAAACTGCGTACTGACCGTACCCCGCCCCAGACGGTGCTTGCCAACTAGACAACGCGACCGCGACCACGGCCACCACAACCACCGTTCTGACAATAGTCGATCCAATATGAAATTTGACCATCGACTGCAACAACGAGATGTTCATGGACGGCAAGACCAAATACCAGTGCCCGAGAATCATGGCGGTACACGCGCCACCAAGAAGCGCTGCGGAAGAAAGGAAACTGACTACGGTCAGTGCCGCAAACAGCGGCACCTGCACCGAGGACAAACCGACCCCCTGAAACACCAGCGCCAAGCCACCGCCAACCACTGTCGTCCATAGGAGCCATGGCCTCAAACTAGCCAGTCCACGACCAAGAGACGCCCAATAGACGAGCAGAGAACCTGTCGCCACTATAAGAGCAGTAAACCCAACCGACTCTAGAACATTAATCGAGACCGGGGCGGGTCGAAAGGCCAACGCGACCAACAGCAGCACTGCAGCAAGTCCGGCGTTAAACCGAAAAAACTGCGTGCCAGCTGTACTCGCCACAATCAGAAGGGTTGCAGCGATACCAATCCCAAGATGCGCCAAGAAGAGAAAGAGGACAGCGGACATTGTCGTGCGAGGTTTCCGACTTCTCAGCTACCGAGAACTTTAACCCAGACGTCGATTTACCTCGTCCCAATTGATTACGTTGAGCCAAGCTTTCACGTAGTCAGGACGACGGTTCTGATAGTTCAGGTAATAGGCATGCTCCCATACGTCAATCCCTAGAATGGGCTTTTTGCCTTCCATTAAGGGCGTATCCTGATTTGGGGTGCTTTCAACACTCAAAGTATCGCCCCCGTCAACTAGCCACGCCCAGCCACTTCCGAACCTGGTAGCCGCGGCGGTCGCAAACTGTTCCGTGAATGCCTCATACGATCCAAATACACTGGTGATTACTTCAGCCACCTTTCCTGTTGGGGACCCGCCACCGGCCGGCGCCATCAATTGCCAGAACATAGCGTGGTTTGCGTGGCCACCACCATTGTTCCGCACAGCACCTCGAATCGCTTCGGGAACACTTCCAAGATCAGAAACCAGTTGATCGATATTCTTCGTCGCTAGGTCATCATGGCCCTCGAGCGCCGCGTTAAGTTTCGCGATGTACGTCGCATGGTGTTTGTCATGATGAATCCGCATCGTTTGTTCATCAATGTGCGGTTCAAGAGCATTGTAATCATAGGGCAAAGGCGGCAATTCATAGGCCATGGATGATTTCTCCTTTCGAGGACGACGGAACTTAATCTCTAGCCTTACAGTCTAAATCCCATCGGTTCAGAATCACGCTAGAGAGACGACAGTTTAGTGGATGCTAAGCATTCGGTCGAGCGCGACACGAGTCCATCGCTTCTCACGGTCGGGCACAGTGATTCGATTACGCACCTCACCGTCGAGCAAACCTTCAAGTACCCATAGAAGATGATTGGGTGATACCCGGAACATCGTCGAACATAGGCAGCCAATTGGGTCCAACGTGAGCACCGTCCGACCAGGAGCCAGAGTCTCTGCTAACCGACTCACCAGGTGAACTTCTGTACCCACCGCCCAGACAGAGCCTTCCGAACTGTCGTGGATCTGTTGGATGATGTATTCGGTCGACCCAACATCGTCCGCAGCCTGTACGACGTCCCAAGTGCATTCGGGGTGAACAATAACCCGGACATTTGGGTAACGTTGCCTCATTGAATTTACTTGCTGTACGTTAAATTTCGTATGAACCGAGCAGTGGCCCTTCCAAAGAATTATTCTCGCTCGCCTCAATTCATCAGGATCCACTCCGCCAAATGGGACATCTGGATCCCAAACCACCATCTGGTCTAACGGAACACCCATGGCGTACGCGGTGTTTCTACCTAGATGCTGGTCAGGTAGAAAAAGAATCTGATCGCCACGTTCCCAAGCCCATTGCAGTGTCGCATTTGCGTTACTTGACGTACAAACAACACCATCGCGCTCCCCACAAAACGCCTTAATCGAAGCAGCTGAATTGATATAGGTAACAGGTATCACCCGATGTGCTCCCATTGTCTCTAATTCAGACCAGCAAACCTCCAACTGGTCCGGGGCCGCCATGTCGGCCATGGAACATCCGGCGGCTAAATCGGGAAGAATGACCTGTTGGTCCTGACCGCTGAGCACATCTGCACTCTCAGCCATAAAGTGAACACCGCAAAAAACAATATACTCGGCGTCCCGCTGAGCCGCAGCCTGCCTGGACAATTTGAATGAATCTCCGGTGTGGTCGGCGAATTCAATCACTTCGTCACGCTGATAGTGGTGACCAAGAATCAGTAGTCGTTGTCCAAGTGCCTCACGAGCAGCGGCGATTCTGCTACGCATTTCGTCATCCGACAACCCTAGGTAGGGATCGGGCAATGATTGCCGCTCCTCAATGTGCAGCTTCTCGTAGTCAGTCAGTAAATTCACACTCATGGCACACTTTGTGAAACTTTTCTCAAGCAATGGACACTAAAAAGGTCAAATCTCACCCGGCTGCTTAAATAAAGGCCGGGAGCGACCTGACCCAATGCTAGTCTACCACGCTTGGAAACGATTCCGCGCTGTTTCAAACGGTCAGGACACCACGTTGTATAGGGTGTCCCGTTCGACGGGTTGACGCCCGGCATCACAGATCAGAACACCGAGTTGTTCCGGTGTCATTGCCTCTGGCGTTGGAGCACCCGCCATGTGGTATATCCGCTCCTCTTGGACAGTGCCATCTAGATCGTCAACACCGAACCAGAGAGAGGTTTGCGCAACTTCTAAACCCGTAGCAATCCAAAAAGCTTTTACGTGAGGAATATTGTCAAGCATCAATCTGGCGACCGCATGCACACGCAATGAATCGATTGCCGTCGGTGCCGGCAACTTCTTCATCTGATTGTTCTCAGGGTGAAACGCCAAAGGAATAAATGCCTGAAACCCACTAGTCTCATCCTGTAACGCGCGAGCCCGTAGCATATGGTCCACACGTTCTTCAACGGTCTCAATGTGCCCATAGAGCATCGTGACGTTTGATTTCATACCAAGGCGGTGAGCTGTCGCATGGATCCCAAGCCACCGCGTCGTCCCACATTTGTCGTGGCAGATCTTTTGGCGAACTCTTTCGGAAAACACCTCCGCGCCGCCACCGGGCAGTGAATCAAGCCCCGCATCCATCAACTCAAGCAACACCTGTTCGTCAGTCTTACCATAGAGATCAGCAAAGAACGCAATTTCAACTGCTGTAAAACACTTTAGATAAATATCAGGCCTGATGTCCTTAAAGCCTTTGAGCAATTTAGTGTAGTAGTCAAAAGGTAGATCCGGATGCAAACCATTGACGACATGCACTTCCGTCAGCGCTTGGTCGCCGCGATCACGAAGCTTCTGCCATGCCTGCTCGAGTGACATTGTATAGGCTCCTGAATCACCAGGTTGCAGCCGAGCAAAAGAACAGAACAAACAACTCGCCACACAAACATTAGTGGCTTCGAGACGCAGGTTGTAATTAAAAAAAGTCTGCGCTCCATACCGCCGCTCACGTTCACGGTTCGCTAACCAACCAACAGTTAGTAGATCCGGACATTCAAAGAGGCGGACTCCGTCAGCCAGACTCAGGCGGATCCCGTCGTCAAGCTTTAATTTGATCTCTTGAAGCCCACTCGCAGCGAGCCGATCCAGCATGAGCACCTGCAGGCGCAAACGAGACCGGCACTGGTCTCGTTTCTAGTGTCGAATAACTATGTTATGCGATAAAAACTTCGTTCATCAACTACAGGAACGTTTACTAAATGGCACCTCAGTTATACTATGCCTTGTTTGACGCTTCCTGGTGAGCATGGGAAGTGGGTGCAAATCCCACACGGTCCCGCCACTGTAAGCGGGGAGTGGGACGGGTCGGTGCAGCACGACGCATCAGCCACTGGGCCTAATGTCACGAGACACAGAGCCTGGGAAGGCACAACCGTCTCATCACGATCCGCGAGTCAGGAGACCTGATCATCAGGCGTCCTCTTAGCTGTCGGCTTTTAGAGTCGCGGTCCCGGCGCGTGGTCACGCCGCAGGAGGTTTGATGAAGGTACGGTCCAGTAACACCTTACTTGTCCCCATTGTCATCCTGATACTGAATTGTCTCACGGCAATCGGTGCTGCCCAAGATCGCGACTCTGATTCCGAAACAATTGAGCATTCACTTCGATTCGCTCAAGGAATTGTCGTCACCCCCTCGCGACGGGAAGAATCGATCGCGAAGGTTTCCGCACCAGTTACAGCTATCACACTTGACGAAATCAAACGGTCGACTGCGCGAGACATCCCTGAATTGCTGAGATCCCATGCTGGCGTACACGTAGTCGACATCACGGGTAATCGACGAAACTATCGCATTGACCTGCGAGGTTTTGGGGAAACAGCATCTTTAAACACCCTCGTTTTAATTGATGGACGTCGCGCCACCCTACCAGACTTGAGCGGAACTGATTGGCTCCAGATTCCACTGAGTCGCGTTGATCGCATCGAGGTTACCCGAGGAGGTAGAGGGAGTGTTCTCTACGGAGATAACGCGACGGCTGGCGCTATCAACATAATTACCAAAGGCGATACTGACACTGAACGGACTGTCTCGCTGCACGCCGGAAGCTATTCGAGCTTCAATGTAGCCACCAGTCTGAGTGGAGCAACCTCCGGCATGTCGTACGCGATTGACGGAAGCTACAACACGTCGGACGGTTATAGAGACAACGGTGACACAAACGGGGGCGACCTCGGAGCGAGCTTAACTGTGACTCCACATCAGCGCTTGAATATTTTTGTCAGCGCCGGGCTTCACAGCGACGTGACTGGCCTTCCCGGGGAACTCAAAGAAAGTGACTTGGTAACTGGAGTTCTCCGGCGCAGCACACTGAAACCAGGTGAGTTTGCTGAGGTTGATGATGTTTACGTAATAGCGAGGCCACGTATCCTGCTCGGCGACTCTGCTTTGGCACAAGTCGACTTTTCTTTTCGTAAGCGTGATGCTGCGTTCTTCAGTTCTTTTGCGGGCGGAACATTTAATGGTAATACCACCATCGAAACTTTTACTATCTCTCCTCAAATCAACGTTTCTAATCCTGTCGGTCAGTTAAGTAACACTTTGGTGGTGGGTGTTGACGCTAGTCGATCAGCTGAGAACATCCTTAACACGACGGCCTTCGGAGAGAGAGAAACCGTCGGGATGTTCAGACTCAAGAAACAGAATACCGCATTCTATCTGCACGATGAACTTTTTCCGCACTCGCGCCTAGGTGTTTCAGGAGGCTACCGCTACGACGCCGTTGATTACCACTTCCAGCCAAGTCGGCCCGCCGGCACGCATTTTGATCAACATCTCGCCACGGTTGGCGTCAACTTCAACATAACCGGTGCAACTCATCTTTATGCGTCCACCGCAAAGAGTTTTCGTTACCCTTTGCTAGACGAACTGTTTAACTTCTTCTCCAATACAATCGACACTACTCTCCGCCCACAACGATCCAATAGCTACGAAACCGGTTTGCGCGCGTCCGCCGGCCCGTTTTTTGGAGAATTAAATTATTTTCACATACATAGCCACAACGAACTGTTTTTCAACCCGACTGGCGGCGCATTCGGGTTTGGCGCAAACGAAAACCTCGATGGACCATCGAAACGTCAGGGTGTTGAGGTTTCCGCCAGTGGACAGTCAGGAACACTTAGTGTTAGTGGAAACTACACCTACACAAATGCCAGGATCTTAGAAGGTGTGTTCATTGGTCGAACCGTCCCAAATGTGCCCCGTCATCGCTCTGCTATCGAGTTTACGTTCCAACTAATACAGAACATCGCCGTAAGCATGGACGGAACGTACGTTGGAACACGACTGTTCGAAAGTGATTACCAAAATGCCTTCGGGACCCAAGACAGCTATGTTGTAGTCAACCTGAAGCTTAGACATAAACAGGACTGGGGCGACAATTTTATCGAGGTTCGAAATCTGACGGATCGTGAATATGCCGACTACGGTGTCCTCGGTGGATTTCCCATTGAACGAGCTTTCTTTCCTTCTCCGGGTATCAATGTCCGCGTAGGAACAACCTTGAAGTTCTGAGCAGCACCATGCTACGAGCCAACGCCATTTCGTTTGGATACGATACGAGAGAAGTCCTGCATCAGGTTTCCGTTTGTATTCATCGTGGAAGCTTGACCGGCATCATCGGACCGAACGGCTCCGGCAAGACAACTCTGCTAAGACTCCTCAGTGGCGTGTATCCTCCAGCGACCGGCCAGGTCACACTCGAGGATCAAGATCTTGCGAGCTATTCCCGCAAAATACTGGCGCGGCGTTTGACAACAGTTCAACAGCAGACTGAAACAGTATTCGAGTACACAGTGCTCGAAATAGTCCTAATGGGTAGATATCCACATTTACGGAGCTTCGAAATCGAAGGACCACTAGACCTTGAACTTGCAACACAGGCATTAGCTGCAACCGGTACTTCTGAACTTGCATCCCGTGCCTTTTCGACACTCAGTGGTGGGGAAAAACAACGTGTGGTCATAGCCAGTGCTTTGGCTCAACTCTCTTCAACGGATCCCACCGTAATCGAGTCAAATATCCTTCTGTTAGATGAACCGACAACATCACTTGATCTTAACTATCAACTAGAAATTGGGTCACTGCTTCAGAAGTTAAACGGTGCAGGAATCACCACGGTGGTTTCAACCCACGATCTGAATCTGGCAGCGAGTGTCTGTCGCGACTTGATAGTCCTCCGCGATGGGGAAGTAATCGCTTGCGGCAAGACAGGCGATATCCTGACAGAGGAGACGGTTCGACTTCTGTATGGTGTCAGCGTCCAAGTTACACATAACAGTGCAGCAGGTCATTTGGTTGTAATACCAATACGGTAACACCGCCGCGGCCCGTATGACTGAGAACACCCACGTCACGCCGATGAAAAATTTCAAGGTTCGAGAACTCCAATTGAAGTTTTTGGCAACTCCTTGGGCATTCGGCTGTCTCGCAATCTTAGTCTGCCTATTGGCACCACTTATCGGTCCCACGCCGATCAAGCTAAGCCGCGTCTTTGATAATTCAATCTCCTTCGCTGACAACGTGGATGCCCAGATCTTCTTCATAGCCCGTCTTCCAAGGGTGCTTGCTGGAGCTCTCGTAGGCGGTTCACTGGCGGCAGCCGGTGTTGTACTTCAAGCGCTTCTAAGAAATCCTTTGGCGACCCCCTTCACGCTCGGAGTTTCCGCAGGTGCGTCACTGGGTGCAATGGTCATCATCGTTTTAGGAATACCCATCGCGTTAGCTGGGCTACCCGCCGTCACTCTGGCCAGTTTCACGGGTTCGCTGGTTGCAGTTGGAATTGTTTACTCCCTGGCTCGGCTTCGCCGCCAAGGACTGTCTACCAACGTGCTGCTACTTGCCGGAGTAACGCTCAACTCTCTTTTTTCAGCCGTTATCATGTTTGTTCAGTATCTCGCGGACTTCTCACAGAACTTTCAGGCAGTCCGGTGGCTGATGGGTAATCTTGACGTAAGCGGCTACGACACTATCTTATGGGCCCTTCCGCTGCTTATGGCTGCCCTCGCCGGTTTTACATATCTTCCACGCTCACTTAATCTGCTTACATTAGGCACCGAATATGCGGCTACCAGAGGTGTAGACATCCTTAAAACCCAACGCGTCGCGTTCCTTTCAGCGTCCCTAGCGACCGGCGCAGCTGTGTCCCTAGGTGGCCCTATCGGCTTCATCGGCATCATCGTGCCACACATAGTCCGACTACTGGTCGGAGCCGACCACCGAGTAGTCCTACCATCCGCTACGTTCCTTGGTGCCGCATTCTTAGTCACCTGCGATATAGGTGCCCGGACGATAATGGCACCAGTTGAACTGCCGGTGGGCGTCATCACCGCCATGCTCGGAGGACCATTCTTCTTGTGGTTACTGATACGAAACCGCTAAGACCGCAACGGCGTCAACTGATCCCAATTCTGATTTTCATCACAATAGGGACCGTGATCACACAGAGTCCGTTTCCGCAAAGAATTGTCTCTTTGGTCCCGGCCGTTACGGAAATTCTGGCTTCAATCGGTGCGGGCTCCGAGCTGGTAGGCATAGGAAGCTTCGACCAAATACCTATCGGATTAGGCCAAGGCAATGCCGTTACTCGGGTTGGTGGACTCCTCGACCCCAACGTAGAGCGGATCTTCACTCTTCGGCCTGATCTCGTTATTCTTTATGACACGCAAACTGATTTACGCCAACAATTAGAGAGAGCCAGCATCCCAATTCTGGCCTACACGCATGAAGGGCTTGCCGAGGTCTCCGACATAATTCAACTTTTGGGGATTAGGACGGGTCACTCCACCGAGGCCGAAATAATCGCCACAGAGCTTGAAGCCGGCCTAGCTGCCATCCGGCATCGGGTCGCTGGCCGCCCTAAACCCAGGACACTGCTTGTATTCGGACGTGAGCCACTTACGTTACGTAACGTCTACGCCAGTGGAGGTATCGGCTTTTTGCAGGATATGCTCGAAGTCGCAGGTGGAAATAACGTCTTCAGCGAAATCGACAGCGAAAACGTTTCACAAGTGAGTTCGGAGTCAATCTTGTCGGCGGCACCTGAAATTATTATTGAAATCAGATATGGAGAAAACATTCCCCTAAACATGGTTGAAGACGAACGAGACGTCTGGAACCGACTCTCAACACTGCCCGCCGTAAGAAACAACCGCATTTATTTCGTCACCGGGAATCATTTTGTCGTGCCAGGACCCAGAGTCGTCGAAGCGACCGAAGAGTTAGCAAGAATGATCCACCCCGACGCGTTTCAGAATTAGTGACCCGTGAAAGCGACGTACTATCACTCTAACTAACGAACTCAACCGGAACCGGATTAGGTATGAGGCGTTTCTCATACGCTTCGTCGAACAACCGTTTGACCGCCAATCGGCCCCTTTCACCGTAATCGAGAGTCAGTTCATTGACGTACATTCCTACGAACTGATCGACCTTATCTTCGTCTAGACCTCGACCATATTCTTGGGCGTAGTCAATCGCCTCTGACCGGTGATTAAGTGCGTACGCGATACTGTCGTGAAGGAACCTCGACACTCGCCGCATCGTGTCGGTACCAAGATCTCGTCGGATGACGTTACACCCGAGCGGCAGGGGAAGACCGCCGGTTCTCTCGGCCCACCAGACACCCAAGTCGACAATTGCACGTAGTCCATCCTCCGAATAAGTCAACTGACCTTCATGGATGAGTAGTCCAGCATCCACTTTCCCTTCTTGCACGGCTGGCTGGATTTCGTCAAACGGCATAACCTCGTACGCAACACCTGGAAAATACAGCTGTAACACAAGATACGCTGTTGTCAGCGTACCAGGAATAGCTACCGTCACCCCATCGAGTTGTGATGGTCCGTCTTCGCGTGTCACAAGTACTGGACCGTACCTGTCACCCATGCTGGCACCGTGAGGCAGAAGCGCATATCGCTCAATTAGGTGAGCGTAAGCATGAAATGAAACTGCAGTTACCTCGTAGCGTCCTTCGAACGCATCGCGGTTTAACGTCTCGATGTCGGCGAGCACATGACCAACATCAAAACCATGTATGTCGACTGCGCCAGACGCTAATCCATAGAACATAAAGGCATCGTCAGAATCTGGACTGTGTGCAACGGTTATTTTGTTCGGAGTTTCATTCATCATCATCCTCAACTTCAGCGTAAGGACGTGCAGCCTGACGAACTACTATCGTCAGTCCGAATAGCGCGATCAATAGCGATGCCGCCAAACCCACATACGCACCTATCGCCATGCCAGGCGGAATTATATCTACCGCCTGAGTACCCTGCACGATAGCTTGGGCTTGGGAGCGAGCCCAAAATTGATCCGCGACTGACCTCTCCAAGAAACGTTCCCCAAGCCAAAGAATACCGAAAGCGAAGAGCCCCACGAGTAGCAGTAGGTGTCGAGAATTTCGGCGTGTCACAACACTCAATAAAGCCAAAACAACCGCCAGTAGACCAAACCCTAATACCCATAATCCGGCTACGCTTGGAAGTCCACCGAATACCTGATCGCCCATTTTCATCCATGGCATGAACGCGCTAGCGGCAAGGGCCAGTCCACTCATGAGCGGAAGGTAGTACGCCCGCATGCTGTGCTGCAGTGCGCTGTGTAGGCCTACCCATACCGACATGGCTGGGAGTGTATAGGAGTCAAAGGTCAAGAGTCGATAGTGTCACATCTCACCACCGAACCGAAGATAGCCAAGCACCATCTAGCCTCCAAACCTTCAGGACGAATGCCCTCAAGCCCGAACCGCCACAGAGATTAATTAGACATTGAACGAAAGTCCGCAGCCGCACTCGCTTTTCGCGTTGGGATTGCGAAAGATCAGCGACTGGCCCAGCATCTCTGAATCACAGTCCAGCACAGTTCCCTTCAAATATGTGTAGCTTTTCTTGTCAACGAAGATAGGTGTGCCTTCTTGAGTTTTGAAGATTTCGTCACCTGGCGTTGGTGAGGATTCCCACCGAAATATATAACTCATGCCATTACAACCACCGGCCTTAACACCAACGCGCAACCCACCCTCAGTCACACCCTCACTGGTCATCGCTTGTTGGATTCGCTTTGCCGCTGCTTCCGTGATCTCGATCATCTGTCCTCAATAGCCAGTTTACCCGATTCTCTGTAAGACATGTCACCCTATCCCCTAGGCTTGAGACATCTCGCGTTATCGAAAGACCAACCTCCTGACCTTCTCAATTACGTAGTCAACCTCTTCAACCGTGTTCCAGCGACCCAAGCCAAATCGGATAGAAGCCACGGCCACCCTTTCGGAAAGACCTAATAACAACAAGACATGGGATGGTTCCGGCGGCGCGGGCGTGCAGGCTGCTCCTGACGACAACGCCACATCATCCAAGCCTAGAAGCAGAGCTTCGCCATCTACACCGGCAACGCTGAAGTTCAGATTCTGAGGCAGTCTTCGGCCCATTGAATCATTGATTTGCAAACCGCGCAGGCCCGCTGAAAGCCCCCGCTATAGATGGTCCCTAAGCGTTTGAATCCGCGCTGCCTCCTCGGTCATCTCGGCAATACAAAGTTCGGCTGCATGGCCAAACCCGACGAGGGCCGGAACATTCAAAGTCCCTGACCGCAGGCCGTTCTCGTGGCCGCCACCGTCAAACATCGGCTTGATCGGAATTCTGGGCCGGCGCCTACGAATATATAGAGCGCCAACTCCCTTGGGCCCATATATCTTGTGGGAAGTTAGAGATACCAAATCCACGTCAAGACCTCTGGCGCTGAAGGGTGTCTTTCCGACCGCTTGCGTAGCATCTGTATGAAACAACACCGAATGGCTACGCGCCAGAGCGCTCAACTCAGCCATCGGCTGAAGTACTCCAATCTCGTTGTTCGCAGTCATCACACTCAGTAAAACGGTCTCTGGAGTTAGTGCCTTCTCGATTTCTTGGACGTCAACGAGACCGTCTTCTCTTGGACGAATCTAAGTCACACAAACTCCTTCATTCGCCAATTGCCAACACACGGATCGATTACCGCGCGATGCTAGGTGGTCACCGTTACTATCCGATCTGGTCGACTTACGGACTTGAGACACCCCTTAATCGCCAGATTATTAGATTCGGTCGCCCCGCTTGTGAAGACTATTCCTCAAGCATCGCATCCGACGAGGCGGGACACTTGAACTCGGGCTGCATCTACGCCGTCCCTTGCTTCCCACCCGAAGGCATGGTGTCGACTAGCCGGATTGCCAAACTGCGTACTAAAAACACGGCTGCATCGAGTCGACAACCCTGGGATCAGTCGACGTCGTAGCGTGGTGGCCCTGTAGATCGGCAACGAAACCATTCAAGGCTGAAGACACACGGTGGGCTAGTCGACAGAACGTTCTGAGGTCGACGCCGTGGCTATCTCATCTGAAGCTATCAAGGCGGGGAAGCTCGACTGGGTATCGCCTTCGGCAAGCTCTTTCAATGTAAATGAAACAAGCGCTTGAACAATTCGGTCTTTGAGACGCCACAGTGGATCACGTACGTTGCACTTTGAGTACTGTTCGCATGTCTCGTCTTCATCAGAACAAGCCGTTACCAGCACAGGGCCATCAATCGCCTGAATAACATCCGCAACTGAGATGCGGTCGGCCGGGCGAGATAGTTTATAGCCCCCACGTGTACCTTGATGAGACTCCAATAGTCCCCGCCGCGCCAGCCGCTGCAACACTTTGGCCATTAACTCAACGGGAATGTCGTATCGCGCAGCGATCTCACGGGCACTGCACGACGTCGTCGATGGACTGGAGGCTAAGTCCTTCAAGGCTATCAGTGCGTAGTCAGTTTTCTTAGACAGACGTAACATGGACTAACGCCAGTATAGCGCCGCTTGGGGAACCAGTCGATGGTTATACTGCTCAGTTCCACAGATTGCGGTAATTGGTAATAACTAGAAGCCCTTAGAAATAAGCTCAAGAGCAAAAGGGTCTCTCGCCAGTATGAACCGATCCGTTGAGACCTTCCTAGTACTTTGGAAGCGACGGGTCGATTTCATTAATCCAAGCAAGTATCCCCCCCCGCAAATTCTTAGCGCTTGAGAAACCCGCCTCGTGGAGCAGTTTCACTGCCTTAGCACTTCGGACCCCTGACTTGCAGTGCACGACCATATCCTTGTATCCCTCAAGTTCAGCCAGACGCTGTGGCAAATCATTCAATGGGATCAAGGTCGAACCTGGAATCCGGCAGATTTGAAATTCCTGTGGCTCACGAACATCCAAGACCAACACCTCGTCTTTTCTATCAATACGGGTTTTTAAATCCTTGACGGTGGTGTCGAGCGCCTCTAACAAAACATCATCTGTGCCGGTGCCCGTAATGCCGCAGAATTGTTCATAGTCAATCAGTTCAGTAACGGTTGGGTTCTCACCACAAACCGGACACTCGGGGTCTTTCCGAAGCTTGAGCTCGCGAAATTTCATTCGAAGTGCATCATAAATCATGAACCGGTTGACTAATGGTTCACCTACACCAATGATTAGTTTGACTGCCTCTGTAGCCTGTATCGTTCCTACGACACCCGGCAAAATTCCCAAGACGCCACCCTCTGCGCAACTCGGCACTAAGCCGGGTGGTGGCGGCTCAGGATACAAGCATCGATAACAAGGGCCATCTTTCGTGGCGAAAACAGACGCCTGCCCTTCAAAACGAAAGATGCTACCGTAGACGTTAGGTTTACCTAAAATAACGCAAGCATCATTGACAAGGTATCGGGTTGGAAAATTGTCAGTTCCGTCAACGATAACGTCATAGTTGGCGAGCAACTCAAGCGCGTTCTCAGACGACAGCGCAACATCGTGCGTCTCGACTGTAACCTCCGGATTAATCGCGTTAAGTCGATCGCGCGCCGAGTCAATTTTTGGCCGGCCAACATCCGGAGTGCCATGAATCACCTGCCGCTGAAGATTGCTGTAATCAACAACGTCAAAATCAACTATGCCGATGCGGCCAACTCCGGCGGCGGCGAGATACATCGCGACCGGGGAACCTAGACCCCCGGCTCCGATACAAAGCACGCTAGCTGACTTCAGCTTGAGTTGGCCGTCCATGCCGACTTCCGGCATGATTAGATGACGACTATAGCGCGCGACCTCGTCGTTGTTCAGCTCCGGCTTGGTTTCATTCATCTCAACCGCCCGCCACAGATGGCACAATGCTAATTGTGTCACCGTCCCTCACGACCGTTGCTTCCTTGTCCAAGTAGCGAATGTCGTCGTCGTTAAGATAGATATTAACGAAACTGCGAAGTCGGCCATCTTCGTTGTATAGATGTTTTTTTAAGCCCAAGTACTTGGCCGTTAGATTCTGTAAGAGTTCACCGACCGTATTTCCTTCAACCTGTACAACGTCCTGCTTATCCGCATACGCACGGAGCGGTGTCGGTATTAGCACATCATTGGCCATCTCATTTTTCCTATTCGTTGCGTCGGTTAATACGTGTTTCGTCGAATGCCGAACGGTCTTCGCGAAGTCGCCACGAAGTCATCGCACAGGGTTTACCTTTTTCAACAGAAATGATCACATAGGCAAACACGGGCCATGCGTGATCAAGATCATACTGGGACGGACGAGCAGGATCGTCGGGGTGTGAGTGATAGAAACCAATCAATTCGTTACCAGAGTTCGTCGCGTAACGTTCAGCCACTCGATAGTCCTGAGGAGTGACCAAAAAACGTCGGCGTAGCCCTTCCTCTGTCCGATTGGGCAGAGAAAAACATTCCTCGACAACGTTATCCGTCCCAATCAAGGCACCGCAACACTCGTTTGGATAAGTTTCGCGGCCGTGGTTCTGAATATGCGCCGCGACAACATCACTGACAATCAATGTTTGCTCCCGAGCCTTCGGCATTACTACTGCTTCCACCAGCCCAAAGGGCTATTCCTGCCATCACAGGCAATCCCATTACCGATACATTCATATGGACTTACGATTGGTTCAACAAAATATGCTCGACTCAAAAACCACACCCCGAACGAATTGGCTCTTCTGTTTTACAACCACGCCTAGTCAGATTCCGTATCAAAACCCTTCTCACGCCAAGCAAGAGTCCCTCCGGCAATGCTCCTTACATCTCGATAACCTAGCGACTTCAAGACCAACACACCTGATAACGAGGCATTCCCACGTTGGCACACGCTGAGAATCGGAGTCTCAAGGTCTCCAGGAAGAACCGAGCGGTCCTCACCAAGTTCTCGAAGCGGCATGTTATAAGCACCAGGAATGTGACCCTCGCGGTACTGGTCGTTTGGTCGAACATCTATTACAAACGACCTGCCATCGTTCCATTGGGCATGAGCAGTATCGATGTCGATATTTAAAGTTTCATTCCCTCGGACGTTTGCCACCATCTTGTCGAGTAGCGGATCTTTTTGCCCACTGCTTTTCACCTGCCCACTTGACAAACCTGGTAAATGTTTCACAACCGAAGACGCGTACTTAAAAGCACTGTCGCAGAAGATCACAACCACAAGATTGCCAGGCTCGTCAGCGATCATCTTAAAGGCTCCCGAAAGAGCCATCGCAGAACTCGGACCAGCAATAAGGCTTTCCTCTCTATTCAACCGGAGGCAGAGATCAAACGCTTCCTGATTTGTAACCTCAACCAAACCATCGTACTCGTCAGGAAAAAACAATTTAGTTTGCTGCAGTTGCCGAATGCTTCGAACGCCTGGAATGTCGTGTCCTTCTTGTGGATGCACACCGAGAACCTTGACAGAATCGTCCTGCTCTTTGAGGAATCGACCAGTTCCCGTGATTGTTCCGCACGTCCCTAGACCACATATGAAATGCGTGACCTTGCCCTCCGTCTGGCGCCATATTTCAGGTCCTGTCGTTTTGTAATGGGCCTCGGGATTAGCTTCGTTGGCATACTGATTCAGCATGTGGAAATCTGGACGATCGGCAATTTCGCTGGCCTTTGCAATGGCTCCTTCTGGTGCTCCTGGCGCCGGACACAGGGTGTCCTCAAGCTCCATGACATCCGCGCCGAAGAAGCGCAGCATGGTGCGTTTCTCAAGGGGAACTTCGCTCGACAGCGGCGTCGTAAGCGAATAACCTTTGGCGTTCGCTATCATCGCAAGCGCCATACCTGTATTACCAGAAGTTGGCTCAACCAGTTTTTGCTCACCGTGAATGGTACGACGAGCCTCGGCATCCGCAATTAGATTCGCGGCCACACGATCCTTCACCGCACCAAATGGGTTATACCACTCAAGCTTCCCGTAGACTTGCGTGTACTTGAATGGAGACACCCGATTCAGACGTACTAGCGGTGTTGGATTTTCAGCATCGGAAAGAAGCCCGAGAATAGAATCATAAACACGCAGAACATGATCATCCATTGCCTATTTGATCCTCACCCAACCCAAAAGTATGTTCTGTCTCGTATTGCCCTGTCGATACTCACAGCCTGATGTAGCTCAAGCAACCCGTAGCACGAGTATGGAAGCCCACCAGAAACCTGATCACCGAGACGGAAAAGTCCGTTTCTCTGCAACAATATTAGGCTTAACTTTTGTCGTGCCTCGTAAGCCATTGGCACCAGTTGATCGTAGCATTCATTCAGCTCTCTGTGGAACGCGATCCGCGTCTGTTGCAAGAGCACCTTGGTTCGCTTACCCTGAGCCGGCATACTTCGATTAGTCGGTCGTATGGACACTTTCTCTACTACCGTCGCCTCCGCAACTAAGACAAAGCGGGAAGAGGAAAGCCCCTGAAACTCATACTTCTAGGGTTTGGGATCGTCGCGCAACTCTTCATTCAGTTGCTTCTCAAACAGGATTTTCTTCTCGATCCCTAAGGCAATCCCAGTTGGATAATTGGTGGTATTGCTACGGCTCACCATGGTTTGGCTTTGGACCCGGATGAAATTAATCCTGACCAAGCCCTCCAAGCTGTTCGCGACAATGCATTGCCTGACTTACATTCAGACAATGTTCGTCCGTGTGCACCTGATACGTTCAGTTTTCTCGAAACTGCATTAAACGAGTTAAATTCCACCAAAAACTCAACTGGGTTAGTCGTAGTGGAGAACACCCCGCTTGGACTTCGGGATGGTCAGCCTGGCGTAGATCACTTACGGACTGCCTTGACGTTAGGAGCCCACGTGATTACTGCAAACAAGGGACCAGCCGCATTCGCCCACCGAGAGCTAGTAGATCTCGCCGAGAGGTCAAAGCGCAAGTTCCTGTACGAAGGCTCGGTTCTCGATGGACTTCCGGTGTTTAGTTTTTTCGCCACCTGTCACCAACCTTACGAGTGAAATGTTTTCGTGGAATTGTTAACACCACAACAAATCATATTTTGTCCGCGATGGAAGAAGCGTTGAGCCATATTCAAGCTGAGGGAATCAGCGAAGCAGACTCATCCAATGATATAGACGGATGGGATGCAGCAGCTAAAACGGCTATTTTGGTCAAATCGTTAATGGGTGGCGCTATAACGCCCTACGACGTCGACCGTACTGGAATTCAGTCCCTCAGCGTTGACCAAGTCATCAGTGCAAGAAAAGAAGGACAACAAGTAAGACTTATTGCGTCAGCCAAATTCCAGGACAATGGGATCGCGGCAAAGGTAACACCGGTCACTCTAGCGAGGAATGACTCTTTGATCGGCTGTAATGGGACGGCCAAAACTATCGAGTTTGAGACCGACGGTCTTGGACGGATTCAAATTGGAAAATCACAGTCAGGTGTGAACCACACCGCGTACGCGTTGATGACCGATTTATTGGAAATTAATCGACACACACATCAACTACGTGTGTCCCGCACGGAATAAGATCTGGTAACACTCGGTAGCTTGTCCTGCACAGGCGACAGTTGCCGGTTCTTGGACGAAGTCATGCCTAATCAAACTAGCGGCCCCTTAAGCGGCACCACTGTTCTAGATTTAACCCGTGTCCTGTCTGGACCCTACTGCACAATGATGCTCGCCGATATGGGCGCACGCGTAATCAAAGTTGAGCAACCCGGTCGTGGCGACGATACTCGTGGATGGGGACCACCGTTTGAGAAGGGAGAGAGCTCCTACTTCATGAGTGTCAATCGCAACAAGGAAAGTCTGACTCTCAATCTAAAACATCCCGAGGCTCGCACAATATTAAATAGTCTGCTAGATGAGACCGATGTGCTTGTCGAAAATTTCAGACCAGGCACG
>Ga0310121_10000137_pt1 | contig 74659 bp, 60 predicted proteins | sample CB27_Tmax_986_MG_FD_203504 | JGI IMG/M metagenome (GOLD analysis project Ga0310121, IMG submission 203504) | Marine microbial communities from Western Arctic Ocean, Canada - CB27_Tmax_986 | ecosystem: Environmental > Aquatic > Marine > Oceanic | place: Canada: Western Arctic Ocean | collected... | reverse complement strand
TACGACGGGCATCGCCATAGCGCTCACGAACGTCTTCAAGTTCTTCAACAACCACGTTCATCATGAGGTCGTCCGAACCCAGAATACCCTTCAGGCGTTCCATCTCGGCTTCGACCTCACGGAGTTCTTCAAGAATCTTCTCGCGCTCCATTCCAGTAAGACGATGGAGGCGCAGATCCAAAATGGCCTGGGCCTGTATTTCACTAAACCCGAATTGGCCGACCAGTCGAATCTTGGCTTCGGGTGCATCCGCACTTCCGCGAATGGTCACAATCACCTCGTCAATATTGTCGAGGGCAATGTTATAGCCTTTCAGGATATGATGCCGATCTTCGGCTTTTTTCAGTTCGTATCGGCAGCGCCGGGTCACCACATCACGACGATGCTCGATGAAGTGATTGAGAATATCCTTCAGGCCGAGACAGCGGGGCTGTCCATTCACAATCGCCAACATATTCAACGCAAAACTGCCCTGAAGACTGGTATGCGCAAATAGCTGGTTCTGGACCACTTCCGGGGTTGCATCTCGTTTTAAGAGAATTACCATCCGCATCCCGTGCCGATCGGACTCATCTCGAATATCGCTGATCCCCTCCAACCGCTTTTCTTGCACCAACGCAGCAATCCGCTCAATCAAACGTGCCTTGTTGGTCTGATACGGGAGTTCCGTAACAACCAGCAGATGTCGACCTTGATCGGTCTCTTCCACATCGATTTTGGCCCGCATCCGAACCGAGCCCCTGCCCGTGGTATAGGCGTCGACAAGCCCCGTCTTACCAAATAGAAATCCGCTGGTCGGGAAATCGGGACCCTTGATATGCTCCATCAAGCCCTCTACCCCGAGATTCGAATCGCGGATCAAAGCGATGGTTCCGTCAATTACTTCGGTCAGATTATGGGGCGGAATATTTGTGGCCATTCCGACCGCAATCCCGGCCGATCCATTGACCAGCAGTTGGGGAAAGCGAGCCGGCAAAACCGTAGGCTCCTTCATCGAGCCGTCATAGTTCGGAGCAAAGTCCACCGTGTTTTTCTCAAGATCAGCCAACAACTCATGGGCCAATCGCGTCATACGGACTTCGGTATAACGCATGGCCGCTGCCGAATCTCCGTCGACGGAGCCAAAGTTACCCTGCCCATCGACGAGCGGATAGCGCATGGCAAAGTCCTGCGCCATGCGTACCAGAGTGTCGTAGGCCGCTTGATCACCGTGCGGGTGATATTTACCGATGACATCACCGACAATACGCGCCGACTTCTTGTAGGGACCATTCCAGTTGTTCTTCTGTTCGTGCATCGCGAAGAGAACACGGCGATGAACGGGCTTGAGCCCATCACGCACGTCAGGAATGGCACGGCCGATAATAACGCTCATTGCGTAGTCCACATAGGACGTACGCATTTCGTCTTCGATATTTACCGGAGTGATAGTACCCAGATTTGGAGACTCGGGGTTGTCGCTCATCATACCCTCAAAACGGAGTCGAAACGGTGTTCACAAAACGATCGGGGCACACTCGGAACCAAAAACAGACAGCACCGTTTTTTCTGCCGTTTTTCCCGAGGTCTACCGACACTCGGAAACTTATAATTGGGGGGGTAGAGCGTCAACAGAATTCGCCCGTTTTTTCGGGCTATTGCACGCTTTTTTTACCTCTTGGAAAGCCCCGTTTGGAAGGCCGGGAAATCATGTATGTTTTTTTGGCTTTCACTTCGAAAAAAATCCGGTTACATTCCGGACCTCTTTTTCGATTCCGGTCGTCGAATCATACCTGACTCTACGACCCGTTCACCGGCCTGTCCCCAACGGCAAGGCCATAGACGAGGACAATATGAGCACCCCACTGGTCACCGTTATGATGGGCAGCCCTCGGGATTTCCCAATCATGAAAGCTGGAACCGAGCTTTTGGAACGACTGGGCGTTCCATTTGAAGTCTTTGTGTCATCCGCCCATAAAACCCCCGATCGGACCCATGGCTATATCGTGGAGCTGGCCAACCGGGGCGTTGAGGTTGTCATCGGCGGAGCGGGTGCCGCTGCACATCTGGCGGGGGTGGTGGCGGCCTCCTTTCCAGGGCCGGTCATCGCCGTCCCGATCGCGGCCACGGAATTACATGGAGCCGATGCCCTGCTGGCGATGGTTCAGATGCCGTCGGGAGTCCCCGTGGCTACTGTCGCGATCGATCAGCCCGGAGCAAAAAATGCTGCCATTCTGGCAGCGCAGATGCTGGCCAAAAAACATCCCGCCATTGCATCGGCCCTATCGGAGCTGCAGGCCAAGGAACACCGACCTGTCGATTCATCCGGCCCAGCGTCGTCGAAGGGACCAAAGGTCGCTGTGGTCTGCGCAAGTGAGACCGATAGACCGTTTATGGAACGAACCACGGCGATACTTGAGCAACTCGACATCTCCTTTGAGTTCACAATCAAAAGCCCAGTACGTGACCCGGAGGGGACCCGCAATTACGCTCGAGGGCTGGTGGAGCGAGGTGTAGAGGTTATCATCGGCGGAGCCGGAGCATCCGGATACCTCTGTGGCGCGCTAGCGGCCTATGTTCACCTTCCGGTGATCTCCGTACCACTTCCCACCACGCAGCTGGCTGGCCTGGATTCTCTCCTGGCGTCCGTACAGATGCCATCGGGTACCCCAGTCGCTACAGTAGCTATCGGGCCGATGGGAGCCAAAAACTCGGCTCTTCTGGCGGCGCAGGTTCTGGCAATCACCGACACAGATCTCGGCTCACGCTTAGCGGAACACCGACGTATGATCGGGCAAACCCTCATCAAAGAGGCCGACGCCCTCATGGAAACCCTTCCCCCAGAACAACGAGGCAAGCCGTAGGCTGGCACCGGCATAAGGAATCGTCCCCATGACTCCTCTGTACGACACCCTCGCCCCTCTGAAGGGCTGCTCATTTGGAACTCTGAGCACAATCACACCCGACCAGCTTGACGCACTTCTGGGCTTGGCTTCCGAGGTCAAGTCAAACCCAGACACCTATCGTACTTGCCTGAAAGACAAGAGCTTTGCGCTGGTATTTGAAAAGCATAGTACGCGTACACGGGTGTCCTTTGAAGTGGGTGTTCAAGAGCTGGGAGGAAGCCCTGTCTTCCTATCCCGCAACGAGATTCAATTGGGGCGAGGCGAACCCATCGAAGATACTGCCAAGGTATTGTCCCGCTACGTCCAGGGGATCATTCTTCGTACCTGGGGACAAGAGCGATTCGATGCCATGTCCCAGGCCGCAACCATTCCGGTCATCAACGCGTTGACCGATCAATACCATCCTTGCCAGGTACTGGCGGACCTGCAGACGATTCGCGAGCACCGCGGTGCTCTCGCCGGTAAAACACTGACCTGGATTGGAGATGGCAACAATATGGCCCACTCGTTGATGTTGGGCTGCGCGTTGAGTGGCATGCACTTCCGAGCCGCTTCACCGGATGGCTATTCCTGTGATCCGAATGTGGTAGCGACGGCGAACAATATCGCGGAGAGCACTGCCGCCACCCTCACACTTACGACCGACCCACAGGGCGCTGTCGACGGCTGCGACGTTGTTGTCACGGATGTCTTTGCCAGTATGGGACAGGAAGATGAACAGGCCAAACGCCTGGCGGCATTTGAAGGCTATCAGGTTAACGAGGCTCTTATGGGCCTTGCCCAACCGGATGCCCTTTTCCTCCATTGTCTACCTGCCCATCGCGGCGAGGAGGTCACCGCCGACGTCATCGATGGTCGCTGGTCCGCGGTATGGGACGAAGCGGAAAACCGACTTCATGCCCAGAAAGCACTAATGCTGGCGCTCATGGGTGTTCTATAATCCCTGTTCTACGATTGCAGCCGGAAGGTTGTTTCACTTGACGAAGCCGGGGCAGACCTGAAATTCGAGATAATCATGACCGATCCTACACCATATGCCTCGCGAATCGACGCCGCGATTACCGCCCTGCGGAAAGGGCGGATGGTCTTGCTCATGCAGGCGGGCCAGGACGTGGAAGAAGGGGCTCTTGTCGTCCTGGGATCACGAACGACGCCGGACCACATCAACTTCATGAGCTTGCACGGTCGCGGTCTTATCTGTGTGGCTATCTCCCGATTACGAGCCGAACGCCTGGGACTCCAGCCACAATCGCCCAATTCACGACATCCGCGTGCGGAAGATGTGTTGACCTCGGTCGAGGCCCGAACCGGGGTCACCACCGGTATCAGCGCCGCCGATCGGTCCCGAACCGTTCGTGTCCTGGCCGATGAACGCAGTGGTCCCGATGCACTGGTCGGCCCCGGCCATGTCTTTCCCGTCACGGTAGAAACTCGCGGCGTTTTCGGAGCACAGAAGATCCCAGAGGGAGCGACCGACCTGGCACGTTTGGCCGGCTTTCCACCGGTGGGGACCTATTGCAAGATACTTGGAAAGGACGGCGAAATCCTTGGGGCGGAGGGCTTACGAAAGCTTGGAAAGGAATACGGCCTTCCGGTGGTGAACATAGAGGACATCATCCGGGTTCGGATCCGCCAGGAGGTCCTCGTGCAGTGCGAGGAAACCAGAACGCAGGATACCCGCTTTGGCCAATTCACCGTCCATACCTACCGCAGCGAGTTCGACCACGTACGTCATCTGGCGCTGGTGCACGGGTCCATTAGCGGGGCTCCCCCGCTCGTCCGGGTTCACTCCCAATGCCTTACTGGTGACGTATTCGGTTCCCTTCGTTGCGACTGTGGTTCACAGTTGGAAATGGCCATGCAGAATATCTCTGAGGCCGGGGCGGGTATTATCGTCTATCTGCTGCAAGAGGGGCGCGGCATCGGCCTGACCAACAAAGTGCGCGCCTACGCACTCCAGGACACCGGACAGGATACCGTTGAGGCCAATCTATCCCTCGGATTTCAGGCCGACCTGCGGGACTTCAGCGTCGCGGCCCATGTTCTCGAAGATCTGGGGGTACATGCCTGCCGATTGATGACGAACAACCCCCGCAAGATCGCACAACTGGAACAAGCCGGGATCGAAATCACCGAACGAATCGGTCTGGAGACGTCCCCAGATGATCGCACCCGCAACTATCTGAAAGCGAAGAAAGACAAGCTCGGTCATCTACTCAAGCAAGTCTGAACCTGGAGCAATATATCGCCCCTGCGAAACGGCTTCGCTATAGATCCTTGATGGCAGCCGTGAGCTCTTGCATGGCTTTCTTGGCATCGCCAAAGAACATCAAGGTGTTGTTGGCCGCGAAAAGCGGATTGGGGATCTTGGCATAGCCGGGTGAAAGGCTTCGCTTGATCACAACCACAGTCGTCGCCTGGTCCACATTGATAATGGGCATGCCGGAGATGGGGCCCGATGGCTCACGCGCCATGGGGTTCACCACATCATTGGCACCAATCACGATGGCCACATCCGTCTGCTGAATGGCCGAATTCGACTGGTCCAGATCCAGGAGTTTGTCGTAGTCGATATCGGCTTCGGCAAGAAGTACGTTCATATGACCGGGCATGCGTCCTGCCACCGGATGAATCCCGAAGCTCACATCCACCCCACGAGACTCCAGAAGATTGCTCAGATCGCGTACGGCGTGCTGGGCCTGGGCCACGGCCATGCCGTAACCAGGTACGATCATGACGCTACGGCAGGACTCCATCACCATGGCAAGCTCGTCCCCAGACGTGGCTTTGATCTTCCCCGCGTAGATTTCGTCTGCATCCGGCCCGCCTCCCGTGGGCGCAAACTCGCCGAAGAGCACATCGAAGATCTTGCGGTCCATCGCCTTACACATGATGGCTGTAAGGATCAGACCGGACGCTCCGACCAACGAACCGGCAATGATCAACACAGTATTTCCCACCACGAAACCGGTCGCTGTGGCCGCCAGACCGGACATGGAGTTCAACAGCGCGATGACCACGGGCATATCGCCTCCCCCGATGGGAACCGTGAGCATAATACCGAAGAATAAAGAAATACCTGCAACGGCCCAGAAGGCCCCGGAGGTCTCCGGTACCGCACAGAACCAGGCTCCCAGTCCCAAGACTGCCAGGCCCACCACCATATTGTAGATATGGTGCTTGGGCAGGCGGAGGTCACGTAGGGAACCGTTGAGTTTTCCGAACGCCACGAGACTACCCGTGAAGGTCACTCCACCAATAAGCACCGACGCCACGGTGGCCGTCGTGAATTCAATCACGAGATCTGGATTGCCGGAATGCTTATAGAATTCAGCCGCCGCGACCAGGGCCGACGCGCCGCCGCCGAGACCGTTGAACATCGCCACGAGCTCCGGCATTTTGGTCATCTGTACGCGAGTGGCCAGAAGCACACCGATGACGGTGCCGATGGCGATGCCCCCTGCAATAACTTTGTAATCGAGAACTTCCTGGTAGGCGAGAGTAGCCGCGATGGCTACGAGCATTCCCAAAGCCCCGAGTTGATTCCCACGTACCGCAGTCTTCGGGCGCGTAAGCCCCTTCAATCCCATGATGAAGAGGATGGATGCGACCAGGTACGCTATCTGGATGATGTCGACGCGTGTCATCCGTTCAGTCCTTCTTCTTGAACATGTCGAGCATTCGATGGGTCACGAGGAAACCACCAACGACATTGATAGTCGCGAAGATCACCGCACCCAACCCAATCCAGGTGGCCGTATTCGGGTCCGCCGCACCACTCACCAGTATCGCGCCCACAAGAGCAATTCCTGAGATGGCGTTGGACCCGGACATCAGGGGAGTGTGCAGGGTCGGCGGCACTTTTGTAATGACCTCGAAGCCGACAAAGACTGCCAGCATGAAGATGGTCAGGAATGTAATCATTCTGCACCCTCCTCGTTTTTTGGTGCACGCTCCGGCAACCCTACAATCGAGCGAAGGCGTGCGTTATGGACTTCACCGGCATAGGCGGCCAGGGTTCCGTCTATCACCTCATCGTCGAGGTCAAGAGCCAACTCCTGGTCGCCATACGCGAGTTTCAAAAGGGTCACCACGTTCTTGCCAAACATACGGCTGGCGTCGAATGGGACGGTGGACGGCAGATCCAGAGGGCCCGATATCGTCACACCATGTTTTACGACCGTTTTTGCCGGCTCCGTAAGACGACAGTTGCCACCTCGCTCTGCCGCGAGATCGATAATAACCGAACCGGCCTTCATCACCTGGACCATCTCTTCTGTAATCAACTCAGGTGAGGGGCGGCCCGGAATCGCCGCCGTGGTAATCACCACATCCGAACGCGAGACCACTTCTTTTAGCAGGGCGCGTTGCCTCTGCAGAAACTCCTCGCCCTGTGCTTTGGCATACCCACCCGCGTCTTCGGAACCTTCGGTCTCAAGATCCAGTTCCACGAACTTGGCACCAACGCTCTGTACCTGGTCTTTAACCACCGGACGAATGTCGTAGCCTTCAACCACCGCACCCAGCCGCTTCGCGGTGGCCATGGCCTGCAATCCCGCCACCCCGGCGCCCAGAACAAAAACCCGGGCCGGTGGAATCGTACCCGCAGCGGTCATCATCATCGGAAAAATCCTTGGCAACTGCGTACTTGCCATCAAGACGGATTTATAGCCGGCAAGGGTAGCCATCGACGAGAGCACATCCATGCTCTGCGCACGACTGATCCGAGGTACAAGCTCTAGAGCAAAGAGGGTACCACCGGTGTCTGCCGCGCTCTGCATAGCCGCTGTATCGTCGAGCGGAGCACAGGTCGCAACAAGCACTTTGCCCCTCTTCAGAACATCGAGATCGGCGTCCTTATTGGAAGGGTTGGCTCCCAATGCTCGTACGCTGCATACGATATCGGCTGCTTCCAACACCGAGTCGCGGCTGGCTCCGATTCGAGCACCCGCATCAATATAGTCCTGATCGCTAATGACCGCGCCCTGGCCTGCGGAAGCTTCAACTATTACCTCGAAACCGGCTTTCTTGAGCTCGGAAACCGATGCGGGAGTCAACGCCACGCGTAACTCGTCGGGATGCGACTCACGTGTTACTCCAACAGTTAAAGGCACGAAGATTCCTCCGCCAGATGTGTCAGCCCGAACGGGTCGGGACTCCGAGATTGGGCCAACATACCGCAGTTCCCCAGGATTACCAAGTCGCACAAAAAAGCGTTTATAATCAGAACCGGTCTAGGTAGCCCGGCTCAAGGCACGTTGCGCAAGAATACAGACCAGCTCGGAAAAGCTCAGTCCAGCCGCGCGCGCTCCCTTCGGAAACAGAGAGGCTGGTGTCAAACCTGGTATCGTATTGGTCTCGAGTAGAACCGGACCATCGGGGCCCCAGATCATGTCCGTCCGGCTGAAGTCACGGCAACCAAGAGCACGATGGGCTCGAAGGCCCAGCTCGGTCAATCGTGCCAACTGTTCCCGGGGAACCGGCGCGGGACAGATCTCATCCACTCGTTCGGGATCATATTTGATCTCAAGGGTGAAAAACTCCTCATCACCCTTCGGTTTGATGAGGATTGGTGGCAAGGGCTTGGGCCCCTCCTCGTCCTCAAGAATAGCGACTGTGAACTCTTCGCCTTCAACCTGCTCCTCAAATAATAGCGGCTGACCCGAACGCCGCGCCGCGCTCAGAGTCTTCAGGGCGTCCTCAACGGTCCGCTCCAGGCGGATTCCGTACGACGATCCATTCCGGAGTGGCTTGGAAAATACCGGGAAACAGAGTTCCTCACCGAGAACCGCCGCAAGGTCCCGGATCGAACGCGGGTCATCGGCCTGAATCACAATGCCCTTGGCGATAGGCATACCCGCCTCCTGATATACCAGGCGGCTCAAAGCCTTATCCATGGCCACACAACTGGCCGCAGAGTCCGAACCCGTATAGGGAATGTCTGTCAGTTCAAGACCCGCTTGTATGACTCCCCCTTCGCCCGTCGGTCCGTGTAATGCCACGAAGACGGCATCAAAATCACGACGAAGATTGTCGAGGGCTCGGCCCAATGTGCGAACCTGATCCCCCGGATAGTTCCACAGACCATTCCGACCAATAACGATCCCGGTGACCTTCAGGCCACCCTTCTCGAGACCTTCCACGACCGCATTGCCCGACATAAGACTGATTTCATGTTCGTCGTCCAGTCCACCCATCAGTACAGCGACGCGTGGGATCGCAGTGCCAGCGGATCGCTTATCAATATTCATCGGATCAAACCTCCAACGGCGTACATATCCGGCGCGCTGCCTGGTTTCGCATGACTTCCCCAACAAATCAAGCGCAAGAAGTCACCCAGCCAGACGACGTGCATTTGAAACAATTCCGCGTTAGATTGTCGAGCGTTTCGATCCTGATCCGCAAACTGGAGTGTCCGATGGGGCCCAGATATCTGGCGATAGCTGGAAATATTGGAGCTGGAAAATCCACACTTGTCGGCTTTCTTGCGAAGCGGTTCGGGGTTCGTCCCCTGTATGAGCCGGTGGGAGACAACCCCTACCTGGAAGATTTCTACCTGGATATGAAGACCTGGGCCTTCCAATCACAGATCTTCTACCTGTCCCGAAAATACGCTCTGCATGCCGAAGCCGAACGAACGAGCGACCGGATCGTTTTGGACAGGAGCATCTACGAAGACGCCGATATCTTCGCCGAAGCCCTACGGGCTCGACGGGTTCTGACCGGGCGCGATTACGCGACCTATCGAGAGCTCTACGAAGTCATCAAAGCCAATGTCCGTGCACCGGACCTTATGGTCTATCTGCGCTGTTCCGTCCGCGGTCTACGTCGACGTATTAAAGTACGCGGCCGAGCCATGGAGCAAGCCCTTCCCACCGGCTATCTCCAACGTCTGAACAAGCGCTATGACCGTTGGTTCGACGACTACGATCTGGGCCCCAAGGCGGTGATCGAAACCGACAAGTTGGATTATCTGCACGACCTGATTGATCGCGTCGACCTGATCGAACAGATCGAAAGCCTATTGGACATCAAGGCCTGAAACGTCAGCGTTTCTTCGACGCTTTCTTGGACTTAACGATGGTCATGGATTTGATGTAGTCCAACATAGGGAAGTCCTTCTTCAAATAGACATTCCCCTCCATCTGCATTCGGTCCTGGGATGGACCACGTCCACTAGGAGCCCCCTCGCCATAGCCCGTGTACAGAGAGTTGACGAGCTCCATTCCCTTGATGACTTTACCAATGGGAGCAAAGCCCATCGAATCCAGGCGAATATTGTCCGCATAATTGATGAACATCTGGGTCGTCCGCGTATGTTCACCGGCGGTGGCAAAGGTCAAAAAGCCGGTCATATTGGACTGCACCACCCGATCATCTCGTATTTTTGCCGATCGCCACGCTTTGGAGACCGCCGGGTCCCCATGAATTCCAAACTGCACCATGAATCCACTGATAGCCCGAAAGAAGGCAACATCCGTGAAGTATCCGCTAACGACAAGGTTGTAGAAACGATCCGCCCCGAGAGGTGCCCAGGCGCGGTTGATTTCCAGAACAAAGGTCCCCGAGGTGGTGTTCACATTCACCTGGTAGACATCAGGGGCTGTGGCGTTGAAGGTCGAAGGCTGCTGCAGATTGGCCTTCTTCGCCTGGGCTGTTGCCAACGACGGCAAAGCCAAAACACATACGGACAGAACGAATAGGAAAGAGGCATATTTCAAAAGATTACGTTTCATTCGGTCTCCTCATAGAAAGAATCGGAAACAGGGACGAGAATGGCGCATGATGAAAGAGATTAGCCCTTGATGCAAGGCTATTTAACGATACGACATGCATCGCAAGAATGCTCTCCATCATAAGTGTTCCAACACTTGGTTTTTCCACATTATTCGCTGCTCGTCTCGTCGGGGTTGGATGGGTTGGAGATCTGGTCTTGGGAAGATATGACCTCATCAATGCTCGACGCTTCGGATTGATTCCGCTTGGCGGCCGACAATCTCGCCTTAATCTCTTCAAAAGAGTCTTGTTTGCGCTCTGATACCGCCGCCTCGGATGCCCTCGCGTCGTTTCCGCTCTCCGCAGGTCGCAGACTTTTGTTCAAATACCCGGCGATAAAAGCCGCGGCCACCCCTACAAAGAAGAAGATGGCGCCCGTGGAGATACTCGGTTTCATCGACCGTGCAAAGTCCTGGAATAGTGCCGTCTCTTGCGGCCCCATCGCCGCTTCAAAACCCGGGAAATACCATCCCCCCCATGTATTGGGACCGAACTTCAAAAAGATCACGCCCAGCAATACCATGATCCAGGCGTCCGTTTGCGCCAACCGTAGAAGAATCCGGCCCTCTCGTTCCTTTGATTGTAGAACAAAAAAACCGGCAAAACCCCAGATAAGGACCGCAATAAGCCCCACAAAAAACACCAGACTGCCCAGAACATCCCAACGTTTCAGAAGTCGAACCCAGTCGTTGAGTACCTTCGATTGCTGGTCCATGGTGTCCAGGTTTGAGGCCCGAATCGATTCCTGGTTGAAAACCAATTTTCCGACCATTTCCAACTCGTCAGCCACCTGAACATAGGAGATTGACGCTCCTCCGGCATTCGCATGGCGCAGGCCGAGATGGACCATTCCAGCCGTGTACCAGCGCTCCGAAAACAAGCCAGCAGCTACGCATAGAGCCGCCATCACAAACAGAAAACCACAAAGGGATCTTTGATTCATTTGTACTCCCTGTTGAACGGCTGCTCGCAAGTATCAATGGCCCATGACTAGACTGTCAAACCTCTTCAATGCTAGAGCTTGAACTGGAGTATAGAAGGACGATTCATGGCCCATGAAGCCGATTTGAATCCCAATGTGTCCGGGTTGACGCCATCAGCTACGGTCGCCATCAACGAACGTAGCGATGCCCTTCGACGAGAGGGGATGGACATCTTCAAGCTCGGTCTCGGGCAATCCCCCTTTCCTGTGCCGGCCAGCGTTGTACAACGACTAAAGGACTGTGCCCACGAGAAGAACTATCTGCCCGTGGCCGGACTGTATGAACTCCGCCAAGCGGTAGCCAACTACCATCAACGGAAATCCGGCATCTCCTATGACGCCGACCAGGTGATCGTTGGCCCCGGCTCCAAGGAGTTGATGTTCCTATTGCAATTGGTCTACGCGGGGGAGCTGCTCCTGGCCGCCCCGATGTGGGTGTCCTACGAGCCCCAGGCCCGTATCCTGGGACGTCCTGCGACTTATATTGAGACTCGGGCTGACCAACGCTGGAGACTGCAACCCGAGCGTCTCGATCAGCATTGCCGGCCGGACCCGTCTCGACCACGGTTACTCTTTCTCAACTACCCCAACAATCCCACCGGTACGAGCTATACGCCCGATGAGTTGGCGGCTCTGGCTGCGGTCGCTCGGCGTTATAATGTGGTCATCATATCCGACGAGATCTACGGAGAACTCGATCATACAGGCGACTATCGGACCATCGCTTCCGTCTACCCGGAAGGGACGATCTGCAGTTCGGGTTTGAGCAAATGGTGTGGTGCGGGTGGATGGCGCCTGGGCACCTTTGTTCTCCCCGAAAACCTCAAGGCCATCAAAGAAGCTATGGCCGCAGTGGCCAGCGAGACTTTCACGTCCACAAGCGCCCCGATCCAATACGCAGCTGTGCGCGCCTTCGAGGGCGGTGAAGACATCGACCACTATCTGACAACAAGTAGGCGTGTCCTCCAGGCCCTCGGGAATTGGATTCACAACCGCCTCGCTCAAGCACAGATTTCCTCCGTCGCACCGGAAGGTGGATTCTATCTGTTCGCAGACTTTTCCGCCCATGCCCACGCCTTTGAGGCGAAGGGCATCGGATCCGGGGCCGTTATGTGTGAACGTCTACTGCAGGAAACAGGAGTCGCCATTCTGCCCGGCTCCTGTTTCGGACAAGCGGAGACCGACCTGACGGCTCGTCTATCCTACGTCAACTTCGATGGAGCCGCCGCCCTCGCGTCGGCGGCAGACGTTCCGGAGCATACCGAGCTCGATGAGCGCTGGCTAAGCCGTTTCTGCAACCGAACCCTCCGGGCAACGGAGCGTATCTGTTCATGGGTTGAAGCGACCTGAATATCGCCGCACGCACCAATGAAAAGACGGACGTTGTCGTCCTACCGGTACAAAAACGTCGCATGGTTCACCTAGCTGGACGGTAGGGCGCGACGCATCTGCTCGGCCTGCCCAATAAAGCGTTTTTTGGCGCCTCGATCCATCCACCCCAGCTTGGCCACAAGGCTATACAGATTCGAGATCTCCCGCTCGCAACCGAGCTCCTTACGGAGAGTTCGCTCCGACACCCGAAGCTCGTCCAGAGTCGCGCGCAACCGCTCCAATTCCTGTTCCATCGACTCCAGTTTCTGAACCGCCGAATCACGTTCCGACACCGCTCGCTCTCGGGCCACGGCCATTACGCGCAACTCATCGTGAAGATACTCGATGCGATCGAGGATATCGCCGTTTGTTCGCGGGTCGGCATTATCGGCCGGCTTGGAGGCCACTTTTTTCTTTTCAATCGTTTCGGAACACTTCTCGATGGGGTCCGAATCAAAATCCGAATCTTGCAGAAGGATTTCCGAAGTATTTTCCAGAACCATTTCGGCAAGTTCTTCATTGAATTCGGAAGAGTTCGGTATCACGATGGGCATGGTTTCACCCATTGCTGTACGCACCCAGACCCGCCCATTCATCTCTCGTCGTTCGAGTTGACCGCGCTGGATCATATTGTAGATGGTGCGCTCGGTCACAGATAGACGATGCGCCATTTCGCCAGGTCGACACCAGGTGGATTCAATCATTGGAGTCCTCTTCTTTCTGCATCTTCTGAACCTTCTGAACCTTCGGAACCTTCGGAAACAACGCCCGTTGATGCTTCTTATCGGTACATTGATGGTCGTTCTGAAACCGGGGGCGGTCAAAAAATGACCGGTTTTTTTTCGGAATGGTATGAAAGGAGGGAGATAGACAGCGGAAACAGGACGCCTGGTTTTTTCGATGCTAAGGTCCCCTGATGCGAACGACTTTCCAGCGGGGATGGCTCTTTCTTCTGGCACTGATGGTGGCGAGCCCCCTCGGTTCTGTAGGTCTTGCACAGCAATCTCTAAAGCCGGTTGCCCACGAGGTACAGGCGGATCTTCCCTCCTCCGAGAAGGGTCGGTTGAACGATATTCTCAACGCCTACCGGAGATGGTTGTCCCAACGGGGCGCACCCCAGCTTATGCGGCTGACCCGGCGTCCCCCGCAAATCGTGCTGTATCGAGACCAGGCCCAATACGCACAGGCCACCCACAGTTTGGCCAGCGAGTTGGCCGCAAACGGCGGCTTCTACGATGGCGCGAAGAATTCCATCTTCAGCTTCTCGGCAGGAAATAGCCTCCAGTTGATCTTTCACGAATACGCCCACGCGATGATGGGTGCTCGCTTCAGCGATCCGCTCTTCAAACGATACCGACGGCCGGGCTGGCCCATCTGGCTGGAAGAGGGGCTAGCAGAGTATTTCGCCGCCGTGGAGGTGCGCGAAGGAGCGCATGGTATTCATCTTGTGCGGCAACCGAGCCTCAAATTCGGCTCTCTTCTCTCCCACCAGGGCCAGGTGCAGATCCCAATCCCCCTGTCCCGACTTCTAAGCGCGGATACATCGGCCTACCGGGGCAGCGACAACTATTATGCTACGGCCCATGCGCTCGTTGCTGTGCTTATGCAGGATCCGAATCTGATGTATACGGTGATGTCTGATTTGCAACGTCTGAAATCACCCCGAAATATTATCCGCACATTGGTCTCCACCGTGGGTGGCCTGGACCGCCTGGAGCAACGCCTACGAGCGCATGTGACCGAACAACTGGCGATATTCTGGCACGCAGCCCAGACCTATGGCGGGCATGAGGATTCGGTCTGGAACTGGGTGCGGACCCAGCCCGATGGATTCCGACTCAGCGAGGGTATTGAGCTCCGCGCGAAAACCAACGAACCCAATCTTGTGGTGCGCCATATTCCACCGATCTCCAATCTGATTCTGACTACGGTCTGCGATGTGGAAAAGGGAAACCTCGTTCTAAAGTTGGCGCGCAAAAGCCAGGAGGTGCAGACCCGCGCCTTATCCCTGCGTCTGGATGACCAATTTCTCCATGTTCATGTGCCTGACGTCGCCCCGGCGGGTAAGGACATCAAGGTGCCACTTCCCACCTCATCCAGGCCGGCTGCGCTGGCCCTGGAGATCGTAATAAACCAAGGCGGTGGCTCGATTCGCGTGGACGGACACCATCTACTGGGTTTCTCCCCCTCCCTCGGTCCGGTGGCGGTTTTTGCCCTGGGAACCGACCGGGGAATCGTGCGTACGAAACCCATTGTCATCACGCCGGATTCGGGTATGCTCCCAGGCGGACCGGCCCCCCTGGTGCCGTAATCGGATCGGCTCTCGACCATGACCCAACAAATCCACGACATCGTTGCCGACATCCAGGCCGACAAAAAGGCCATGATGTACATATTTACGGCCGTTGGTACGGGTCGAAAACCCCTCGGCACCGATGCCTATCTCGTCGATATCTGGCTTGAACAGCTGGTTGGGGCCTTACTTCCCGACCCCGAAGATCGGACCATGAATCTGATCTCGTTCAACGGCAATAGCCGTGATTTTCGCACCGATCCGGTGCTGGAAGAATTGCGCTCGAGTTCCTTCTTTGGCGGAGGACGGGTTGTGGTGGTCCGGCAGTTCTCGAGCGCGAAGAAAAAGTCGACCGGTAAAAAGAAAGAGCAGGCACAGGAGTCGATCTTCGATCCCGCCCTTTTTGCCGATGGGAACGTTCTCATCGTAGCCACGGAAAGCAGCCTATCCGCCGCCGAACAAAAAAAATTCAGTCGCCGAGACGACACCGTAATTATAGACACGACCAGTCCGCCGGCCCGTGAGATGGGAGCCGTCCTGGCCGGAATGGCTAGACGCAGAGAATGTCGTGTAGAGCCCGACGCCGGACATCTACTTCTGGAGCTGATCGGTCCCATCCTGCCGATTCTATGGATGGAGATATGTAAGCTGTCGGACTATATCGGCGACCGCGATGTCATCACGGCTGACGATGTGGCGAACGTATGCTCCGAGACACGGCAACACGACGTTTTCGCGGTCATCGACGCCATCGCGGCCCAGGATGCCCGCAAGACATTCTACGAACTAGACCGGCTCTTCAACCAACAGGTGCAGCCCCTTCAATTGGTGTCCCTGTTGGCCATGCAATTCCGCCGCCTTCTTCAAATTCGTGGAGGGATCGATCAGGGAATGTCGATGGCCGACGCCGGCGAGGCCGCCGGATTGCCGGCCTGGCTGGCCCGTAAGATGTCCAACGCGGTCCGGCAGTTCTCCACGGCCCGCAGCGCCCATTGCCTGGGTATCCTGCGTTTGACCGACAAAGAGCTTAAGACCCTGCGTACCCCACCACGCCTGGTCTTTGAGAATCAGGTCCTACGACTCCTCGGTCGTTGACAGCCGCGGAAGGAATCCATATGTAGGGAGCCCTCGCCCATTGGGCTGTCTTCTCCGGTCGTCTAATGGCAGGACGCGGGCTTTTGGTGCCCGTTATCGAGGTTCGAATCCTCGCCGGAGAACCCTATGGATCAAAATTTCTTCGCCAGTTGTGTGCAAGGGGCCGAAAACATCCTCGTCGGCGAGTGTTCCGACGTCGGGTTATCCGGCATCGAGAAGCGCTCCGGAGGGGTCGTCTTTCAAGGCCCATTCCGAGATGGAATGAGGGCCGCCTTATGGCTACGCACCGCCCATCGGGTATTCCTCTCTCTGAAGACCTTTCCATGCACCGGCCCTGACGAGCTGTATGACGGTGTCCATGCTCTGGATTGGGAAGATCTTATCCGTCCCGAGCAGACCCTGGCGGTCGACGCGGTGGGAATGACCCCCCAGTTGAAGAATACGGTATTCACCGGCCAGCGTACCAAGGATGCGATCGTAGACCGGATCCGCGAAAAAGAGGGGCGACGCCCCGATGTAGCCCCCAAGAAACCCGATGTCGCAGTGTTCGTACACCTCACCGGCGGACGGGCTCGGATCAGTCTGGACGTATCCGGCCAGAGCCTCCACCGCCGCGGCTATCGCAGCGTCCAGGTCGAGGCCCCACTCAAAGAGAGTCTGGCGGCCACCATTCTGCGCTGGACCGAATGGGATATGAAACGCCCCCTCATCGACCCGATGTGCGGCGGCGGAACCCTGGCTATCGAAGCCGCCCTCTGGTCCCAGAACCGACCGCCTGGCCTCCATCAACGACATGCATTCTTGAAATGGCCGAGCTGTACCGACGAGCATAAGGACCAGTGGCGAGAGCTCTGCGCCGAAGCCCTGGCCGGCATCCGACGAGAGGATCTTCCCATTATCCGAGCGGCCGATTGGAATCGGAAAACTCTGGACGCCGCCAAGAAAAACGCCAAGGCCGCTGGAGTGGCGGCCAACATTCAGTTTCTCGCGGAAGATTTCCTGAACGCACCTCCATGCATAGAGCCGAGCGTCATCGTCACCAACCCACCCTATGGCAATCGAGTCGGTGGAAATCGGAAACAAATCGAGTCGTTCTTTCGGCGTCTGGGACAAACAATCCGCAACTATAAAGGTTCTGATGTATTCGTCCTGTCTGGAAACCCAGACCTCCACAACCTGTCGGGAATGCGCTACGACACCAAAACCGAGCTTATGAATGGGTCCATCCCCTGCGAGCTCTTCTACTACCGGCCGCTATAAGGGCTTGACCGGACATCACTGCGTTGACATGGACCCGACCATCCCTTAGAAACGCCTCGAATCATAGGGAGCATCACGATGACAAAGTCTGTGCGTACGGCGGCCGTAATCGGGGCCGGTGTCATGGGAACCGGTATCGCGGCACATCTCGCCAACGCCGGTGTTCGGGTCCATCTGCTCGATATCGTCCCCAAAGATAAAAGCGGAAATCTTCCGGCGGATCCGTCGGCACGAAATGCCCTGGCTCTGGGGGCCATCGCGAAAGCTCTGAAACATAAGCCAAAGCCATTTATGCACCCCGATCGGGCGGCCCTGATCCAGGCCGGAAATCTCGAAGACCATCTGGAACGGCTGTCGGAGGCGGACTGGGTCATTGAGGCCATTATCGAAAACCTCGACATCAAGAGGAATCTATATGCCCGCATCACGCCCCATCTGGCTCCTCATGCGGCGCTCACAAGCAATACCAGCGGCATTCCTCTGGATGAACTTACGCAGGATATGTCGGCGGACCAGAAGTCTCGCTTCTTCATAACCCACTTCTTCAATCCGCCTCGCTACCTTCGGCTCCTGGAGGTCGTACCCGGCCCGGAGTCGAATATCTCGCTGGTCGAAGGTATCGCAACATTCTGTCAGGACCGCCTCGGTAAGGGGATCGTCCGGGCGAAAGATACCCCGAGTTTCATCGCCAATCGGATCGGCGTCTTCGGGATGGCTGTCGCTTTAAAAATGCTGGAGTCTGGATACAGTGTCGCCGAGATCGACGCCGTCGCGGGCCAGCCCACCGGGCGTCCGAAGAGTGCAGCCTTCCGGACCGCCGACGTAGTGGGACTGGATACTCTGGTGCACGTCATGAACAACTGCCATGCAGCCCTGACCCATGATCCTATGCGAGACAGTTTTTCGGTTCCCAACTACATCCAGACAATGCTCGAAAGCGGCTGGATCGGCTCCAAAGGTGGTCAGGGCTTCTACAAAAAGACCAAAATCGATGGACGCACGGAGATCCTGGCCCTGGATATCAACACCATGGAGTACGGCCCCAAGGAGAAGATCCGTTTCGACTCGACGGGCAGTGTGCGCAAGGTCGAAGACGCGGGAAAACGTCTCTCTATGATGCTTTCAGCCGAGGATCGTGGAGGCGAGATCGCCCGTAAGCTCGTTCTACCCTCCCTGAGTTATGCCGCCGGGCTGGTCCCCGAAATTGCCGACCGCTTCGAAGATGTCGATCGGGCCATGCGCTGGGGTTTCAACTGGGATCTCGGTCCGTTTCAGGCCATCGACGTTCTGGGGGTAGATAAGGTCATCGAGTGGATGAACGCCGAGGGCGTGGACGTGCCGGACCTGTTGACCCGGGTAGCGGCCGGCCCCGGCTCCTTCTACAGCCAGGCGGATAACGGACAGGAGTCCGTTCTTGATCCCGCGAGCCTACAACCAGGACAGCCATCGGAAGTGTCACCCGGGGCCATTGTCCTGCGCAACATTCATCGAAACGGAAAGCTCGTCCATAAAGAAACATCGGCCTCCATCCTCGATCTCGACGACGGGGTTTTTGGTCTGGAATTCCATTCCAAGATGAACGCCGTCGATGACAGTATCATCAAAACCCTGGGGCTGGCTGTGGATCGCGCTATCCGCGATGGCGTCGGACTGGTGATCTCGAACGACGACGAGAATTTCTCGGTTGGAGCCAATCTGCTGCTCATCCTCATGGGCGCGCGCGGCCAACAATGGGGTCAGTTGGAAGACATGATTCGGAACTTCCAGCAAGCCAACCTCGCCCTTCGCCAAGCCCCCGTACCGGTTGTAGCGGCCCCCAAAGGATTAACCCTGGGTGGCGGTCTCGAAGTATGCCTGGGCGCCGATGCGGTCCAGGCCCATATTGAATGCTATCACGGCCTGGTAGAGGTAGGGGTGGGACTCATCCCCGGTGGCGGTGGATGCAAAGAAGTGCTCGTTCGCCTTCTGGAAAATGCGCCCAACACGGCCGATCCCTTCCCCTATGTTCAAAGGGCCTTCGAAGCCATCGGCATGGCCAAGGTAGCCGAAAGTGCCGCCGAAGGGCGCGACTACGGCTATATGCGTCGCACGGATGGCATCACCATGAACCGTATGGATCTTACGTCCCACGCCAAAGCCAGGGTGATCGGTATGGCCAAATCCGGCTATTCACCATCGCCGGATCCGGTACTTCAGTTGCCGGGCCGCGAAGGTATCGCCAACCTCGCGGTGGGCATACAGGGAATGGTCTGGTCCGGCTACATCAGCGAACACGATGCGCTGATCGGAAACAAGCTCGCGGAAGTTCTTTGTGGGGGAGATGTCGCCCCTGGAACACAGGTCAGTGAAGACCATATTCTGGAACTGGAACGCGCCAATTTCCTCTCCCTCCTGGGCGAAGAAAAATCCCAGGCGCGAATGGAGCATATGTTGATGAAGGGAAAACCCCTTCGGAACTGAGCGAACTGTGCCTATATGGCAGCCCTTGAGGAGAGAACATAATGTCCCACGCGTACGTTGTTAGTGCCAAGAGAACCCCCGGTGGTCGCGCCAAAAAAGGATCACTCCGGGAGACGCGCCCGGAAGATATGGTCAAAGCCGTGGTACAGAGCAATCTAGCGGCTCTGCCCGGTCTGGACCCGAATGGAATCGAGGACTTTATTCTGGGCTGTGCCTTTCCAGAAGGTCCGCAGGGACTCAACCTGGCCCGGCTGGCAGCTCTTCATAGCGGGCTCCCCGACCGCGTTCCGGCGGTCACGGTGAATCGCTTCTGCTCATCGGGCGTCCAGACCATCAGCCAGGGGGCTGCGGCCATCCAATCGGGCTGGAATGATATCGTGGTCGCCGGTGGAGTGGAGTCGATGACGATGGTTCCGATGACCGGCTTTCATTTCAGTGGTCATCCAGAGCTCGCCACGGAACGACCCGAAGCCTATATCGCCATGGGCACCACGGCCGAGAATGTAGCGACTAAATTCGAGATCTCACGAACGGACCAGGACAGTTTCGCCGTGGAGAGCCATGCTCGGGCCGTCGCAGCCACAAAGGCCGGTCGCTTCAGCGATGAACTTGTTCCTATCGACTACCAGCTCACGGAGAACGGGGAACGCAAGGCCGGTACCCTGGCCCAGGATGAGCTGATTCGTGAGGGAACAAGTCTCGAGGTTCTTGCCAAGCTCCGTCCTTCCTTTTCGGTCCGTGGGACCGTGACTCCGGGCAACTCCAGCCCCCTCACCGATGGGGCCGCGGCCGTCGTTCTAATGAGTGAAGCGGGCCTTGAGAAGACAGGTTGTACGCCTATGGCCCGGCTATTGACATTCCAGGTGGAAGGCGTCGCTCCGGAGATCATGGGCATCGGCCCGATCGCGGCGATCCCCAAGGCCTGTGAGAAAGCGGGCCTTAAGCTCGAGGACATCGATCTGATTGAACTGAACGAGGCCTTTGCCGCCCAGGCCATCGCCTGTATCCGCGAACTGCATCTCGATCCGGACCGGGTCAATGTAAATGGCGGTGCCATCGCCCTGGGACATCCGCTGGGGGCAACCGGCTCTAAGTTGACCGCAACCCTCCTCCACGAACTCAAACGTCGAAACGGACGATACGGAATCGTTTCGATGTGTATCGGCGGGGGAATGGGAGCGGCCGCCATCTTTGAAATGGTGCAGTAACCAATCGATTATTGATGGAGGATCCCTGATTTGCGTGCCGTCGTACAACGGGTTCATGGAGCCAATGTAGAAGTCTACGGCTCGGTCGTCGGGACCATTGGGATCGGTTTGCTGGTCCTGCTGGGCTGCGGCCAGGAGGACGACTCGTCGGACGCGGAATATATCGCAAAGAAAATTGCGGAACTGCGGATCTTTGAAGATGACGACGGGAAAATGAACCTCTCGGTTGAAGATATCGACGGCAGTGTTCTGGTAGTCAGCCAGTTCACCCTGTACGGCGATTGTCGCAAAGGCCGGCGCCCCTCCTTCGTCCACGCGATGGAGCCCGAAGGTGCCGCACAGTTGGTGACGGAGGTCGTCGATCTTCTTCGGGGTCGTGGTCTTCCCGTGGAAACCGGCCGCTTCGGCGCCGATATGGACGTGCATCTGGTCAATAATGGTCCGGTCACGTTACTGTTGCAAAGCAAGCGCGAACTCTGATCAAAGGAACAACCATCATGCGCCCCATTATCTTTTGTTGTCTCGTTGTTTTTGGAGCCTGCGCCACAACCAGAGGAACGCCTGCGCCGGAAAAACCGGTACCCGTACGGCCGTGGGTAAAAAACCTGAAGCCTGCGGCCGACCGTATTATCAGCCATACCCTGAAAGAGAACCGGGGCTATCAACGGCTGGAGCAACTTTGCGATGGCATCGGCCACCGTCTGAGCGGCTCGAAATCTCTGAATAAGGCCATCCAGTGGGCGCTTAAGGTGCTCGGCGACGACAAGCAGGAAAACGTCCACAGTGAACCCGTGATGGTGCCACGCTGGGTCCGTGGAAAGGAATCTCTCGAGCTGCTGAAACCTCGCCGCGAACCCCTTGTAATGCTGGGGCTGGGCGGCTCGGTAGGTACCCGTCGATCCGGGCTGAAAGCCGAGGTCGTCGTCGTTCAAAATGAAGAAGAGCTGGAAAAACTTGGGGCCGGAGCCAAAGGAAAAATCGTCCTCTTCAACAACCCCATGCCCAGCTATGATCCCGTCAAAGGATCGGGCTATGGCAACACCGTACGATTTCGGGTCCATGGTCCGAGCATGGCCGCCAAACACGGCGCAAAAGGGGTACTGGTTCGATCGGTGACAGCCCATAGCCTACGGTCGCCACATACGGGAGCCACACGCTACGCCAAAGACGTGAAACAGATACCAGCGGCTGCCATCACCATAGAAGATGCCGAAATGATCGCCCGGCTGGTAGCCTCCGGCCAAAAGGTTGTCGTACGACTGAAGATGGCGGCCAGAAATCGCGGGAAAGTACCGAGCGCAAATGTCATCGCGGAACTTCGAGGTCGCGAGCTTCCCGACGAAGTGGTCGTCATCGGCGGTCATTTGGACTCCTGGGATGTAGGCCAGGGTGCCCACGACGACGCCACCGGGGTTGTCATGGCCATGGAAGCTCTGCGCATCTTGCGCGAATTGGATCTGCGCCCACGCCGGACCGTTCGCGTCGTACTGTGGACCAACGAAGAGAATGGACTCGCCGGAGGGCGCGCCTACGCCAAGGACCATAGCACCCAGCTGGACAAACATGTGGCGGCCATCGAGTCGGACTCGGGTGGATTTTACCCCGTCGGATTCTCCATCGACATGGAAAATAAAGCGCGCCTAACCGTCGCGGCCGAGACTCTGCAAGAGCTACTCCCCCTATTCGAGAGCATTGGGCCCATGGCGATCAAGCAGGGTTATTCGGGCGCCGACATCAGTCCAATGAAGCCCTATAATGTGCCGTTGATGGGGTTCCGGGTCGATGGGAAAGACTACTTCAATTACCATCATAGCCACGCCGATACCCTCGACAAGGTCGACCCAACCGAGTTCTCACATTGCATCGCCAGCATGGCCACCATGGCCTATGTTCTGGCCGAGATGCCTGGTACCTTGAGCCAGACCGGAGTCCGTTGATGCGTCGTCTCGCTGTCCTATTACTGGTTCCCCTGGTCGCTTGCCAAGCCGTCAATCTCGGTGCGACCAACGAACCCGCTTGCCAGGCCAATAGCGACTGCGACGACAACAATCCCTGCACGCTCGACCTTTGTGGAGACAACCAGGCCTGTGTGCAGGAGGTTCTTCCCGGCGAGCCCTGTGACGATTCGGATCCGTGCAATGCCAACAAGACCTGTGATCTAAGCGGGATCTGCAGCGGCGGTAGCCCCTCTGGCCTGGGGCTGGCTTGCGACGATGACGACGCCTGTACCACGGATTCGACCTGCGACGAGCAGGGGCAATGTAGCGGAGGAAACCCGGTCACTGTCGAGGAGGAGCCCTGCATTACGTGCAGTTGTGATCCCACCTGGGGCCTGGAATGCGTACCCGACATCTTTGCTCCCGGATGCGGTTGTCAGATCTATGGGAAGATTGAGTTCGTCGAGGCGTTCGGTGACTTCACTGTGGAATTTGTAGACGCTTTTCCAGACTTCGAGGTGCAGCTCGTAAACAGTTTCGCCGACGAGCCCGGAGAATGGGAGATTGTGGAGAATTTCCCCGACTACAAGGTCGAGGTCGTAGAGGCCTTCGGCGACTTCAAGATCAAATATGTCGACACCTTTCCAGACTGTAATCTCGAGGCCCCTTAAATGGCGACCATTCAACGAATTGCGGTCTATTGTGGGGCAAGCAACTCGGTTCCAACCGACTATCTGGACGCGGCGTCCGAGGTCGGGCGCACACTGGCCGAGAGAGATATCGAGATCGTATTTGGTGGCGGGCATGTAGGCCTTATGGGACGGCTGGCCGATGCCGCGTTGGAGGCGGGCGGACACGTCATAGGAGTCATCCCCGAACGGCTTCAGGAACGGGAACTCGCCCATACCGGATGCACGAAAATGATCGTGGTAGAGACAATGCGGCAGCGGAAAGAGCAGATGGAACAACTCGCCGATGCCTTCGTCGCGCTACCCGGCGGGCTTGGAACCCTGGATGAGATTTTTGAAGTGGCGACGCTGCAACAGCTGAACTACCACTCCAAGCCATTGGGCTTCTTGAACCGGAATGGTTATTACGACCATCTGATCGCATTCTTCGAGCGCGCCGTCACAGACCGCTTTCTTTCCCCGTCTCAGCGGGCCACAATTCGGTTTAGCGACAACTTCCCTGCCCTGCTTGGCGCATTGCAGTCCGGTGGTTGATCCTACCGAATGCCCTAGGACTCGGTTTCGTCGGGGACCCCTAAAGCGCTCGCGGCCCAACGCGGACCGAGCATTGCCACAAGGGCGTTGAACTCCAGGGCGTGTTGACGCGCATCGTTCAAAGCATGATGGGCCTCTCCTTCCGGTAGGGGAGCGATCCCCAACCATCCGTCCAGATCCTCTCGGCTGAATCCCCAGGGGACTCCAAGAGCTCCCATCGCCAGGGGATAGATGTCCACATGTTTATAATGAAACGGGTTCTCGTCCGGCCCGAGCTCACGCTCAAGCAATTCGCAGATCCCGCGCCAATCAAGACCCGTCACATAGCCCACCATAACGGCCGGTCGATCCTTCGTAATCGACCGAACCCACTCCTGTAGCGCTTCGGCAGCCGCCCTGGGATCGAGGCCACTTTCTCTGGCCGCTGCCAGGACATCTGGGATTGTGTCCTCCACCCACGGACTTACGACTCCGCCCTCGGGTGGTTTAATACGACAATGGAAGGTGTTCTCCATATTTCCTGCATGGACAACACCGATCTCAATAAGCGAGTGGACGATCAGATTCGGGCCGGTCGCTTCCACATCGATAACAAAAAATTCGGGTGCTTGGATTGATTCCACCATAGGTAGGTTTTCCTGGATTCGTATTCCTTAAGGCAAGGGGTACGGCGCCCCGAAGTAGAGAATCCTCGACGAGACCTTCGGACTCAAATTTCCCAGAATATCCGTCGCCTGTACATAAACGGCCGCATGGGAAGGAAGAGTCACGGGATCAAGAACTCCAACGAAATTCCCCCCACCCGACGGATTCATAGGAACTTCACTCCAGATCGCATCTCGAAAGTCCGAGTCCACGGACTGGGAATGGACCGTCGTTACCCACGCTTTCACCCCAAGACATAGTCCGTTGATGGCCTGGCAACCCGTTACGACCGCCTTGATAAGCGGCGTGCCGGATGTATCATCGATCTCGGCTACGACCTTGGGAGGCTCCAGGCCGAATACCTGACGGTTGATCACCGTCCGCCATAGGGACACCATGGCCGGATCATCCATCCCAGCCGCGTAATTGGGCAGGTAGAGGAGCATCAACTCGGCGGGTAGTACAAGCCCGTACAGATCAAGAGATCCCAGGGGGAACCGCTCATCATTAGTACCACGGGCCAGGGCCAGACGCTTTCCAGCCAGGGAGGCCGCAAAGGCACGAACATCAAAGGTTTTGATATGCGCCTGGCCAACGAGACTATTCGATAATTTGGCGATAGCATCGGGCGAAAGCCAATAGGGCCCCTCCGGCCAGACACTCCCTTCAAGAACCCCGAAACGGACGATATCACCGATATCCGCCCCGGCCGAGAACCCGGCCTGAGCCCGGGGATCGACCACCATCGCCTGACGGACCGACACTCCCACAAGACTCTCTCCACCATAGATGACGGTGGAAGCCTCAAGGGTGTCCATCGGAAACTCGGGCCAGATGGCCGATGCCGTCCCCAGAACCTGCTTTGCCGCCAGACCGCCGCGGATTAGAACCCTCGCGCCAGCCGCAAAGGGACACATAGAAAAGTCCATGCTATTCGACACGAAATCAATTCCACAATCGACCAACTGGACCTCGTCCAGAGGCGTATCGAAACAATGTGGCGCAATCATCGCGAGTTGAGGATATGCGGTGGAATCGATGGACAACTCGTCGGGCGGTAGATCGTCAATGACCAGAATCGGAACCTGCAATAACCGGGCACTATCCAGACCATAGACCTGAAAGAAAGCTTCCTCTGGGTCTACCGCTTCACTCATGGTACCGGCCTGAATAACAGCCAGGGCCGCCGCAGACGCCTTGGTCTGTTCCGTGGGAATGTACAGCCGCGCATTATGGCGCCACACCTTCCCCATATAGGTCTGGCTCTCAAAGGAAAAAATGAGTCGATAGATATGTTCTGGATCGTTTGGATCGGGGCCACTCTGGCTTTGATCCCATTCGATGTTCAAGGTCGTGATATCTTGCAGCTGAAACGCGTCAAAAAGGTCCAATGGACCCGTAGGCAGACCGTTGGAACCGGTATCGCCCCCCATATCCGGCCCGTCATTCACAGGCAGATCGGGTAGCGGAATGTCGAGGTTTGCCGTATCAAAGCTCCAGCTGTCTAAGTTCGTAGCCTCTTCCCCACACCCCCAGAAAAGACCCACGACCAGCAAGATGGCAATCGTTCGCAGCGGCGTTGTTACCAACGTCCAGACGTCTGCATACCCATCGGTTTTTCGGCCCATTGTCATAATCCACTCATAGCAGCTGTCGTCTCGATTTCTAAATCCTACGTCAAACCGTCCGGCGACGCCAATCGCACCCGATAGACGGGCTCCGCTCAAGTTGTGCCCAAACGTCCCGATTTAGATACGTTGGGCTCAAGCCCCTACGGGGCTTTTTTTGACGCGCCGTGGTTCCGAGGGCAAACTTCCATCTGATGAAATCTTCTGGCCATCGTCTCCGTACCGCTTTGCAGCCATACCGTCAGTATGTCCTGCAGCTAAAAAAGACGGGCGTCTTCGTGGCCCTGGCTATCGCACTGATCGCCAGCATTCATTTTGCCTACGACCCCAGTCGCACGGCCCGGGTACGTCACCAGCAACGTGAAGTCGAACGGCTCCATGCCCTGAATGCCGAGTTGTCCGAGTCCATTGAACGCAAAATGGCGCAGCTCGCAGCTATGCGAAACGATCCGAATTACGTCGTGCACCTTGCGCGGCGTGAGCTAGGGATGCTAAAGCCTGGCGAAATCGCCTACGAGTTTCAGCTTGGTCCGACAGTCGAACCAAAAAAGTAGACCTCGTTTTATAGATCGTACGTATAGGAGTCATCCATGACAGACAAGCCTCTCGATGAAGAGACGGCGGCCGAAAATTCGTCCGACAAAGTCACAGACAAGCCTCTCGATGAAGAGACGGCGGCCGAAAATTCGTCCGACAAAGTCATAGACGAGCCGTCAGAAGAAGAGCAGATGGAAAAAGAGATTGTCGAGCTGACCGAAACATATACAGCTCTCTCTTCGGATCTGGAGGCCTTGATCCGCAGCCTGAAACCCGCCCATGTTATCGATAATATGCGGCGCGTGGATCCGATCGTCTTCCAGCGCTATTTCCGTGGTTTCCGCCTCGATAAAATCGGTCGCGGACGCCTTGTCCGCATCCTTTTGCCCGAGGTCAGGGAGAAAGAGAACGTACGGGTCATGCAGCTGCTCACCCTGTTATGGAATAAGGCCCATAGCAGTGTGTATTCAGCCGTTCGAGAGCTGGTCGAAACCATCGATCCCGATGTGGAGAAGGTAGAGTCCATCGACGATGAGACCGCCGAAGGCTTTGTAAAGGTGTTGAAGGACAAAGGTTTCAACCGAACTTCGATTCACATTTGTGTGCGCCTCAATGGAGTTCGTTTCTCCAATGCGTTCATCGAAAAAACACTCAGCCCAGCGGCGGAAAACTAAACGGGGCCCAACTCCGTTGCCTCGCCATGTCTAGCGCCGCCCACCCCATCGACGAACACCACGTTAGCGATCGTATCCACCAGATCACGGACGATGTGTACCGCCTGGAATTACCCACTCCATTTCCAGTGGGAGACGTAAATGCGTTCTTTGTGGATGGGCCCGACCCGATCCTCATCGACACAGGTGTCGCCACAGAAGAAAGCTTTCAGGCTCTAGAAGACAATCTGGAAACTCTCCATCGTTCCATCTCCGATATTCGCACCCTTCTCCTCACACATGTTCATGTGGACCACGCCGGAGCCGCCCGATGGATTCAACAGCGATCCGGCTGCGCGGTCTATCTGCACCCCCGTGGCCATCACGTATTGAACCCCGAGCCAGACCAGGTGGAACGAGACCGAGCCTGGTTCCGTGAATATTATCTACGAAGCGGCTTGTTGGATAAAGCGGCCCAGAAAGCCTGGGACTCCATGCGGTTGGCACGCAGCCTCATGCAGGTGGGCGTAGAAATTCAACCCGTCAGTGAAGGCATGCGGCTCGACCTGGGCGACGACCGCCAGTTCCGGGTGATGGAGTGTTTCGGCCACACCACAAACCACGTCATCTACGAATATCCGACGGCAGGGCTGGTATTCACCGCAGACCATCTACTACCGAACATCACGGCCAATCCGACTCTAGAAGCACCGCATCCGGAAGATACCGAGCCACTCAACCCCTTATCTCTGTACCAGGACAGTCTGAAGAAGACCGCCCAACTCAAGGTACAGATTGCCTGTCCCGGACATGGACGCCCGTTTACAAATATCGAGGGCCGCTGCCAGGAGATCAGTCGAAATCAAGTGGCACGCTGTGAAGATGTCTTCTCGGCCCTGGCCCAGAACCCACGAGCAAACCGAAAGGACTTGAGCGAGGAGATCTTCGGCGCCGTTCGCTCGATGGACGTCTACCTGACCCTGTCCGAAATCACCGCAGCTCTCCAATATCTGCTTCAACTTCGCCGCATTCGAAAGATTGACGATTCCGGCATCGACCGATACGAAACCCTTGGTTAAAGTCGGGACAGCTGCTACGCTTTGAATCGAGGGGACCGGGACCCATGAACAGCCAAAAACCACGAATTGCCCTTGTAGGCCATGGCTACTGGGGAAAAAACCTGGCGCGGAATCTGTCGGAACAGGGCATCCTAAGCGCCATTGTGGACAACCACAGCGAATCACTCGCGAAGGCCCGGGAATTGTATCCATCGGTTCCATGCCTGACCGATTTCAATGACGTCCTGGTAGACCCCAACATCGACGCGGTGATGATCGCGACCCCAGCCGTAACCCACGCAAGCCTGGGGCTGGAGGCTCTGCAGGCGGACAAAGACGTATTTCTGGAGAAACCGCTCGCCCTGAATATTAACGAAGGGGCCGCATTGGTCGAAGAGGCCGAGTCACGTGGGCGCATACTGATGGTTGGTCATCTTCTGGAGTACCATCCAGCCGTCCGTGAAATCGAACGGCAGGTAAAAAACGGGGATCTTGGCGGGCTCCGCTATATCTATAGCAACCGGCTGAATTGGGGCCGACTCCGTCGTGAAGAGAACATCCTCTGGTCCTTTGCCCCGCATGATATTTCGGTAGTACTTCGCCTGGTGGGAGCCCTTCCCCAACGGATTCAGGCCACCGGTGGTGCCTGGATTGACCCGGATGTCCACGACCTGACGGTAACAGTCCTGGAATTCAGTGGTGGGGTTCGAGCCCATATCTATGTGTCATGGCTGCATCCGCACAAAGAACAACGCCTGGTGGTAACCGGAGAACGGAGTGTGATGGTCTTTGAAGATAGCGCCGTCGAACCCTCCCGAAAGCTGCGCTCCTATGCCCACAGTGTGGAATGGCTTGACCACGCCCCAGTGGCACAAAAAGCGCCCGAGCAGACGATCGCGTTTGATTCCACTGAACCCCTTCGATTGGAATGCGAAGCCTTCGTTGAGGCCATACAGACTCGTACTCCGCCCCGCACGGATGGTCGAAGTGCACTTCGTGTCCTACAAGTGCTTGACGCAGCCCAACGCTCGCTGGGACTGGGCGGCGAATGGGTAGAGATAGAATCGCCTACTCCGGCTGTTCCAGACGTATCCGTACACCCGACAGCAATCATCGACGCAGACGTTCAAATCGGTACGGGCAGTCGTATCTGGCATAATAGCCACATCTGCTCTGGAACAAAGATTGGAAATAATTGCACCTTCGGACAGAACACATATGTCGGTCCGGGCGTGCAGATTGGGGATCGGGTACGGGTACAGAATAATGTGAGTGTGTACGCGGGAGTGGAGCTGGCCGACAATGTGTTCGTAGGTCCCAGCGCTGTGTTTACCAACGTGAAGAACCCCCGCTCGTTTGTAAACCGAAAGGCCGAATTCGCGCCCACGAAAGTGAATAAAGGGGCGACCATTGGTGCCAATGCAACCATCGTCTGCGGCACCACCATCGGTGCCTACGCCTTTGTGGCCGCCGGAGCTGTCGTCACGCGTGATGTGCGTGAACATCAATTAGTCGCTGGAAATCCGGCAAAGCCGAAAGGCTGGGCCTGCACATGCGGTGAGATCCTTCGGGAAGAAGCGAGAGGCGGATTCGAGTGCAGCCGTTGTGGGGAATGCTACGCTGAAGAAGGCGATTGTCTGATTCCCATCTCGTCGACATAAGACATCTGGCTGGAAAAACGCTATCTTTCTCGGAATGGCCCGTAACTCTCGAACTACCTACCTCTTGCTGTCGCTGCTCCTGCTGATCATTTCAGTACGATCAGCGTCGGGCTACGTCTTCTATACATCGGACAAGAATGATGAGCCGCTCCGTTGGTTCGCAGAGACCGTTCGGATTTACGTTTCTACCGCGGTAACCTCTAACCTTGCCACTGAAGACCTTATCGATAGTACCGAACAAGCCCTTGACGCCTGGAACGCCATTTCCGAGTGTGCGTTGCCCACCCTTGTATACACCGGCACCTCGGACACCGAGGTCGGAGGGTTCCTCTCGGGTGGTAATAACGAGAACCTGGTCGTACCGATTACGGATTCCGATGTCTGGGCCGCACAGGGCTACTCCAATATAGTCCTGGCTATGACCACCCTGAGCTATAAACGTACATCGGGCCGGATCGTGGACACCGATATCTCATTGAATAACTGGAAGTTCAGTTTTTCGGTGGTGGATCCCGTGCCTCCCGATGGGATTGACCTTCTGAACACTCTCACCCACGAGGTAGGCCATCTGCTGGGACTGGATCACAGCGTGGACCCCCACGCCACTATGTTTGCGGTCGCACCGGACGGAGAGTCGAAAAAGAGGAGCCTGGAAGAGGACGATATCCTCGGCGTTTGCGATCTGTATACGCCATTCCCGGACATTCCCGCCTCCGAAGATCTGGCTGGCGGAACGGATATAGCTGGGGGATCGAATAATGGAGGCTGTCGCGCCGGTTCGAAGTCCGGGTCCTCCGGCAGCCTGATTATCCTCTTAGCTGGTCTCGCTCTGATAGTTCGAAGACGGGCCCTCAGCCCAGCTTTTCTACCAGTTCGGGAACGGCCTTGAAGGCATCGGCAACCAGACCATAATCGGCGACCTGGAAGATGGGAGCATCGGGATCTTTGTTGATCGCGACGATACATTTGGAGTTCTTCATACCCGCCAGATGCTGAATGGCCCCGCTGATCGCGACCGCGAAATAGAGATCTGGTGCCACAACCCGGCCGGTCTGACCCACCTGAAGATCGTTCGGAGCAAAGCCTGAATCCACGGCCGCCCGAGTCGCACCGATGGCGGCTCCTAGAGAATCGGCCAACGGGGTAACTACACTCCAGAAGTTTTCTTTGTCCTTCAGGCCTCGTCCCCCGGACACCACGATCTGCGCTTCCCCCAGATCCGGTCGTTCGCCACCACTCGCGTTGAATGCGACAAAACGGGTTCTCGAGGTTCCCGCTGGGGACCAATCATAGGGCTGCACTTCACTATTCGAACCGACAGAAGCTGCTTCGTCGAAATCCGTCGTACGGACGGTAACCACATGAACCGGTGTGTCGACGGCTACGGTTGCGATGATATTTCCCGCCCACATGGGTCGTTTATAATGGGTTGCTCCACCATCCGCATGGACTGCAATGATGTCCGCCGCCATACCCGCATCCAACTGCGATGCGACTCGCGGCATCAGGTCCTTGCCCTGGGTGCTGGATGACATAACCAGATGGCTGGCCCCCATACTCCGGGCCAGAGCCGATACGGCATCGGACCAGCTATCAGCCGCGTAGTGTTCCAGTGATGCATGACTGATGGTATACACCTGGGAACCACCATACGCCGCCAGTGACGAGGCGTATTCGGCCGCCGAACTACCAAGCACAACAATGGAATAACTGCCACCCTCGAGTTCCACGATCTGGCGCGCAAAAGAGACCGAACTGTATGTGGCGTTTCGAAGTTGCCCGTCGTATGTCTCTGCGATGACTAAAACATTTGCCATTATTATTTCTCCTTGATTCCAGGCCCCATCAAAGAGCCTTCGCCTCGTTCCGTAGTTTTCCCAGGAGATCGTCTACCGACTCCACCTTGATACCGGCCGCGCGGTCTGGCGGGCTCTCCAGCTTCAAGACTCGTACCTTGACGGTGGTGTCTACGCCCAGATCGGCGGGCTCAAAAACATCGATCGTCTTGCGTTTGGCTTTCATGATCCCTGGCAGAGACGCGTATCGTGGCTCATTGAGGCGAAGATCGGCGGAGATCACTGCGGGCAAACCAATTTCCAAGACCACCATCCACTTCGCGCGTAACTTCCACACTTTGCTGGTCATCAGACAAGGTGACTTCACTGGCGAAACAGGCCTGTGGCCAACCAAGATAGCCAGCCAACAGCTGACCCACCTGGTTGTTATCTCCATCGATAGCCTGCTTTCCTACAAGCACAAGTTCTGGTTCTTCCCTTTCGACGATCGCCGCCAGGATCCGGGCCACTACATCGGAGTCGAGGTCCTCGTCATCAACCGGAACACGAATACCGCGATCGCCTCCCATGGCCAGTCCGGTCCGAATATAGGTGTCGACCGCATCGGGACCGATGGAGACAACAACGACCTCGCCACCGGCAGCTTCACGGATCTGAAGTGCTCCTTCCACCGCGTTCTCACAGAATGGGTTCACCTTATATTCAACCCCGGTCATATCGATGCCGGTGGCATCCGCGTTCAGACGAATGCGTGCATCCGGGTCCGTCACGCGTTTCACTGCAACCAATATTTTCACGGTTCTTTCCTCGTATCGTTAGTTGGAAGGGAAGCCAAAAACAGCTAGCTCAACCCTTGAACAAAGAGATCACTCAGAGAACGGGCCACTCGCGATGATTCTATCGGCCGTTTGGCAAAAAGCCCGGCCAGGGTCAACTCGTCGAGAGCACCGAATATTGCTCGGGCCGTAAGCCTGGGATCAACTTCCGAACGGAAGACCCCCTGGCGTTGACCATCCCCAATTATAGACGCCAGATAGCGGAGAAGTTCTTTAAATTTGGGATTCTCATACTCTCGAATGAACTTGTCCGATTGTCTCAGCTCGATGGTAATAACCTCGGCCAGAGCTGGATCTCGGTCGATGATGGACATATAGAGCCGAAAAAACTCGTGAATTCGTTGCTCTGCATCCGTACAGTCCAAAAGAGCGTCGTGAATGACCTTCAGGACTTCTTCCATCCGTACTTCAAACAACGAAATCAGAATATCGTCTTTGGACTTGAAGTAGAGATAGATCGTCCCATCCGCTACCCCAGCCCGGCGAGCGATCTCGGAGACACGGGTCTTATAGAATCCCTTCTCGGCAAAGGCCGCCACGGCCGCATCAAGGATCTGACGTTGCCGAAATTGGGTCCGTTCTTTTCGCGTGCTGCTCTGCATATGCCTAAAATGAATGAGCGTTCATTCGGTTCCGAAACCTAGCAACGAATAGAGCAAAGTGTCAACCGATCCCTGAACTCTTCAGTGCTTTCGAAGCCAATCGATCATGCAGCCGATAGGTACGTCGCGTTCTCGTTCATTGAAGACTTCGTGGCGATAGCCATCGAATACCTGCAAGACCTTGTCCTGACCACCGTAGCGGGCCATGAAGTCCCGGGTGGTGCCGAGATCAGCAAGCCGGTCATCCGCGCCCGCTAGAATCAGTAGTGGAAGCCCTATATCGGGCGCCTGGTCGAGAATCCACTTCTGGGTCCGTACCGCCTCGTTGAACAAGCGGACCGAACCTCGCCGCAGTACAAGGGGATCATTTGCATAGGCCGCGACCTGTGCAACATCATGGCTGAGATCGTAGGACGAGAAACCTGCGGGTAGAGTCATAGAGGGAGCCCATCGATCGAGCATTCGCACAGCGAGCATCTTTGGCCAGGAGGTCTCCTCCCCAAGTCCAAACACCGGAGAGGACAGGATACATCCTGAGATCGCCTCCGGGTGCCGGGCAACGAAAGCCGAGACCGCCAATCCTCCCATGCTATGGCCCATCAAAAAAACGGGCACACCGGGAAGTCGCTCCTGCACCACTGTACAAGCGCAACTGATATCGTCGCTGAAGTCATCAAAGTCATCGACATGGCCTCGTGGTCCTTCCGACTGGCCATGCCCTCGAAGATCGATCCCGAAGGTGGCAACACCGGCCTCATGCAGACTGTCCGCCAGATAGCCATATCGCCCGCTATGCTCCCCGAAGCCATGAATGAGGATTACGGCGGCATCGGCCGAATCGACGAAACCAGCCCGGTAGAAGAGTCGTGGCCCGACCGCGCTGTCCAGAAAGCCTGTTTTCAATCCCTTATCCCCAAAATTGCGAGTGCATGCTCGCCCGTTCGGGAGTAGCCGTCAAGTCATCGAAGCGGCTTTCATTCAGCCTGTTTAACCATTTCAAATTCGCCGCATACGCATGAAAACGGTATTGTCAGCAGGGTGAGCATACACCGCCCATTGCCGCCCCTGGCAACGGGCATACCGTTTTGCGCTTGCTCCGCCGGGCACCTCGTGTCTAGATTTTTCGGCTCCCGTAAAGGTATCCATGTCACGAAAGCTCATACATCTGCTTCTGCTGCTGTGCTTCGTCCTCGTAGGAACGACGAACTGTACAGACGATACGCTCATCTATCCGCCGGCCCCCGGAGTTGAGCTGCCAAATAGTCCAGATGGCACGGTAATCCGATACATGATTGTGCCACTCCATGATGTGGAAGTACCCGTGGACGTGGAGGTAGCCAACGAGGTGAAGATCTCGGTTCGCGTCATCGACCTGGAAACCAACAGCGCCGCAGGAAGCATCTATCTCATAGCCGACCTTCAACAGGTCATCCCACCAGCCGACACCGGGCCGCCGGGCGACGCCAGCCTGTCCTCCACGGGGATGTTTACCGACCCCCAGGGCAAGGCGTCCGTAATCGTTACAGCCGGGAACACACCCAACATCATATATGAACTCATCTTTTCGGCCGATCTGGCCACAGATGCCCTGGTCCCTATCAAGGTCCATGACCGTGCCATTGGAAACCTTCGTGTGGCCATAAATTATGCCGGCCCCATCCCATTAAAGACAATTCGTGTTGGACTGATACCGGGCTATACGAGCTGTTCACATTTCCACGCACAGACAGCACCGGACACGGGCGATTTGAGCCACACTCTCCTGTCCACGGATAGCAAGGCAATCTTCGAGAATCTATATGCTGCGGATAAATTTACCGTCATTGTGACGGCGACAACGATCGTCGCGGACGAAGGCGAACATCTGGCCGCCGGAGGTTGTCTTGACGGGGTCTTTGTACCAGCCGACGGCGTCAACGACGTAACGGTGACCCTGCACCTTGCGCCCTTGATGCTGACGGGGACCTATCGGGTCGAAGGCAGCTATAATTTCACGAATCTTGCGGTCGATTTCCTCAACGAGCAGGGGCTCGCTGGAGAGATCCTCGCGGACATTTTGACCTTTTTCAACGACCCGGGTGAGATCATTATCAAATATGTGGAAGAAGCAGCCAAACAGTTTCTTCCCAGTATTGCGGTCGATCTCCTGTTCGATATCATCGGAGAACCCATCGCCGATGCGTTGTCCGACTGGTTGTTGGGGATCCCCGAACTCCAGGACTTCTGGACCGTAACCCAGGATCTGACAAGCGTAGTGAACGGCCTGGAACTGATCTCATTGGTCCAGTTTTCGAAGATCTACAGCGATTATAATCTCAATGGGAGTGAAGAATTTATCGGGCTGAATCTGTACTGGAAGTTGGACTGTGATCCCAATGCACCGGACTACGACGAATGTGGAAAGTATACCTACACACTGGAAGACTTCGACGACCCGGATTTCCCACTCGACCTGGCTTCGAGTCATTTCACGGCGTCAATCCTGAATTGGAATCAACTGCAGATCGACCCGCATATCATCTACATCAATTACGGGAAGCTGATCCTCTTTGGCCTGGAACATATCCTCTTACCCGAGATTGCGAACGGGGCGACCAACCTGGGTGATGCGATGGCTGATCTTCTCGATTGCTCCAACCTTGATAGCATCCTGGGAATCCCGCAGCAGGACATCCAGAACGCATGCGAGGGAGCAACGGACTTGATCAGTGGATTTGTCGAGGTCAGCCTCAATGGTTTGAAATGGGATAGCACCCTGTCTCTATACGGCTCCTGCCTGCTTCTCGATGATCATGATGATCTGGTTGTGGACCGGCTGATCGACGGTGCCTATACCGGCACTGTGGTTCTAAGCGGATCCACCACGAGTGAGTTTTCCGCAGATTTCGAGGGAGAACGTCTCAACCCAGGTCCCTGATGCCGCGAATCTGTTTGACATGCATGCCCTTAACGGTTAACTACTGCCGTTCCTGACGCGGGCGATTAGCTCAGCTGGGAGAGCACCTCGTTTACACCGAGGGGGTCGGCGGTTCAAGCCCGTCATCGCCCACCGATCTTTTCAATGTTGCGTCCAAAAATCCCCGCCGGGGTGGTAGTTAAGATGGTTATAACGCCGGCCTGTCACGCCGGAGGCCGCGGGTTCGAGTCCCGTCCACCCCGCTTCGAAAGCCCGGTTTTAATACCGGGCTTTTTGTATTTTGTCCGGATCGATTGCGCTCCACCTGGAATGGAGCCAGAGTAGTCCCTTATATCGTTCTAAGCGGTCCAGACTATAGACGCCCGGAAACGAGCTTCGTATACTGCGTTATAGTTTTCGGTCGAGGCATCCCATGCAAAAACAATTCTCGAGACTCATGCTCCGCCCATTCGTCCTGCTGGCAGTCGCCTGCTCGATTCTCTTGAGTGGCTGTGAACTTCCGGTCATCGACCTGACGGATAGCTTTGCCCTCAAGGTCTTTGACCAGCGTGATAACCGGGATGACGTAAAGATCGACTTCCTATGGGTCATCGACAACTCCAATTCCATGTGTGAGGAGCAGTCGAATCTCTCCAAGAACTTCAATAAGTTCGTGGGTACCCTGAACGACTTCATCACCATCGATGCACGGATGGCGGTCGTCAACACCAACGTCCTGGGCGACCACGGAGACTTCAATACAGACCCTGCCGAGGCGTTTCCTCCACCCTGCCGAGCGGAAGTCATCAAGAAATGCCTGAAAGACGAAGACTGTCTCGCTGCCACTTCGGAATCCGGTCCCCTGCCTGTCCCCGCAGGTGATAGCTTCTGGGAGTGTACCTGGAAGAATAAACCGGCCGAGACCCTGGAGAACCTCAACGGGAGTATCAACAGTCGGTGTCGTCTGGTGTGCACCCAAGCCGATCAATCCTGCCCGGCATTTTTCGGACAGCAGTTCTCCTGTGTGGAATACCCCGCATACCTGGAGCTCGCTTCTGGCTGTATGGTGCCTCCGCCCGCCGATAACTGCCCCGCAAATGTCCCGAGTTTTCTTCAATTCAACAATAACGTATCGAATCTGGACCTGTTCCAGTGTATCGCGACCGTTGGAGCGGACTCCTCGTATAACGCAAATCTGGAGCAGGGGTTGAACGCCGCTCGCTTCGCCCTGGATCCACACGGGCCCAATAAGGATCAGGCTGCGGATTTCCTCCGTGATGATGCCTGGCTCGTTCTCATCTTTGTCTCCGACGAAGAAGACTGCTCACTGACACAAGAATGTCTGCTCACACCTGGAATGGATTGGAAATCAATCAACGACGTGAAACAATGTATACGGCTCGAACAATATGCCACCTGCTCTTTATTGGGCGACACTTTTAGTGGCGGACCCCTGGAGCCGGTTAGTCGGTTCGTGAACTTCTTCAAATCGCTGAAGAACGACTCCTCGAAGGTGCTGGTCGCCTCCATCGTGGGGGACTCGCAGGAGGTCGACCCAGAACTGCGCCAAGAGGACATCAACGCCTTTAAGGCGAGCGAATCCGAAGGTACCCATTACGCACCCCGTACCTACATCTGCTCGTCAGAACAGGGTATTGCCGATCTGGGTGCACGGTATATCAAGTTGGCCGAAGCGTTTGGCCCAAACGGGGTCATGGCAAATATCTGTGGCCCATCCCCCTGCATCACCGATAATGGCACCTCCGGAGCCCTCGCCGCAGACGGTAATTGTGAACCTGTCGAGGCCGGAACCGATCTCGCCACATATGGGATTCAGAAGGCACTGACCCTCATCAGTGAGACGATCATCAAACGCGTAGTTCGTATCTGTCTGCCACAGCCTATACGTTGCCTACAATACTCCGACGATGACCCTCCCCACTGCACACAACTCGACGATATCACCGTTCAGCGAATCTCGGGTGGGACCATCTTCGACCTTGTCTCGGCCCAACAAGAAGCTACCGAACCAGGACTGGGGCAATATCAGATCCGTGAAGATTCGACTTGTGAGGTCACGGGTGAAGCCATCTTCTTTGGTGATCTGCTTGAACCGAATGACACCATCGTAGTCTCCTACGAAGGTGACGCAACAATAGTAAAACCCTGAAGTGCACGTACTGCGGTTCTTCACGATTGAACCCGTACCCTTTTGGAGCTTGCCCACCCGTGTGCGCGGTGATAACTCCTAACGTACCCGGTGGCACTCTGGCATGAGGTCGATGGACCTGTCGCTGATGCCCAAACCTCGCAGGTGGAGACATCCCTAATTGAGTCCGACACAGCGAACACGGAAACCAAAACCTCTCAAGAGTAGCGCAGTGTTCAAACCTGCCGATCTTGGGTACCTCAATATATCTTCGACGATGGAGCTCAAGCCGTACGATGGCGTAATCGAGCAACCACGCCCGCGCAACGCCCTGGAACTCGGTATCCGGGTTCGGCAGAGGAACTTTCACATCTTTGTGGCCGGTCCCACCGCAACAGGCAAGATGACGACAACCATGCGCCTATTGCGTCGAGATGCCCCCAAGCGAAACATCCCGCCGGACATCATGTACATCCATAACTTCGAGGTGCAGGAGTGCCCGCTTGTCGTCGAATTGCCGGCGGGACAGGGCATCGTATTTCGTAACGAAATGGAGGTCTTCATCGAAGCACTTCGCCATGACGTTCCGGATGCCTATCACTCGAAGGAACATCAAGGAAGCATCCAGGCCGTGCTGAATTCCAGCATGGAACGTGAAAATGAGGCCTTGGCGGAATTGAAGGACCAGGCATCCAATCTCAGTTTTCTGGTGCGCACCTCGAAGCAGGGCTTGACGGTGCTCCCTGTCGTGGACGGGAAACCGCTGTCCCAGAAAGAATATACCGACCTCAATGCCAGCGCCCGTAAAACCATCGAGGCCAGGCGTAAGAAGCTGGACCCGATGCTGAGCGCCTTTTTCGAGTTCAACCGCGAAATCGAGATTCAGTCCCATGCCGAGCTTGAAGAGCTCCAACGCCAGATGGCCCTGTCGGTAATCGAGAGCCGCCTGTCGGGCATGGTAGAAAAACACCGAGACCACCCCGCGATTCAGGAGTACCTCAACGGCCTGGTGAATGACATACTTCTTCATCTCGAACGGTTCATTCCCGAGGAAGAAGAGAAAGCACTCACTCCGGAAGCTTTCCTGAAAACGGTGCCCCAATACCGGATAAATCTGGTGGTGGACAATCGAAAGACACGGGGAGCACCTGTTATCATCGAAGACCGGCCAAACTATTACAACCTCTTTGGCCGTATTGAAAAGCATGTGGAGTTCGGCATCTATTCTACCGATCACACCATGCTCAAGGCCGGTTCCCTACTCCGAGCCAATGGCGGTTTTCTGGTCCTGAACGCGGCCGACCTGCTGGCCCAACCCGGAGTCTGGGAGTTGATGAAGAGCACCCTCCGAACCGGACAGATCCGAATTGAAGATCTGGGCGAGGCGAGCGGCTTTTTGGCGACTAGTGGTCTGAGACCCACTCCCGTCAACATCGACGTGAAGATCCTGTTGATTGGTAGCCACTCCGTCTATGAAGCCCTCTACCGATACGACGAGGATTTCCCCAAATTGTTCCGGATCAAGGCAGAATTCGATGATTCTGTGGATTGGGACCGTACGGCTGAACGTGCCTACGCGCGCTTTGTAGCGGGAGTCTGTGAAAAAGATGAGCTATTGCCCATCGACGTAACCGGCCTGAATGCTCTTATTGAAACGGGAGCTCGTTGGGCAGATCACCAACGAAAACTATCCCTGTCGTTTAATAGCCTGGCGAGCCTGGTCATTGAAGCCGACGACGTGGCACGGCGACGGCGATCCAAGATCATCCGCCGAGACGATATCCATTCCGCTCTTGAACGGCGTGAGTACCAGGTTTCCCATCTTCGAGACCGGATGTTTGATGACCTGGCAAAGAACTTTGTTCTCATCTCGGTCGAAGGCGACGAGGTGGGTACTATCAACGGATTGACGGTCCTCCAGGACGGACCTTTCGATTTTGGGAAGCCGGCCCGAATTACTGCAAGGGCCCAGGCCGGAACGGAAGGGATCTTGAACGTGGAGCGCGAAGCCCATCTATCCGGTCAGATCCACGACAAGGCTGTCTTGATTCTAGCTGGGTTTCTGGGCGGGAAATATGGTACCCGCATCCCAATCTCCGCGTCTATTTCCATCTGTTTTGAACAATCCTACGGCTATGTAGATGGCGATAGTGCATCCCTGGGTGAGCTTCTTGCCATCCTGTCGGAATTGTCCGGGCTAGCCATACGGCAGGATCTCGCCGTTACAGGTTCGATCAATCAACTTGGTCAGGTCCAGCCGGTCGGAGGCGTCACATCGAAAATCGAAGGATTCCACCGCCTCTGCCAAATCCGAGGATTAACGGGTACACAGGGGGTTGTCGTACCTAGAGCGAATATTCGCGATTTGATGCTGCATAAGAGCATCCGCGAAGACATAGAAGCGGGGCGATTCCATATCTACGCTGTGCAGACGGTCGACGAGGCCATCATGCTGTTTTTCAATCAGACGCCGGGAACCCTTCGAAACGACGTATTTACTCCGGCCCGATCGATACACAACCAGGTATTCGAACAGCTGAAAAAACTCCACGAACTAAACACGTCGACTGGCAGCCCTACGGGTACCATCTCGACCCGCTAGCCGGCCTTCTTTTTCGCCGCAGCCTTTGCCGACGTTTTTTCCGGTGCCTTCTTCGCAGCTTTCGCTTCGGGTTCCTTTGCCACAGCTTTCGCTTCGGGTTCCTTCGCCGGTGCTTTGGCTTCGGGTTCCTTTGCCAATTCGTTCAGGAGATCGACAACATTGGAGACCCGATCTCCAAGAGCTGCGATTCCTTTTGCCAACTTCTTTACTTCTCGTCCGGTGTACTCTTTCTGCTCGTCTAGTTTATTGGCAATCGCGACTTCGGACAGCATCGATCGTGCCGAGTGGTAATCATAACGACGTTGCAACACATTAAGGACCTGGGCTTTGGACGGCATCAACGAACCTCGGAATGATCACTGGAATCGGTTGGAAGCAGGTCTCGACATTATAGCACCCGTTTCTCCGGCTGCAAGGCCACAACCATGCCTATGAAAGGTCATACCATGGCCATTCCAACCCACCCATTGCAACAGCGTCGCAGGCCTATTTTCCGGCCCTGATCTACACTCTTTGGTAGTTATTTTCGGGAAAATCTGGCAGGGTCCTGGCCTTCCTATAGTCCCTATTGGACAATTATTGAACGACTTTGGCGAACCGGATGATGGATAGCTCCCAACGATCAGAACCGAAACTAAGCCCCGGGCGCTTCCAAAATGCTCCCATTACCCCCCAGGCTATCGGCACGAATCTACCCTTCAAGAAATGGGAAGGGCCGGCGTTAGCCCCGACATTTCATAGTCTGTCGCGTATGGGTAAACTCAACGCCATCCTTGACCTGGCCTCGCCCGCGACCTTCGTCCAGGGGCTGCCCACACAAGAGCTTCACCAGCTGATTCACCATATTGGTATCGAAGACGCAGGGCTTCTGGTTCCCTATACAACACCCGAACAATTTCGCACACTTCTAGACCTTGATCTCTGGATCGGTTCCGAGATATGCCCAGAGCGCATTGAGCGCTGGATATGGAGCCTCGACGAATTCGGACCGTCCAATGAGTTGCCTCGTCGACTCAAACAAGTTGATCCGGAACTGATCATCACCATTTTAGCCCGCTGGTGTCGTATCCAGGTCCGAGAGAAAATGGATGAGAGTCCGTACTTCCCCGATGACTCCGTGGTCTTCACCACGCCCGATCAACGCTATTTTGTAGAACTCTACGGTGACGATGCCAACGACCGCTTCCCGATGATATACCACCTCATCAGGGCCCTATATCAAGCCGATCTAGAGCAGGCGCTCCAGTTGCTCGACAAGATAACCATCGAGAACCCGAGCGAAGTGGAAGAAGAACTCTTACGTTTTCGAGACGCTCGACTCCAGGACCTGGGCTTCGTTTCACCCGACGAGGCCATACAAATGTATGTCTTCATGAGTCCCAAGAAAACACTTGCTGAGCTTTCTTCCATACTCGACGGCCCCAGCGGGAATGTCTTTCGCCACGAAGGTCGTCCCATTGGTACTTCTTTGCTTGGACTCGGAGCCCCCGACAACTTCCTTGCAACGATTCTAGGCCAGACCGACTGCCCCGAACGACAAGAACAGTTCATCACCTCATTCACGTATCTGTGCAACCGTTCTTCAACCATTCGTATACTTGACCTGAGTGATCTTGACCGATGGAACGAGGAAGCAAGGACCATCTTTGGGCATCTGAACATTGGACTGGAATACCTGGCCCAGGGAAATCTGGAAGCCGGAGGTCAGATCCTTGAGAAAATGCATCTTATGGAGCTTCACCGCGTCGGGTTCAGCGTCATCACCGAGCTCAGCCATACAGCAAATAGGATCCTGAAAACACTTGGCAGCCGTGACGCAAAACACCTCTTTGATTCGCCCTATGCGGAGGTCATCGCAGCGGTCGCATCTCGCTTCCCCTGCTATACCGAAGTTGTGGACGGCGGTTTGATCGACCGTCCTTTCAAGAGTCTGAACGAAGTCGACCGGCTGCGGGTCCTGGTCAGTGATGCACAGGTCTCTGCTGATCTCTTCAGCCAGCATTTCGGTGTGAAAGCCCTGGAAGTCGATTCACCGACCGAGACTGGCTTGCCCTATGCAGACGTTCGCCTTTCGAATCTATGGCTGACCCTCCTCTGCCAGAACACACAAAACGGCACTGCGACCTTGCAACCGATCACGATCGACCAGGCAGGCAACTACGTCGAAGTATTATGCTCTCCGCCGGATCAGGCCATTCAGAAATTGACCGACGAAAGCACGGCCCTTCTGGCGCAACTTTCTATCTCCGACAACGTACAGATTTCGGCCCTTCGTCGATCTCTGATCGACCCTGCCGCGCAGCGGTTCTACGATGCGTTCAGCCGCGTAACGGAACGTCCCCACGACCCCAATATCCTGGCGGATTTCTTCCTGCTCGATCTGAATTAACTATCGGCCTTGATTCCATCCACCACCAGAGTGATCAAGGTGGCGTAGACCTGGACGGGTGGTAACTTCAAAGACTGGTTCAGGCTGGCCAGAATCAGACTCTCCGCCGCGCCCACAACGGCCCGAGCACTGATGCTCGGCTCCATCGCCCGCTGCAAACCGTGAGCTTGTGCCGTCCGAGTCAAGCTAATGGACTCGTCGAGAACGACCTCCGCCAGAGCACATATGGGTGCGCGGGCACCCACCGCCGGAGAACGGTTCTCCTGCAAATACATACAGGCCACATTGGCATTTTCCAATATCAACTGACTCAGTACGAGCGCCAGATTCTGATAGGCCTGGATCAACGCAGTCCGATCCCGTGCTTGCGAAACCGCATTCCGGCACGTTTCGAGAGCGCTTTTCATAGCGCCTTCGACGGGGTCGAGCAGGACCTGCACCAGATGGGTCTTGTCATCAAAGTAACGATAAAACGTCCCTTTCGCGACACCACAATGATCCACAATCTCATCGATCGTTACCGGCTCGATCCCGCGTTCAAGAAACAACTCCAGTGCCGCATTCGACAAGGTCCGTATTCGTGCCTCGCGATTTCTCGCACGTACCCCACCCGGCTGTCCCGGCCTTGTCGACGTGGCACCTTTCACAACCGATTCGTTTTCTTGGCGTTTTTTGTTAGACATTCTGTATCGGATCTACTAAAACATGACTAAATAGTCATCTTTTTTTGCGGGGACGTATAATGCTTGGTATTCCAATTGGCCTGATGTATGCAAACGCGGGTGAGTGGTTGATACACAAATACATCCTCCACGGGCTGGGAAAAAACAAGAAGAGTTTCTGGTCTTTCCACTGGCACGAGCATCATCGTGAAAGCCGAACGAACAACCATTTGGACCCGGGTTATAAAGAGAGCCCATTCCGTTGGAACTCCCAGGGGAAAGAGGGCGCGGCCCTGGTGGCGCTAGGTGTCGCACATGCCCCACTGTTCCCGGTAGCCCCCTTCTTCACCGGTGCCGTCTGGTACAGCATCATTAATTACTATCGAGTACATAAGAAAGCGCATATCGATCCAGATTGGGCAAAAGAGAAGCTATCCTGGCATTTCGATCACCATATGGGGCCAAATCAGAATATGAACTGGTGCGTTACGAAACCCTGGTTCGATATTCTAATGGGCACACGCGCTTCGTTTGTAGGCACCCGAAACAAAGAAGAGACGGATCGCGTCCAAAGAGAGCTGGCGCGCAGCGCCTGATATAGCCGCAAAAATAGAGACGCCCTGGAAAGCCGGGAGCTCCCCAGGGAGTTCTCTTTGTTCCGAATTCGACTCAGACTTTGCCGAGAAGAAGGAACGACATAACCAGGGAGTAGATGACCAGTGACTCGATCAGAGCGAGCGAAAGGATAAGACTAGGCATCAACTTCGCGTTGGGATTGCGGGCCATTCCCTCGAGAGCAGCGGAAGCAGCACGGCCCTGCGCCAATGCACCAAAAGCCGCTGCAAAGGCAAGACCAAATCCAACACCAAAACCGAGGAATTTACGAGATCCACCTTCGATGGACGCTGCAACAACCTCGTCAATAGCAAAGGCGGCCGGTGTGAACAGAACAACACCTACAAGGGTAAGGGAAACGATCGTCCAGAACTTATTCAGGGAACTCATTCGTTGTACTCCTGTCAGATAACCAGTGTGAATAATAGGGGGGATCAGTGCTCGTCCGCGTGGTCTTCTACCGCCATAGAGATATAGACCACGGAAAGAATCAAGAATACGAAGGTCTGGACCAGCGCGACGAGAAGTCCAAGTACCTGGATGGGGATCGGGAAGACCAATGGTAGAACACCTGGGATAAGTCCCAGACAGATCGCAAGAACCGTATGGTCTGCGAACATATTTCCCATCAGACGAATCGATAGGGAAAGTACGCGTGCAAGATGGCCGATGGTCTCGATCACAACCATCAAGAGCATCAGTGGCAATGCCGCTGGATGGGTAATCGGCCCGAGAAAGTGTTTAAAATACGACACGCCATGGGCTTGAATACCGTAATAGTGAGTGGTCACGAAGATCACAAGCGCCATAGCCATGGTGGTATTGAGATTGTCCGTCGGTGGAAACAACCCCGGAATCGACCCCATATTATTGCATACAAAGATGAATAAGGCGGTGGTCGCCAGGATTGGAAATGTCTTCTTGGCCCACTTTTCGGGCATCATAGATACCGACAGATTATAGATGCCCTGGAGAACCAACTCCATTACGGCCGCCACGCTGAACCGCGATGGGGGCTTGATGGAACGTTCGGTATTCCGGAACCAACGTCCGGCGATAAGTCCGAGGAGCAAAGTGATCAAGGCCGCGAACAGGGCGCCGGGTACATGCATCACTTTACCCACGTCGTCACCCATGGCGGATTTTCCGATCCACGAGCGGGCATCGTGTACGGAATTACCCGGGATGAGAGCTGAAAAAAATGACCAATTATCAGGCTCCGGTCCCTTGTGATCCGCTTCTGCAGTTGCCCCTTCTTGTCCCGCCGGTGCCGACGCATATGCGACTGCCATCGGGCCCAGCACAAAGCCGATTAGTAGCAGAACTACGGTAACACGCTGTCGGGCAATGGATAGCATACTAGACTTTGCCTCGGGCAATCGTGGCACCAAAAACCACCGGGAGAAGGGTGCTATAACCGATTAGAAATGCACCGGCGGCGGGTTTCACAACGAGAATAATCAACCCAACGACAAAGCCAAGGGCGACAAACTTCACGAAAAACAATCCCACATAACGCCCCGCTTTCGAGGCCTGATTACCCATCATCCGGTTGCCAATCCAATTAATGATGTACAGATTCGCCAGGGCGAGCCCTCCGCCTGCAAAGGAAGAAAGCCCCGCACGGAATCCCCAGCCCATCCCAATGGCCAGACTCAAGACAACAATCATAGCCAGATGAATCCACTGAGCCCGTCGGGACAATCGGTCCAGGGCAGCAGTTGTAGCCTCGTTCTTGCCCTCGGTGGAGGTGAGGGCAGGATCAGCTTGGGTCATCGGAGGGCTTAGAGTCATTGGGTTCAGATTTGGAAGAAGACTCGTCAAGTCGATTGACTACACGAATCAAGTTAAGAAAACCGGCTGTAATCCCTAAGAAGAGCATGATGAGGGTCCACACAGGTCGCGTATCGAATCGGCCGTCCAACCAATAGCCAGCATAACCGCCGAGGCCTACCGCGACTCCGAGTTCCAAACCCACTGTGGAAAGGCGTAATGCCTGGCGCCGGTTCCGGCGCTCTTCTTTCGTGGGTCTACGAGACGGGATCATAAAGGGTAACAGAGTGTAATCATTCAAAAAACACTGAAGCAGGCTCACCACTCCAGACTGGGATTGGGGTAGGTAACACGATCAACTAGGTGTGTCAACCAACAAAGAGGTCAATTTGAAGACTGATTGGGAGCCATCAAATCAAGGGACTGCGGTGCTTTCTCTAGTTCTATCTCCGGAGCTTTATATCCGGATGGTCAACTGCCAGCAGTTATGTCGGTTGCCATAACCGTTCGGGCGGCGGCAACAACCCGATCACAGATCGATGAATCATGGGTCGTAGCCAAGAACCACGCTTCATATTGGGAGGGGGGAATGCTAACGCCTTCCCGGCGCATACCGTGAAAGAACTGGGCAAATCGTTCAAAATTCGATCCGCGTACGTCATCAAGTCGGTGGATCGGCCCAGCACGGAAGAAAGGCGTAAGCATAGTGCCGACCTGTTGGACACACATTTCAATCCCATCCTCGTCCGCAACCGTCTGCAAGCCCTCAGCCAATAGCGCAGCCCGTTCCTCCAGGCGGTCAAATACAGGCGTATCTTCCAAGACCTCCAGGGTTGCACAGCCCGCCACCATCGAGAGCGGATTTCCACTTAATGTGCCGGCCTGGTAGACGGAGCCCTCCGGCGCTAGACAGTCCATGATCTCAGCCCGACCACCAAAGGCCCCTACCGGAAGCCCGCCACCGATGACCTTTCCCAGACAGGTAAGGTCGGGCAACACCCCATATAGGGCCTGGGCTCCGCCCCGGTGGACTCGGAATCCCGTCATAACTTCATCAAAGATCAAGAGCGATTTGTGCTCATCACATAGGGCTCGCAACCCTTCCAAAAAGCCTGGAAGGGGGGGGATAACCCCCATATTCCCAGCCACCGGTTCCAGAATGATACTCGCAATTTGTTCGCCATAGCGTCCAAACAGGGCCTCGACAGCTTCCAGATCATTGAAGGGGGCCAATAATGTTGTTCCAGCTATCGACGCAGGCACGCCTCCACTGTCGGGATGCCCATGAGTCAGCGCACCGGACCCGGCTTTTACGAGCAGAGAATCCACATGTCCGTGATAACAACCCTCGAATTTTACCGTTAGATCTCGTCCTGTGGCTCCCCGGGCGAGCCGTATCGCCGTCATGGTCGCCTCTGTGCCGCTGTTCACGAAGCGCATCTTCTCCATAGACGGAACAAAATGCCGAACGCGGTCTGCCAGATTCGTTTCTATCAGTGTCGGTGTCCCGTACGACCATCCATCTTCCACCGCTTCATGAAGCGCATCGGCTACACGCGGGTGCCCATGGCCGAGGATGAGCGGTCCATAGGCTAATACAAGATCAACGTAGGCATGCCCGTCCGCATCATGGATCTCTGCCCCCTGCCCCCGAACCGTAAAAAACGGCGTTCCTCCAACCGACCCAAGGGCTCGAACCGGACTGTTGACGCCCCCTGGGAAGCATTCCTTCGCTCGAATAAATGCGGCCTCAGAACGTGTCAGTTGGTACTCTTCCATTGGCGCCTCGCGCAAGGGTTCGAACCTGGCTGTCAGGCTCGCACACTAACCACCCATCTCGAATTACTCAAGAACTGGCTCAACACCCGGGTTCTCCAATGTCGATTACTCCGCGGGACCCAGCACTTTAAACGCAACCTTAGCCGACTCTCCGGCTCCGCCACCCTTCGTCACCAGTTGGCCACGGGGAACCCCTTTTCGGATCAGATAATCGGCAATCTTACGTGCTCGACTTGCACTACGCCGAGAGGCTCGCCGCGCGACAACCTCATCACCCGTTGTTACCAGAATTTCCACCTGCGTTATGTTTGGTGTTGCCTTCAGCACGGCGGCAATCGTGTCCAGCACAGGACGACAAGAACGGTCCAATTTGGCCGTTCCACCACGGAAAACAATCTGTCCCCGAACGACAAGATCACCATTCAGAAATTCCGCCAACGGTGCCTCGTCGGGACAGCCGTCTTCATCCTTATGGTCATTCTTGTTTTCGGGTTCCAAAGGACACGCATCTTTGTCGTCTGGAATCCCGTCTTCGTCGTTGTCTTCATCTGGACAGCCATCACTGTCCTCAAATTGGTCGAAGTCCTCGGCCTCATCCGGGCATAGGTCGTTTTTGTCAGTCAACCCGTCGGAATCATTGTCAAACTCAGGACAGCCATCCTCGTCCTTGAAGCCATCCACATCCTCTGGATCCACCGGGCATTTATCGGCCGCATCCAGGATCGAATCGCCATCATTATCCGGTTCAGGACAGCCATCGTGATCCTCGTATTGATCCATGTCCTCTGCTCGATTGGGACATTGGTCGACAGCATCCAGGATCCCATCGGAATCGGAATCGGGCGGCCGCAATGATGGGTAATATGCAAGTCCAAAAAAGGCTCGGACTCGAACATTGCCATAACCCTTGGCAAGCCCTCCACCGCCACCGACCAGCGCTCGCATGCCGGAAGAATGGTGATAAACCATTCCACCGTCGACCTCAAAATACGTCGTATTGGGGTCGTCGTAGAAGGACGATGCATTCGTTGTGGTTGCAATGTGGCCAAAGAGCGAGATCTCGTTCTTTACCAGCGGCGCCTCGAAAGCGAACCGAATGTCGAATTCATCATCCACCGTAAAGAGCCCATCCTCTTCTTCAAAGGTATCGCGCATAAGGTAGCCAATGTTTAGCGCCGCTCGATAGCCATGAAAGGCGGTGTCAGCGACCAGCGAGGCCAAGACTACATTCCCCCCGTCACTCAGATGTGCACGTGCCCGTCCCGTGGCAAATTTTGCGTCCAGGGCCAGTCCAAGCCCAAACCCTTTTCTTCCTCTTTTGAGAAGTGCTCCCTTCAGGGATAAACCGATGTCGCCAATGCCAGCCCCCGAATCGATCGGTACGGCAAAGCCCTCTTCACCTTCATTCAGAAAGACTCCGGGAATCATCAATCCGACCGAAAAACGTTCCGCGAACGCCAGGCTGCCATAGAAGTTGGCTGTGACCCGATTCTTGACCACCGCCTGCGGGCCGTCCGGGGTCAAATAGACCAGCTGATTCTGACCGTAATGGATGAACACTCCTCCCCCACCGGAGAGCGTGGAGGGAAAGTCCATGAACTTCACGGTCATAACATCATATAGATGGGGTGAAGGACGTAGCTTGGTCACATCCAGGTCTCCCGCCCGTGCGGGGCCAGCCGTAGCCATCGCCATCAGGACCAGGATTGCTCCCAGTCCCATACCCGATATTCGTGCAAGAACCGTCTTCATTGCCTGTTCTCGAATCTCCCTCATGTGTGCCGATTCTATGGGCTGCCCTCCACTTTGTCACGTTTGGAGGTTGCGTGCGATTCCGTTTTCCCCATATATAAATTTGACCGGTTCATTGGAGCTACCTCTTCGAATACTCTGGGGGCGCCATGACACGGAAGTGGGTCCATATGCACACTCCTGCTAAGATTCTGTTGAGCGTCTTCCTTCTTTGTTCGTTTCCTGGCCTCTCTCTGGGAGGGGGAATGGAAATCCCGGACAATGGAACGCGCGGGTTGGGCCGTGCTGGTTCCTATGTGGTAGGGGCCAATGATCCAACCGCACTCTGGTACAATCCGGCCCTGTTGACTCGACTCCGTGGCACCCAGATCCTGTTCGACAACCACCTCTCGATGCTGGATTACCGCTTTCGTCGAGAGTCATTGGAATACGATTCTGGCTCTGGAACCCTGGTCGCCCCCGATACGGAATTTGCGGAAATACATAACGAGGAACGCCTCTTCTGGGCACCGTTCATGGCCGTAACGTCCGATCTGGGAACGGATAATCTGGTGCTGGGACTCGGGGCATTCGGGCCACCCGCAGTCGGTCATCGTTCGTTCCCTTCGGATGGAGCCCAGCGCTACATGCTCGTGGAGTCGGATATTCTTATGGCGTTCTATACGTTCGGCGCCGCCTATCGCCCTCATCCCAACCTCTCCATCGGAGCAACAATTCAGTCCGTTGATCTATTAAAGAACCGGTATTCTGTTGTGGCATCGATGAACCTGGCCGAACTGTTCCCAGACCTCCCTCCCAGTGCACCGACAGAGTCCGCATCGGGCGATGTACTGTTTAAACTGAATACCCAGGACCGGTTCACACTGACGGGTACTGTGGGGCTCTGGTGGCGCCCGCATTCCGACTGGGAGGTAGCCATATCCAGCCGGCCGCTCCCCATAAACATCCATTCGAAAGGACATTTTGAACATGAGTTTATCGGGACGACGATCGCCAATATCGCCGCCGAATACCTCGAAGAAAACGATAATCGTGTCACTCTGGATGTGACGCTCCCCTCCTGGGTCCGGGGTGGAATCCGGTACGTGCACCGAGCCGCCGGAGGGCGCGAGTTATTCGATGTAGAATTCAACGTCGTATACGAAGCCTGGAGCCAACTGCAGTCCTTTGACGTCCAGTTTGGAGAAGCATTTCAATTCGTGGGAGATGATCCGGAAGCGGGCCCCGGCGCCCCCGTCCCCATCGCGCCCGTAAGTTTGAGAAAAGCATTTAAAGACACCTATTCCTTTCGGCTGGGTGGTGATTATCATCTCCTCCCGAACCGTCTTACCCTACGCGCGGGCACGTTCTACGAGAGTGCAGCCAGCCCTCTTTCGCACACCCATCTTGACTTTACCGCGTCCGAGCGCCTGGGGTTCACTACCGGAGCGACCCTGCGTTGGAATCGTATAGACTTTTCTCTGGCCTATGCCCTGATACTTCACCCGGATCGACATGTTCCGGCCGACGAAACGCTTATCTACCAGATACGCCCCCTCTCCCAGTGCCTTCCACCGTACGATGATTCTGAGAAATGCCATTCCGGAAATCCTGGTAAACCTCCGGGGGTTCCTGCTGGCGGTGGGACCTTTAAAAGCGGCCTACATGTCGTATCGGCGGGGCTTACAATTCACTTTGACCCACGGTGATATGTCAGCAGAGATCCCATACCATTGGAGCAAATGGGACTGTCCCGCCAGAACCAAACAACAAAAACTAGATGACATTGCCCGGCGGATTTGCTACCAATAAAAGGTACAGAGGTAACTGGGGTTTTCCCGCTTGTCCCGCCCGAAAGGGTTCCGAGTGGGAAACAAAAAGCCGCGCCTACCTCAAACCATGATCGCTACGCAGTCCAATGCAGCGAGCAGTTTAAACCTAAATGAAATTGTATTGACGGCATTGCCGAATAACAGAAGAGAGCCGCGCCAGACGCTCCCCAAACAAAGGCGATATGCCTGAACAGCACCGGGGAACAGACCGCACCTTTCGTTTTCAGGAGACCTTGAATGGCCCGAAAGTCGCGAAACTCAAAGCGACGTAACCGAGGACGCCGAAGAGGCAGCCCAAACCAGGACAAAGTTCTGCTTGGCACCGACGCGCAACCACTTGATGGAACGCGCATCATCGGAACCCTTCCACCGCTACCTATCACGACCCGTCTGCTCGATCGGGTACGGCGTCGTATTGGAAGCGAGGATTTCGTATGGCAACGGGGTGTTAAATACGCGGAAGACAAGAGAGTTGCCTATCTGAAGATTCGAGGCGATCACGTAGAGGCCGGCGTCAACGGTTCCAGACGTTATCTGGTGAGTATCGCCTGGCCATCGGGAAACCCGGAACGCTTTGAAGGGCGCTGCACCTGCCCATTCGCCCGCAAAGGTTCAACTTGTAAACATATGGTTGCTGCGGCTATGACTCTGTGGTTCGCCACCCAGAAATCAGAAGAAGACGACGCAAATAAAGAACTGAGTGGAGCCGCTGAATCCTCCTTGATGATTCGAAACCTCGGACCAAATGTGGAGCTGCGGCGTCCGCGCGGGGGAATGGTGGCGGGATCGGCACTCCCCGTATGGCTTGCGGTACTACTAGACACCGAGGAAGCTCCGCCCCCGCCGAGCAAAGAGGGCCCGACCATTCCACTGAATCCAAATGAGCCCTGGATATCCTATGATCTACTCCCAGGAGCCGCCGAGCCGATGCCCATCGAGGTGCGGGTTGCTCGCATGGGGCCGGGCATGCGGCCAACTCGTGGAAAGCGGATCTATGAAATGGACAACCTATCACTCCGTGAGCTGAGTAGTGAGATGGCCGTTCTCCCCGAAGACCATTTGGCTTTGACGTATCTTGGGGCACGCAAGTCGACGACCGATAAACAGGAGCCCGCCTGGAATGGGGGGAGCCTCGACCGGATGTTACGACTGCTTGCACATACGCGCGATGTCCGTATACACGGTGAGGCCATCCGCATCGATAAGACTCCGATCCAGCTACGCCTGGTGGTTTCGGACTTCGAAGAAGACAGTCTTCGGTTCTGGGTCGAGCCCATCCACGAGACGGACGAAGAGGTGGTCGATGTCGACCCGAAGAAACGGATCCCCGCGAGCTCTGGTCCACTCCCAGGCTTGCGACATTATGTTCCTGCCAATCCAGGCTGGGTGCATTTAAGTGACGGAACCCTCCGTCCCCTTACGAATGAGGGCACTCGCCTACTACGGACCTTCGGTGCCTTTGATGTGGAAAAGTTACCCACAGTTGCGGACGAAGACGTGGACCGTTTTCGTGAGCGCGAATGGCCACTGCTCGCATCCCGATACCCTGCCGAAATCCTGACCGACCGCCTTCCCAACGTCCTCACCCCAAAGCCAGAGCCACGTCTATATCTGACGGAACCCGAAGATATGTCTCTGGCCATCCGCGCTTCGTTTGCATACTCGATTCCCGGTTGTGAGATGGTCGAAGCCGGACCGGACAGCCCACACTTTCTTAAGGGTTCCAACGAAAATGAACCGTTGATCGAGCGCAACCCGGAGGAAGAGGCACGATCTCTGGCCAAACTTCTCCAGGCCATTGCGGCCTCCAAAGAGATCGATAGCGCAGAGTTGGATGCAGATATAGATCCGTGGCACATCGTTCTGGGTGGAGAAGACGCGCTTTCATTTCTGGCCGGACAGCTGCCACTGCTCGAATCCGACTTCAAGATCTTCGGTGACGAAAACCTCTCCCGCCTACGGGTAAACCGCGGCGATATGGGAACCAATGCTCGCGTCAGCAGTGAGATGGACTGGTTTGATCTTAAGCTCGGATTTACGGCTGGCGAACAATTGGCATCGGCTTCCGCTGTTCTAAAGGCGTGGCATAAGAAACGCCGATTCGTACAGATGCAGGACGGCAGTTATTCCAAGGTGCCGCTGAAGTGGCTCGAACGCTACGGTATGTTGTTGGAAGAAGCCGAACATGCTCGCGAGACCCTGGGGAACCGTTTGCCCAAGTATCTGGCATCTCTGGGAGCAGCTTTGGAAGAAGCCGTCGATAACTTCCAGGGTGATGACAGGTTTGAGCAGCTCAAGAATATGTTGTCGTACCCCGAACACCTTGACCCGATTCCCATCCCACGGGGGGTCAAAGCAACCCTTCGTGATTACCAGAAACAAGGTTTTACCTGGTTGTGTTGGCTTTCGGACCAGGGCTATGGCGGTTGCCTCGCGGACGATATGGGCCTGGGTAAGACCCTTCAGGCTCTTACGTACATTCTCCGGGAGAAAGATGAGGGCAATGCCGATGGCAAGCCTGTTCTCGTCGTGGCCCCCACAAGCGTTGTGTTCAACTGGCAACAAGAAGCGAAACGATTCTGCCCCTCTCTTCGATTGGCTGTATATCAAGGCCCCAACCGGAAGAAAGTACTGGAACAGATCGGGACCAAAAAGCCTGACATTATTCTCACATCCTACCCGCTCTTGCGGATCGATAGTGAACAATTGGCGGATATCCATTGGCATGCGGTTTTTCTTGATGAGTCCCAACACGTCAAGAACGCCGATAGCCAGACAGCGAAAGCTGCCTATCGCCTAAAATCCGACCATAATTTTGTTATGACGGGTACCCCATTAGAGAACCGCCTTGATGACGTCTGGAGCCAGTTCCATTTTACGATGCCGGGTTTTCTGGGACGAAGAAAATCATTCGCACGAAACTATGGGGTACGCTCGGCCGGACAGATAAGTGCGGAAGTCCTCAAAGAACGTCTCCAAGGCCTACGAACTCGCATCAAACCATTCATCCTTCGACGTCTCAAAGTAGAAGTAGCCAAAGAGCTTCCCGAACGGACCGAGATGGTTCTTCATGTGCCTCTCAGCCCAGAGGAACAGCATATCTACGCCACTGTGCGTGATGCCTACCGGGCCCAGGTATATGGTGCCGCGGAAAAGTCCAGCAAAGGCGGTCCAAGCCTCACAATGTTGGAAGCCTTGCTTCGCCTACGCCAGGCATCCTGCCATCCCGCATTATTACCGTTCGACGAAGCCAAGGAGCTTGGTGAACGAGCCGGCTCATCGAAGCTACGAACGGTTATCGATACTCTTGAAGAGATCATATCGGAGGGACATAAGGCCCTTGTATTCTCCCAATGGACAAGTCTGCTGGATCTGACCCAGGCGGCTCTGAAGAAATCTAAGATTCGAACGACACGCCTCGACGGCAGCACGAAGGATAGGGGTTCTGTTGTGGAGCATTTCCAATCCGAAGACGGCCCCCCCGTATTCCTGTTGAGTCTTAAAGCCGGCGGTACCGGTTTGAACCTTACGGCCGCCGATTATGTGATTCATCTGGATCCATGGTGGAACCCGGCAATTGAAGCGCAGGCCAATGACCGAGCGCACAGAATCGGCCAGACTCGCCCGGTATTTGTGATCAAGTTGGTCTCGGCCAATACCGTAGAGGAGAAGGTCGTCCATCTTCAGAAACACAAGAAAGCCCTCTTTGATGCAGCGATCAACGACGGTAGAGAACTAGAGGACCTCTTGACCGCGGAAGAGGTGGCATCATTCTTCGATCCGTCGGATGAAATCCCGGAGGCGTCGAAGATAGAGATACCCGAACCAGAGCCGAAACGAGCGAACGAAAAGTCGGATACGGTAAGGAGACGCCGTGGCCGTCGCTCGAGCAGAGGGGGCGGAAATGGTCGGGCGCCTAAGAAAGATAAAGCGGTTGAGGCCCAGGTCGAATCGCCGCCTGCTGTGGAGCCGGCATCCGCTAAAAAAGAAGATACTCCACAGCCCCAGGACATATCCTGAGATCAGCTATCCGGCGGAAGCACGATTTTTACCGGGGTCCCGATCTTGATTCCCAGCGCTTCGGCCTGCCCTCCCCGGATCTCGAGAGCCATGATGGATGGCTGTTCGACATAGCGCGACACCTGATCGAGGGGACGCATATACTTTAAGACCCCGACAACACGCACACCGTCCCTGGTCCGATCCATGAACACAATGTCCAACGGGATGAAGGTATTCTTCATATAAAAGCTATGCTGAAGACGCTCATCAAATAGAAAGAGCATGCCGTGCCGTAGTGCCAGGTGCTGACGATACATCAGTCCTTTCGCACGATCCTCCACGGTCTTCGCCAACTCGACCTGAAATGTCACTTTGGTCTTCAGCGAGAATACAACCTGACCCACGATCTTCCCATGATCCTGACCCACCGATACGTCAACCGGCCCCATCCCATCTGCCTGGTTTCGACAACCGGGACTCCATAGCACCATGGAAAGAAAAACCGCCCAGATGATCGGGAATCGTATCATAGACTATCCGGGGGGAGGATTTTCTCAAGGTAGGCTCGGTTGTTGGGTGAAAAATGCGCCGGCCCCTGCCCGTCGATCTCGGCTCGTTCCTCGAAGGGCCGAAAAATACCGGAGTCCATAAGCCAATTCGGATTATCGCCTTCATTGTGGAAACGCCCCTCGATGTTCGCCAACCCAAGTGCATGGCCTACTTCATGGGAAATTGTGTTGCCGATGAGATTAGCCAGGACCTGCACAGCAAGGTACACAACCCCATTCCGCTGCGATGGATGGTTATCAAAGGGGCCGGCTGGATCACCTCCCAACACGGGTGCTATGGCCGAAAAAATTCCATCAAAACGAGGATTAGACATCTCATTGTCCCCAAGTTGATGTTTCTTGGAGAACTGGAAGAAGGACCGGACGAAAACCCCTCCGTAGGCATAATAGCCCTGTTTCTCGGATAAGGCGTTGAATCCACCGATAACATCATTGAAGCGAATATTACCCACATCCTTTCCTTCGGTATTGTCCAGCCCGAGCAGATTGGCCCCGTTTGGGTCCGAGCCTCCAACCTCGACTACCGTATAGTCGACATAATCTTCGGGGCGTTCGAGTCGAAACTCTACATTGATGCCAGCATAATCCCGATGCACTACCTGAAGGACGCGAGCCAGAACCCCCTGTTTTACGGCCAATAAGCCGAATTCATCGAGTGAGTCATCAAATCCGGGCAATATCTTGATGTAGATCACCTGGCGAGCCGGAAGCACTCCTATTTGAACGGACGTAGCCGTGCCGAACACATTGTCTCCGCCGGATATAAGCCACGGCGTCGCAAACCCGGAAAAGGACCCGGGAATCACCCCGAACTCGTCTTCCCCGGTGATGGGATTACCCCGCAGGGTTACAGATACCTGTGAATCTTCCGTTATCTCATCCGGAAACAAGATCAATGAATTCACGCCTGTTCGGTCATCGATCCCACCGTCCGCGCGAAAAAATGTCCCATCGAGAAGCATGAGAGTGGCTACACCCTGCTCCGGATCAGACGCCAGGAAGCCTTTCCCGTTAAAACGTAATGCCTGGCCCCGACGCACCGACAGCGGCAGTACATTGGACACCACAGATCGGATGAATGAGATCTGCACCGGAACCGGCTGTAATGAACTGGTTACGATACCCGTACTATGTTGATTTTGAAGAAATAGCTCGCCTGAAAACGACCCGGGCTCGATACCGAATACGTCGGCTCCCAGGCGAAGTTGGGCCAGACTCCGATTCACAACTTCTAATAGAACCGGCGCCTCATCCAGGTGGAGGTTCTGACCACTCTCCGAAGAAAATTCTCCGCTCACCAGTGCAAGGGTGTCGCCTTCATCTCCAAGGAGAAATCCACTGCCCGGTATGGGAATCCGTGCACCCGGTTGCCCCACGGTGTTCACAGGGAACTGGGTGTCCGGCCACAGACTATCGCTGACCAGAAAGGAGATGGGGATCTTATCCGATTGAAGCTCTCCTCCAATCGCCAGGAGACTCTCGGCTTGAATCGTACCGTAAAACATCCCGGTAGAGGCCGGGAACAAGTCAAAGGCCGCCTGACTCAAGGTCACCTGCATACTTTGCGAATCTTCGACCAGGGCTTCGATCGCGAAAAGGGTCTTAAACCCGTTCATCTGCCCATCGAATACCACTCGCATCTGACCGAGTGGTGGTTTGATGAAACCGCTTCCATGCAACTCAAACTGGCTACCGGGAAGTACCATATCCAGCTGTGGCTCAATCGCATCAATGACCGGATCGACAATGAAGGCCGGATTGCCACTACCGCATCCGAGGAACAACAGACTGAAGAGAACACTCAAAGTGGAGGTTCCGGGGCCCCCGAAGATAGTTCTACCGAAACTCAACTGCCGCCTTTCTTTTTCTTACCTTTGGAAGCAAGCAGATCAGCCAGCTTGCCTATAATGGACTTCTTACGTTTCCGTAACCGCATCTCCAACAACCGCATCTCTCTTTGCACATCACGATAGTTCGGATCCACATTCAGGGCCTGCACCAAGAACCGACGCTCTCGATTCAGCTGATCCTTCCCCTTATAATAGAGAGCCATAAAATACAGGGCCCGAGCATTACCCGGATGCTGCTTCAATATCCCCTCAAGTATGGGCTGTACTTCTTCATCTTGAACCGCTCCGGCAATATTCGGGTTTTGGAAAAGTGTCCACACCAGATCGAGCTTATAGTTGAAATCGTCAGGGCAGGCCTCCAACGCCCGGCGACAGAAATCTTCTGCTTCCGTAAATTGGGAACGTTTCAGCATGACACTGGCACGATGGGCATAAATTCGCGCTTCATCTTCCGAGGAGACGGTTGGACCGCCTTCTGCGACCTTCACCGCCTCACGAATATATACCGCGCGTTTGCGCACATCATGGAGCGTTTCGTAGGCTTCTGTCAGCTTCTGAAACAACTCCCCCGCCTCTGGTTTCAGCTCTGCTGCACCCACTCTGTCCAGCTGATCGGGGTGAATCTTCTTTACGGCCTGGAAGTATGTCTGCTGAATCAGATCGCTCGTGGCGTCATCGGGTACACCGAGTAACTCAAAAAAGTTCACGCTCCCATTCTCACCAAAGAGGGCACTCTTTTCAGCCATATAGGCACGGATTTCATCAACAGCAACCGACATCATGCTCTTTCGTTTTTGGTCGTGATGATTCTAGTTTGTTTGTCGGCGTTGTTGCAACTGTAGCAACATTTTTGAGATCGCAGCCTTTCGCCTTACTTCGCCCACGCTATGTGTTTTAGAGAACAGGGGCGACACATTCACACAAAGTCTGTTATACAAACATCTCCAGCGAAGGAGCGAACCATGTCGTCGGATGATTTCCTGCTTGATATTCTGGTCTGTCCGGAGACCCATCAGACGCTGACCCTGGCGAACCCAGAACAATTGGACCGTTTCAGTCAAGCTGTTGAACAAGGGCAACTCACAAACCGCGGTGGAGACAAAGTCGAAGGCCAGGTGGACGGACTTCTCATTCGGGAGGACGGCCAGATCGCGTTTCCGATTCGTGACGGGATCCCCGAAATGCTTCCGGACCGCGCGGTGAAACTCGAAAATCTGTTCTGAGTTTCGCACGATGGGAACAACGATATGTCTCATCTCCATGTAGATGGTCTCTCCGAACGAAGCGAAGCACAGGTCCAGAATTATTTGGACCGCCTTCGAGACGAGAGATTTATAGATCGGCTTTTACAGAAAGACGCATCGCTATTTTCTGACGATCCTATAGAACAAGCCGCCATTGACCAGCGGTTGGGCTGGGTCGATTCCTTTGATGTATTACAGAACCAGCTCGAAGAACTTCAGCTGCTTACGAAAAAACTCTCAGACGAGGGGGCCCAGCGCTTCCTTCTGATCGGCATGGGGGGGTCCTCCGTCTTTGGCCGTATCGTCTCGGAACAATCGAAGGGTAGACTTGTAGTTCTTGATACGCTCGTGCCCGACATGGTCGCAGAGGTGTTGGAAAAGCTGGATGATCCCTCCTCCTTCGCGTTGATCGCGAGTAAATCGGGAACTACCGTAGAAGCCATTACCCTGGCAGAGATCATTCAAGAACGCTGGGGACCGCACCGAATGCTGGCTATTACCGATCCGGGTAGCCCACTTGACCAGCAGGCCAGAGCACAGGGCTATCGTGCGGTGATACACGGCTATCCCAGAGTTGGTGGTCGTTTCTCTGGGCTCTCTCCATTTGGGGCGATTCCGGCCCTTCTATCAGGATTCGATGTACAAACCTGGATTGACGGGGCGCGCAGTTGCATGGCGGATATCCAGAAATCCGCGGAGGCCCATCCTGCCATTCTCCTGGCCGCTTATATTGCGGCCCAGGCCCAGGCTGGCGCCAATATCGCCGTTCTCCGATCGGAGGGTGACCAGCACTCTCTTACACCCTGGATTGAACAACTTCTATCCGAGAGCTGCGGTAAGAACGGGGTCGGTATCTGGCCCATTCCCACGGCGAATGAAGTTTCGGAACCGAACTCTACGATCACATTCCTTGAAAATGGGGCTCATCAAAGTCCAGTCGTCGGCCGCGTATCCTGGCGTGCTACAGAGGGGTTGGGCACCACCATCGTCTGGTGGCAGATTGTAACCACGACCCTGGGTTATTTATTGGGCATCAACCCATTCGATGAACCGGATGTAAGCCGAGCAAAAGAGTTGGCACGTCGTCAGCTTGGCTCCGAACCTATGACGATCGGTAACGACACACCCTCCGAGAACCAATCAACTCATATCGCCCTACAGGCGCTCTTTCGCCAGGCTCAAGACCAGAACCGACTCGTATCATTGCTCTTGTTTTTTCCACCCACACCACGAGTCGAACAGGGTATTGCGTCCCTGGTGCAGGAGTTGGGTGTGATTCTTGGCCTGACTATCGTTCCATCCTTCGGTCCACGCTATCTGCACGCCACGGGACAGTTGCACAAAGGTGGTAGCGATGCGGCGGTGCATCTGGTGTGCACGATGGACCCGAACCATTCGGGTGGCAGTAGCGAAGAACTGCAACGACTTAGCCTGGCGCAAGCTCTGGGCGATGTAGAGGCCCTACGCGAACGTGGGCGTCCGGTCGTTCCTATCCACATAAGTACGGGAATCGATGATCTAAAGTCGATCCTATTACGCGCAGCCCAGTCCGGTATGGACGAGCCGATCAGTTGACGTCGGATGCGGACGTTGACGGCAGAGCTGTAGACGAACGTCGCTTTTTCGGAATCTTCGCCGACAACGCTTTGGCAAGAACCTGCTCCACGTTTTGTACGAAGTGGAATTTCAATTGGGCGCGAACATCGTCGGGGATGTCCTGAAGGTCTTTCCGGTTCCGTTCTGGCAGTATGATCTCGGAGATACCGGCCCGTAAGGTGGCCAATACCTTCTCTTTCACTCCACCAACCGGTGTCACAAGTCCACGAAGCGTTACTTCGCCCGTCATCGCCACATCACCACGGACCTTAATATCCGTAAATAGTGAAACCAAGGCAGTAAAGAGTGTTACTCCGGCACTGGGTCCATCCTTTGGAATGGCCCCGCTCGGCACATGAACGTGGACATCCAGCTCAGAAAATTCCGACGGCTCGATACCGAAATCTTCAAATCGGGCTTTAAGTAGGCTTACAGCGATTTCCGCCGATTCCTTCATCACATCGCCCAACTTTCCCGTCAGACGTAATCGGCCTTTACCCGGCATCTTCGTGGCTTCGACAAAAAGGATGTCTCCACCCGAGGGGGTCCAGGCCATCCCGGTGGCCACACCACTAACTTCGATCTCATCCGCCGATTCGGGACTGTATTGCTCCACTCCCAGAAATTTCTTTACCCGGCGTACATCGACTTTCTTCCTTTTCCATTCGCCGTTAACCACCCGTACAGCTACCTGACGACATAGATCGGCGATGCGCCGTTCCAGGTTCCGCACGCCGGCCTCACGGGTATAGCGATGAATGACATACGCCAAACTCTCATCGGATAAACGAAACTGTGTCGTGCTAAGCCCGTGTTTTTCGATCTGACGAGAAATCAAGTGGTTCCGGGCGATATGTACCTTCTCATGATAGGTATAGCCCGGAAGATGGATAATCTCCATCCGGTCCAGAAGCGCGCTCGGGATCGTGTCTGTTTGATTCGCCGTCGCTATGAACATGACGTGGCTAAGATCATAGGGAATGTCCAGATAATGGTCCATGAAGGTGTGATTCTGTTCCGGATCCAGCACCTCAAGCAGTGCGCTGGTCGGATCTCCTCGCCAATCACGACCGACCTTATCCACCTCGTCGAGCATCATTACCGGATTGATCACATCGACCCGCCGGAGCTGCTGAATGAACTTTCCGGGCATCGCACCAACATAGGTGCGTCGATGACCACGGATCTCCGCTTCATCCCGCACGCCACCCAGTGATACACGCACAAACTTCCGAGCCAGGGAACGTGCAATCGACTCCCCCAGAGATGTTTTGCCTACGCCCGGAGGGCCAACCAGACATAGGATGGGTCCCTTCAAATCGGGGTTCAATTTTCGAACCGCGATGTATTCCAGGATTCGGTTTTTCACTTTCTCGAGATCGTAGTGATCCTCATCGAGAATGATACGGGCCTCTTCGATGTCCAGTCGATCGGTCGACACTTCAGAGAAGGGCAGATCCGAGATCCACTCGAGCCATGTCCTCGCCACACCATATTCCGGCGAGGCGGGCTGCAACATGCGTAGACGTCGAAATTCTCTCTCGACCGCCTGGAGGGCCTCTTCCGGTAGTTCCTTGGCCATAAGGCGATCTTCCAGATCGTCCAGATCCGATTCCGCGCCTTCAAGCTCACCAAGTTCCCGCTGTATCGCCTTGAGTTGTTGGCGGAGGACAAACTCGCGTTGATTGCGGTCCATCTCGCCTTTGACTTCGCGATTAATCTTATTGGACAGGTGCAGAACTTCGATCTGGTGGTGGAGCAATTCAAGTGTGCGACGCAGGGCAGCCCCTACGTCCACTTCGGAAAGGATTTGTACCTTTTCTTCCACCGGAACACCCAGATGGGCCATCACAAGATAAAGAAGACGACCTGGATCATCGATCTGTGCCACCAGCTCGGCGGCTCCCTCCGGCAAGTCGGGGATAAGAGCAATCAGTTCCCGACCCGTCTCCTTGATATTCTTACCAAGGGCCTGCAGCGCCGGATCCGCCGGATCATAGTCAAAATCCGGAACCCACTCGATTTTCGCCATAAGGAAGGGCTCTTCCTGGGTGAGTTGGACGCAACGGAATCTTCGAAGCCCCTGTACAATCACATGATAGGTTTCATCATCACCCCGCATCACCTTCAAGATGCGAGCGGCCGTCCCATATTCATAAAAGTCTGCGGCCGTGGGTTCTTCCACTTCCTTATCACATTGGGTGAGCACCGCGATGATCCCACCATGGGTCTCTACATGCTGCAATAACTCGACGGTTTTCGGGCGACCCACAACGATGGGCATCAACGCACTCGGGAATAAGACAGCATTCCGTAACGGCAGAAGAGGAAGCATCTCTCCCAGGCCGGCTTGCGCCTCTTCCTGGTCAGGATTCAATTCTTCTTCACCCTTGGCGCCGATTTCGTCTTCTTTGGGGTCTCGCTTCATTCCACTACCGTACCATTAACAACAGGCCAATTCGAAGCCTGGACTTCCTGGGATCCATCATTATCGTACAACATGGGGCCTTCTGAGGGAATATCAACCCCAACGGTTGTGGAAAAACGCACGTATTCTACTGGCAAGCAGATGATGTTCACGGCTGGACAAGCCCTCCAGTATCGCCGCAAAGGCTTCTGAATCGTCCTTTGACCAGGCCTGGATAGCAAGATCGATGCTCCTACTCTCAAGATCTTCGGACCTCTCGAGCGGTTCGAGATCTCCTATCTCCCCCCGGGTAATTCGTATTAATTGGTTCACCTGCAACACCGACAGTTCGGCCGACCTGGGCACCGGATAAAGGGGGATTTGCGCCGCATCGGCCAGAAGGCGCTCAGCCGCCCGATCCGTCTGCGCCAGCGCAAGCCAGAGTCCGGTCCGAATAAGTATACTTCGCGCCGTCCTACAGGCCCCCATGGAAATCAGATTCCGACTGCTCTCCCGGGTATGCTCTTCCAACTGTTCAGAGGTCCGTTTCCCCTGAAGGAAGGCGACCAGATATGCCATCGTCCGGGCCTGTTCAAGATGTGCGCCCAGGTGCAGTTCGCTGCTCAACCGGGCCACGCCCTTCAATAGAGACGCGGCCACTTCGAGGTCGCCCCTGGCAACAGACCGCTCTATCGAGAACAGTTCCAGGACCTGTCGGATATTGGGGAGATCTCCAATCTCATGAAAATCTGGAAGTCCTTCCGGAGTTTTTCCCAGCGCCCAGAGAATTCGAGCCCGGAGAATGCGGGTCGCCAGCATCCCTTGTTTATCGGAACGACTGTCGAAGAGAAAGCTTGCATCTTCTACCGCCGCCAGAGCCTCGTTCAAACGCCCATGGCCAATATACCAGTCCACCTGGGTGTATCGGAACTTGGCAAGAAACCCGGGCGTCATACTGTCGTCACAGTCCAGTCGTTGCCATGCCTGATCCCAACGCCCGAGCTCCATCTCAACTCCCGCCAGATCCAGATCCAATTCCATCCGGCGACGCGACCCGACTTCCATCAGGGATTCGGCTTCCAGAAAAATGTTATAGGCCTGGATTATGTTTCCTTTACGGCGCAGAAGATGTCCGTGTTGGGCTCGGGGAACGGCCGCTTGTTCAAATTCTTCCGCATCGAGCAGGGCATCATACGCATCGGCAAAGTAATCCTCGGCCGTCTCGAGATCATCTGTTTTTACCGCCACACTCCCCAGTGCAGCCCATGCTCGCGCCTGGTTGGTCTCATGCCCGAGATCACCGTATAAAGCCGCCGACCGCAACAGATTATCGTGCGCCGCCCGGTAATTTCCCAGTCGCATTTCTATCAACCCAAGATTACCATATTGTTGGGCCAGGAACTCTGGAACATCCAACTCTCCAGCTAGTTCAACGGCCTCCATGGAGGCGTTCAAGGCCACCTCACCGGTCATCCAATCCATGGCGTGCTGGACCCGCTCCGACGCAGCGTGCAATCGGATCCGCGTCGGTACGGATTCAAAACGAGAAATCATGGACAAGAACTGATCCGACTCATGATACCAACCCGCTTTCCGGGCAGCAGCGGCGGATTGAAAGGCGCATATCGTATACTCGCTGGGAGACTCAGCCGGCTCGATTTTCTCCATTGCCTCCGCAAAGGCATCAAGAGCCTGCACGGTATCCCCACGGGCGGCAAGTTGCTGCCCACGACGAAAACAACGGTCAAAATCCGGGTTGATCTTTCCCACCTGCTCCAACGGTTCGAGGAGGAAGCCAAGTTGATAAACCCAACCTAACGATTCGACCGGATGTGGTCAAACCGACTGGGTTTGCCAACCAGACTGAATTGGGAGGTCGAGCCGTGAACACCATCTGCTTGCCAGCACGTTCGGTACGATTTTCATAGCCGTCAAGGTTGATATTCTCCAGAAACACCCCATCTTGACCCGAAAAGCTCTCTAGACCTACACTCTCAAACCCTGCCTCTGAAGGAGCTCCTTTTGGCCTACGCACCTACATCGCACCAGGAAATCGACCGCTACCTGCTAGAACTCGGAGAAGCGAGTGACGAACTAATCGGGCTAGGGCTGGATGAAAGAATCGCACTCATAAGCGATATGCGGAACCGGGTGTACAGGGTCGCCGACAAATGGGTACAAGAAGCTGCCTCCCATAAGGGCATGCCAAACAGCCCCGGAGTTGTCGGGGAAGAGCTCTTTGGTGGCCCGGTTATCCTTTGCCGATGCTTGCGCTTATTTGAGAAAACCCTGCGCGATATACGTGACACAGGAAAACCCCAGCTACCGAAAAATGCCGTCACGAAAAAAGCCGGGCAGCTCTACGTACAGGTGGTACCAGCTGATCGTTACGATCGGCTGATGTTCCAGGGCTTTTCAGCCGAGGTTCTACTGGATCCGTCGGTCGACAGAGATTCTCTTCAGGATCATCTGGCGGTTGCGTATGCGCCCGAACGACGCCCCTCGCCTGGTATTTCCCTTGTTCTTGGAGCGGGAAACGTCGCCAGCATTGCCCCGCTGGACGTCTTCGACAAGATCTTCCTCGAGCATCAGACATGTATCCTGAAGATGAACCCCGTAAACGAATACCTCGGGCCGTTGATTGAAGATGCTTTTGAGCCGCTCATTACAAAGAACCTCCTCCGGGTCGTGTACGGCGGCGGCGCAGTGGGGGCCTACCTTTGTAATCATTCGAAGATCAGTTCGATTCATATCACGGGATCACACCATACCCATGATGCCATTGTCTGGGGCCCGCCGGGTCCAGAACAGGATCAACGAAAAGCCTCTGGGACTCCCATCAACACCAAACCCATTACATCCGAACTGGGCAATGTAAGCCCGGTCATCGTTGTCCCCGGCCCCTGGACTGCCAAGGATCTATCCACCCAGGCCGCCAATGTCGCTACGATGTTGAGCAATAATGGCGGGTTTAATTGTAACGCAGCACGGGTACTGATCCAGCATAAGAGCTGGTCCCTCCGTAGCTCGTTTTGTGACGAGATTGCTCGTACTTTCCAAACCGTCCCCAATCGTGTGGCCTACTACCCCGGTGCCGAAGACCGCTTCGATTCATTCCTGGACAAGCATCCAGAGACCCAACTGGTGGGGGAACGTACCGACGGAAAACTTCCATGGGGGTTCGTTCGCGATATCGACCCAGACGCGGAAGACGAGATCTGTTTTCATACCGAAGCCTTCTGCTCGATCTTTGCGGAGACAGGACTCAAGGCCGATAATCCGGTCGCATTCCTGAAACAAGCGGTCGACTTCTGCAACAACCGCCTCTGGGGAACCCTGAATGTGTGTATATTGATCCACCCGGAGACGGCGGCATCGCCGCCCATGGCGGAGGCATTGGAGCAGGCAATCCGTGATCTACGCTATGGGGCCGTGGGCATCAATCATTGGCCTGCAATGTGTTTTGCGCTTGGAAGCACCCCCTGGGGAGCCTACCCAGGTAGTTCCCTGGACGATATCCAGAGTGGGCTTGGCTTTGTCCACAACACCTTCATGTTGGATAAGATCGAAAAAGCCGTTGTCCGGGGGCCATTTCGTCCCGCTCCATTCCCTCCCTGGTTCGTTACCCATCGGCGTATGAAGGAGGTCGCTCAGAGCATGCTCGAAATGGAATATCGGCCCAGCATGGCAAAGGTGCCCAAGCTTGCATGGCACGCATTCCATCCCTGACGTGTAGGCCAGGCTGTAGAAGGTTCAGCCCAGTTGGCTTCGCTGCTGCTGGTATGTACCCAACTCTTCGAGTGCCGATTCTAAGCGCACCCGTTCCCGGTCAACCACCACATCGGGCGCTCGATCTACGAAGTTCGGGTTGTTGAGCTTGCGCCGAATATGAGCAACTGTATCTTCACAACGAGCAATCTCCTTATCGAGACGTGCTTGTTCTTCACCCATCCCCTGGTCATCGAGCGGAATTTCTACCAGGAGTTGGGCTCCTCCAACTAGTAAAAGGGCGGCCCCATCGGTGGGTTCTGCCTGTTCGGACGCATCGAACCGTAGATCAGCAAGTCGGCAAAGAGCGCGGATCTGGTCTGCCCCTGCTTCCAGCCCTGACCGCATGGTGGATTCCGAACAGGAAATGGTCGCCACCAATTGTGTCCTGGGCGGTACTTGTCGCTCGGCCCGCACATTTCGAATTGCGGAGATCATCGCATTGACATGTTCTTGAGCGGCGACAGCCTTCTCATCCACGGAAAAGCGCGCATCCCGGTGTGGCCAATCCGCGACTATCAGCATGGAATGATTTCCACGAACGAAATCCGGTAATGCTCCCCACAACCGCTCCGTAACATGAGGCATCATGGGATGGAGAAGACGAAGCATTGTCTCTAATGAGTAGAGCAGTGCGGCCTGTACCGCTTCTTTGGTAGCCGGTTCTTCATCGTTCTTCAGGGGCTGTTTCGACAGTTCCAGGTACCAGTCACAGAACACATGCCATGCAAATTGATAGATAGCGGATGCGGCGTCGTTGAAGCGGTATTCCTCCAGAGCCGTATGCGAGGCCTCAATGCAGGTATCCAATTCGTGAAGAATCCATTGTTCCGCCTGCCCATTCATGGATTTCAAACCTCGACGGTATCCCTCTTCGTCGAGATTTTCGGTGCTCATGGCCACAAAGCGAGTGGCGTTCCATAACTTGTTGCAGAAGTTTCGATACCCCTCCACTCGCGAGACGTTCAGCTTGATATCGCGTCCCTGGCCGGCCATCATCGCCAATGTGAAACGTAAGGCATCCGCACCGTGTTCATCGACGATATCCAGGGGGTCAATTACATTCCCTTTGGTTTTGCTCATCTTTTCGCCATGCTCGTCCCGAACCATGGCATGAAGATACACATCACTAAACGGCGATTCTCCCATGAACTTATGACCCATCATGATCATGCGAGCCACCCAGAAAAAGATAATATCGAAGCCTGTCTCCATCACCGTATTGGGATAGAAGGTCTTCAGATCATCGGTTTCTTCCGGCCACCCCAGGGTCGCAAAGGGCCATAGGCCACTGCTGAACCAGGTATCAAGAACGTCCTTATCCTGCTGCAGAGAGGTCCCCTGACAAGAGGGGCAGGCGGTGGGATCGGTCATTTCACAGATCTCTGCACCACAATCTCCACAATACCAGACGGGGATCCGGTGCCCCCACCAGAGTTGGCGTGAGATACACCAATCCCGAATATTCTCCATCCAGTTGAAATACGTCTTTTCCCAGGTTTCTGGAACGAACTGGATGTCCTTACTTCGAACCGCCCCGATGGCCGGTTCCGCCAGGGGCTGAATGCGTACAAACCATTGGTCACTGAGCATCGGCTCGACCACAATGCCGGTACGTTGGCAATGCCCTACCGAGTGGACATGGTCCTCGATCTTCTCAAGCAAGCCTTGCGCATCGAGATCGGCAACGATCTTCTTTCGGGCTTCAAGCCGATCCAGGCCTCTATACTCTTCGGGCACGTTGTCATTCAGGCAGGCGTCATCCGTCAGAATAGAGATCTTTTCCAGATTGTTCCGCTTCCCGGTCTCGAAGTCATTGAAGTCGTGCGCCGGGGTGATCTTGACCGCCCCGGTACCGAACTCAAGATCTACAGCCTCGGCATCTCCAATGATGGGAATCCGACGGCCAACCAGGGGAAGCAGCACATCCCGACCGATCAGCGCATTATACCGTGGATCATCCGGATGTACGGCCACAGCTGTATCACCCAACATGGTCTCAGGTCGGGTCGTTGCGACGGTAACATGAACTGTCGAATCATCGGCCAGGGGATAGCGCATATACCAGAGATGGCCCTTCATCTCTTTGTAGTCGATCTCAAGATCGGACAATACAGTCTGAATGCCTGGAGACCAGTTCACGAGCCGATGATCTTTGTAGATGAGGCCTTCTTTGTAGAGTTGAACGAAAACAGTTCGTACCGCCTCACAATACCCCTCATCGAGGGTGAAACGTTCCCGGCTCCAATCAACGGAAACGCCAAGCCGACGCATCTGATTCACGATGCGGTTCCGGTAGGTTTCCTTCCATTCGAATGTTCGTTCGAGGAACTTCTCACGCCCCAGGTCAAAACGACTCTTTCCTTCACTCGCAAGTTCTCTTTCTACAACCATCTGTGTCGCGATACCGGCATGATCGGTGCCGGGTAGCCACAAAGTATTGTAGCCATCCATCCGCTTGTATCGCGTCAGAATATCCTGAATTGTACATACAAGAGCATGCCCCATATGCAGCACGCCGGTAACGTTGGGAGGAGGGATGCATATACAATAAGAGGGTTTGTCGGACACCGAATCTGCACGGTAGTACCCGCCTGCTTCCCAGGCTTCATCCAACCCGGGCTCGACATCCTTCGGATCGTAGTGGCTTGCCAGGTCGGTCATGATTCCTTGTTCGGCTTGGCGGTCGAATCAAGTTCTTCGTTTTCATCGCCAAGGCGGGCGATCTCGGCACGAATGATGCCTTCTGCCAACTCGGGTACAACTTTCCAGGCCACCTCTGCAAGGACCTCAGGACCCGCCTTCTCCAGGAACGCCCGGGTTTCCCGCGCCACCACTTCGGCCCCATGGGCATCCAACCAGTTCGAAATCAACACTTCGGCCTTTGCCGTAGTTCCATCCATTCCTTCGCCAGCTTGATCAACCGGAAGATTATCATTATCGGCAACTGCCAAAAGCATCGGGGAGCGTGGACTCGTTCGACCCGATTCCAGGTCCTGCGGTGCCGCGCCTTCCAGCAGCAACATCGATCTAACACGCGTCAAGAAGGATCCCCGGTCAAATGGTTTTTGAAGTGTTTCGACGGCCTGTAATCCGGATAGCTCGTCCAGGATGCCGGACGTGCCAGGAGGGACTGTAACAAGAACCGGAACCCGGGATACATTCGCAGCTTGTCGAACCTCGTTGATGAGACCTGTCAGATAGCCCGGTTCCAGATCAGCGGAAACGACCAATATGGTAATTATGCCATCGCTCTCACCAGCAAAACGCATCAATGTATCGCGGTCCTTCGCCGGACAGAGTTCATGTCCATCCTCGGACAGAAAGATCTGCATAAGGTCGAGCACCAACGTATTTTCATCTGCGAGAAGAATTCGTGCCATGTTCACCACTCCTACAGGCGAATTCTCTAACAGAATGATTCCGCATTGGCGAGTCCGACAGAACGTAGGATCGCGATCTTATTGGCTCAAGACGGTTTCGACGGTTTCTGCGCGTTCGACCCAAATCTACTAAAGCATAGTCTGTGCATCTGACATACTAGAAAAAAAGACGTACAATCTTGATGTAAATCCGAGTGATCGTAGTCAACTATGCCAACAGCAAGCACAGAACAACTCCAAGTAAGAATCCAGGCGATTCCCGAGCAGTATCGGAGATTTGTTGTTCCACAGGCCCCTCCTCGAGCCCGAGACGCGGTGGCAGCAGGCACTATGCCTATGCCATCCGAGGCCCTGGTCGCGGCCACCTGTTTTCTGGCGCAGGACGCCGATGAAAAAATTGCCACAAAGGCCCAAGAGACGCTCAAACAATTTTCGCCAGAAATCCTGATTGGTGCTTCCCAGGTTCTTGATTCGGTGGGTGTTCTGCATCAGATCACCGTCTCGGCAATGGACAAGAGCTCGGTCATTGAATCCATTCTCTTGAACCGTAAAACGCTCAACGAAACCGTTGAATATGTCGCAGCCAATGGCAAGGGCCGCATGCTGGAAATTGTCGTTGGCAACCAGGTTCGAATGGAGGAGCACCCCAAGATCGTGGAGGCGCTCTACTTCAACTACAACACGCCGATGCGCCTTATTACGTCGGCCGTAGAAAACTGCGTCCGTCAGGGAATCGATATATCGGATTTGCCAGGCTACAACGAAGTGGTCGAGTCCATCATGGGGGTGGCCACGGAAGGCACAAAACCCGACGAAGACATTGATCTGGAGGCGTTATCCACAACCGATGAGGGGGAAGCGGACGAAGGAGCGGACGAAGGAGCGGACGAAGAAGCGGATGACGAATTCGATGAAGACTTCGATGAAGACTTCGATGAAGACTTCGATGAAGACTCAGATGAGGACTCAGATGAGGACTTTGATGAGGACTTTGATGAAGACTTCGATGAAGACTCAGATGAGGATTTCGATGAAGAATACGATCCAGATCTTATCTCCTTCAGCATCGACTACGAGGAACTCGGCGAAAATGAGTATGGAGAAATTCTCGCCGAATCCGGAGACGATGACGAAGATGGCCCATTGGGAGGGAAAACCAGCCTCTCCCCCAAGAAGCTACGTGCAATGAGCGTCGCACAACGGGTACGCCTTGCAATGCTCGGGAACAAGGGCGTGCGACAGATGCTCATACGGGACCCCAAGTCCATTGTTGCAGCGGCCGTACTGCAAAGTCCCAAGCTCACTGACAAAGAAGTCGCACAATACGCAAAAAATAAATCTCTTTCAGATGATATCATCCGAGAGATCGCTGCTAAGCGAGATTGGGTCAAGAACGTGAACGTTAAACGCGCGCTGGTCCACAACCCGAAGTGTCCGCCAAACATCGCGATGCGATTTCTACCCTTTCTATCCCAGAAAGAGCTGAAAGATCTGAAAAAAAGCAAGGATGTTCCAGGGTATATTATGACGGCCGCTGCGCGCCTATATCAGTTACGCGAACAGCGACAAGGAGGCTAGTCCTCTCCAGGTTCGGCCTCGCCATCATCCGTCGGGCGATCCTCATCAGGACCTTCCGGCTCCTCTTCGGATGACTCCCCTCCGTCGAGAGTATTTAGAAAAGAGTCAATGGGATCCAAATCTCCAGCCGGCGGATCCGCATCTGCCGACGAGCTATCATCAACGGCCTGGTCCACAACTTGTTCGACGGTTTCTTCCATCGTCGCATCGGTCGTGTCATCTCCGCTCGAGTCTGCGAAGTCATCTGCCATCGCAACGGCGCTCTCATCCTCAAACTCATCCTCAAGCTCATCCTCAAGCTCATCCTCAAACTCATCTACAAGCTCATCCACAAGCTGATCCTCAAGCTCATCCTCCCGTAGTCCTTCCGTCGGGGCGGTCTCGGATAGGGCCTCTGTCGTTTCGGACTCTACAATCGGCTCCTCAGATTCCGCGTCCGATCCTGAAGATTCACCCGAAGGCGTGTTCTGCCATTTCCCATCCACCGCCTCCCAGGCTCCTATTCCCGGGCTCTGTCCCGAGGCCCGGTCCAGGGCTGTATCCTGGTACGGATTCAGCGGTTGTTCCTCGTCTCCAGCCTCAACATCGGACTGGATGGACAACTCATTTTCTTTCCAAATCCCCCGTACTGGATCCGTATACTCTTCCGACTCGGTCTGGCCCGCTGGAGAAGACTCAACTGTTATCGGTGCCCCCAGCGGCGCCTCGGGTACTACCGTCGGCTCAACCGGTGCGACCGAGATCGACTGCTTCAGATAGGTATCGACAGTCATACGGCGTGCGGGCGCATCTGGAACGGGATCAATCGGCTCCGATGTGCTCTGTCCATCCAGAAGGCTTTGGCCTTTGTCCACCAGCGACTGCATAGCTCCGGACAATCGCGCCAATTCGTTACGCGCCCAGGAAACCCAATCGTGGAGTTCATTCCGCTGATCACTCATCTGCGTGATGATCTTACCCTGAACAGCATCTCTTGAAGCCCAGCGTACCTCATGTTCCCGGGCAAAACGTTCCGCTTCCTCCATGCGTACCCGTGCACTTAGCTTTTCGCTATCGAGAGAATCTACCCGGCTATTTAATTCGGAAACCAGCTGCTCCAGCTTTTTGATAGTCGTTGTGGCATCATCCAAAGCCCTGCGTTGGTCCTCGATATTCGAGCGAAATTGTCCAACTCGTTCCGACAGTTCTTCTCTTTCTTTCTTGAGCTCATCACAACTGATAAGAAGGCGTTCTGCCAACCGGAGCTTGTCCCGTAACTCGCTTCGAACCTGTACCAGTTCGCGAGACATATCATGGCCCTTAGAGCGCTCTACCTCCAGTTCAGCCTCACGCCGTTGCACAATGGGAAGCAGTTCCGCTCGTTCACGGGTCGCACGAACCAGAGAATCCCGTAGTTCGACCAATTCGCGTACGCGGGTGGCCGCCGCTTCCTCCATCTGCTTGATTTCCTCGTTCCGGGATCGCAACGCACCACGGGTCTCTTCAAGCGAACGCTGAACCTCGCCGTGAGTCTGTTGGTCCCGAACAACCTTTAATGCCTGTGATTCCTGTTCCTCACGGCTTTGTTGAAGGTTCCGTTCCTTTTCGGCTATCGAACGCTCCAACTGTGTGTATTCCGATTGCGCATCTTTCAGAGCCGCGTCGAGAGCCTCAATACGGTTGTTTTTCGCCAACGCCTGGTCTTTGGCCTCGGCCAGCTGTTCCTCTCCTTGACGCTCAATCTGCTCCCGGTCGAGCTTCTCTCGGGTCAATGCATTGGTGAGATCGCTCACCTCGGTCTCCATATCACGAACGCGGGAATCAAGTTCCTGCTCCCGACTCGTCGTGGATTCCTGGATATCGGCCCTTTCCACCATCTGACCACGCGCAGAATCCAGATCCCGCTGAGACGTTCCCAACCGTTCTTTCAGAGTTCGGACCTGGTCTTG
>Ga0310121_10000136_pt1 | contig 74718 bp, 59 predicted proteins | sample CB27_Tmax_986_MG_FD_203504 | JGI IMG/M metagenome (GOLD analysis project Ga0310121, IMG submission 203504) | Marine microbial communities from Western Arctic Ocean, Canada - CB27_Tmax_986 | ecosystem: Environmental > Aquatic > Marine > Oceanic | place: Canada: Western Arctic Ocean | collected... | reverse complement strand
CCGCTGATGATGATGAGGGGCAGATTTTGCTGCGTCGCTTGCTCGGCAAGTCGCGTAAGCCGCTCGCCGACCACCGAACCCATGCTGCCCATGATGAACGCAGAATCGGTAACACCAAACGCAACACGCCGCGCGCGAATCATGCCACTGCCAGTCAGCGCGGCGTCGTTTAGCCCGGTCCGTTTCTGTTCAGCCACCAATCGATCCGCATAGGGCTTGCGATCAGCAAACTTAAGAGGATCCATCGGCATCACCTCGGCGTCCCATTCTTCGAAAGTTCCTTCGTCAAGGACTTGACGTATACGCTCCTTGGCGGACACATAGAAATGGTAACCGCATTCGGGGCAGAGGCCGAGTAATCGTTCAGCCTCTTTCCGATAGATCGACGATTGGCAGCCGGGGCATTTTAACCACAGACCCTCGGGAACGCCTCGCTTTGGCCGCTTCATGAGCTTTGGGATCCAACCAACATGTTTTCCTCGGTTACGTCGATAATTTCCCATTGGCCGCAAACGTTTTCGGCCTCCCAAAGATCGCCTAATTCTCCACCGGCAAGCTCACTTCGCAATACGGATGCCAAGGGCTCGGGCACCACGACCGCGATCATATCGCCCTTGTTGCGCGCCATGATTTTTTCCAGCGCTTCCCGCACGCGACGCCGAACGTCCGCCAGCATTTCACCTTCCGGTGGGCAGACACTGTCGGGATCCTCCTGCCTGCGACGATAAACCTTGGGCTGATGTGCTTTGACTTCCTCGGTCAATTTACCTTGCCACAATCCGAGATCAACATTTTGCAAACGATCCAGTTGCTTTACTTTGACCTCCATCGCCACGCCAACGGCCACGGCCGTCTGGACCGCCGGCTGGCTGGGAGACGAGTAAATCTGACCGATTGGCAGTTTGGCTACTTCTTCGACCGTCCTAATAACCTGACCTGAACCGAGTTCGTTCAGCGGTATGTCCAGCTGACCGGTGATGCGTCGTTGATCATCAAAGTCAGTCTGACCTGGTCGAATGAGGACAATTTGAATGGTGGACATGGGATGTGCCTTATTGGGCCTTCATTGGAGTTGCGAGCCAACTGCCATCCTGGTTAGTTCAGCGACCGCCGCAGTGTAATCCGGCTTCTTGAATATGGCTGAGCCAACAACGAGTAGTTGGGCACCCGCCGCCTGACATTTGCCTATGGTTGACCTGTTGACCCCGCCGTCAATTTCCAACAATACTTCTTCGCCGAACATTTCCCTGGCCTGTCGCAATTTGGACAAGGCTACTTCGTTGAACGGTTGCCCTCCGAATCCAGCCTCCACGCTCATGGCCAAAACCAAATCGCACCGTCCAAGACAAAGCTCCAGTCTGGACATAGGGGTTCCTGGATTCAGAGCAATTCCGGCGGCGATGTCCAGCTGACGTATCTCGTCGAGCACTTCTGTGGGCTGCTCCAGGGCCTCAATGTGAACCGTGATCGCGTCGGCCCCAGCTTCATGAAATCCCTGAATGTAACGTTGCGGACGCTCAATCATCAGGTGCACATCCAGTGGCAGCGCCGTGACCCGACGGAGCGAAGCGACGAGCGGCATGCCGTAGGTTAGGTTCGGTACAAAATTCCCGTCCATCACGTCCAGGTGCAGCGCCTGAATGCCCGCCTCTTCCAGCCTCTCCACTTCACGCTGCAAGTTGGCGAAATCGCATAGCAATAGCGATGGCAACACCGATGGTGCCGAATGGCGTAAACAGAGAAATCGATCACGACGGGACATGCCAGAAACAACTTGGACTAACAGGCGGAGAGACGGACCCTATATCGATAGGCGAGAGTTACCCGAGACCCATGATTGGCCCTTCCGTTGTGACCCCTTTCCGTTGCTGCGTGCGAGGTGATGTTAAAAGGATGACTAAATCCCGATTCGTCTCGAATATCAGAATATAGAATAGGAGATGGTCGAGACCGAGAAATTTTAGCAATCGCCGTGGCGGAAGTCAGCGCATAATCCACCGTATATGACGCAACTTCTTTTCAGCAAACGGGTTGCGAATTGTGTATTTCTGCCGTCGGCGGCCATTTGTACGATTTCAGCCCCCCACGGACTCAATTCCGACCCCGCTACGGTCAGTCGGCCACGTCCATTTCCTGGCTGCGAGGCAGATCGGAGACATCCGCAATCCCTAGCAGGCGTAGGAAGCGGTCGGTCGTGCGAAAGTGTATTAACTTTCCCCCTGCTGGGGTTCGATCCAACCGGATCAGCTGGCGACGAACAAGTTGATTGAGAACGGCACTGCTCGGTTTGCTGCGATATTCGTCAACCTCGGCGCGAGTCACTGGTTGATTGTAGGCGACCACCGAAAGGACATCGATTGCGGATTGGGACAGCCGAGCTTGCCTCACTTTGCCATAGAATTTGTCACGAACAGCCAGAAACTGTTCGGTCAGCTGCATGCGATAACCGCCTGACTCGCTGGCGATCGTATAGGGACGGCCTTCGTGCCGGTATTGCGCGTTGAGCTCATCAACGAGGCAGACAACTTCGGCTTCCGAAACACCGCGCATGACCTGGGCGATGTCCGCCGGGCAAAGCGGCCTATTCTCTGGGTGGCCGACGAAAAGCAACCCTTCGACAACGTCTTTGGGCGTCGCCTTCGCGGGATCTTCCGCCGCTTGAGGTGCCGTCACCTCCTCATCCACAGCTAACGAAACACGGTTAGGGTCCTCGGATGGCTCAGCTGACAAACGGCGCTTCGTATTATCATCAGGCGAGGATCGCCCCAGCAGGCGGCCGAACGAGGCGCTCAATTCTTCCAGCGAAATGCCGCTGGATTGTGACTGGGGATCATCCTCGCACTTTTGCTCCGGATCGGTCATGCGCCAACTATAGTTATCCGTTTCGTCAACCGACAATGCCAATCACTCGAAATTCTAGATTCATTCCTCATTCGTCTTTCGTTGGCCCAATTCTCGGTCGAGATCCAACAGCGCCGAAGGGTCATTTTCGACCATGCTGAACTTCGTGACGATTTCACGGGCCGTTTTTTCTTCTTGCACCTGCTCGGTGATGAACCATTGGAGTTCGACCAGCGCCGCAAAGGCCTTTTCGTGGTGGGCCAATTCGTACAAAGCGTCAATAGACTTACTCACCGAGATTTCATTTTCCAACGCCTGGCGAAAGACATGGGCGATGGATTCAAATTCCGCCCTGGGCTTGGGAATCTCTTGCAAGACTACCTGGCAATCGCGTGCCAACAAGAAGTCAAGCAACTTCAACGCATGCGTCTGCTCCTCATTACTCTGGGTGCGCAGCCACTGGGCGGAGCCGATGAAGTTTTGCTTTTCGCAGTACGCGGACATTGCCAAATACGTGTACGAAGAAATCAGCTCGATGTTGATTTGCTTGTTGAGGGCGTCTTGAACGGCTTGGCTGATCATTCACTCAATTCCTTATCAAAATGGTCCGGTTGCGAATAAACCCTTAGGTCTCGAAATATGGGTCACGATATATGGTCCACGAAATATGGTCCAAGACTCTAGCTTGGCCGCAAACCATACCACGCCTAATTGTTTCCGCAAAGTCAGAATGGTCGAGACCACAGGTGTCGATTTCGCAGAATTATTTTTTCCAACACAAGACATTCTGCGACTGAGTCTCAAGATCGTGAGGCACTTCCTCCGAGAGCGTCGAACATTTTCTGGATCGTGGACTGAAGTAAATCCGTTCCGCCGAACTTCATACCGAGTTGGCGGATCTTGCCTGTTTCAATTTGATATTTGGGGGAAGTGGCCTGACCGTCGATTTCGGAGTTGGATTGGCATAGCCGTTTGGCAATCGTGGCCACATCGTAATCGGATATATAGCGATCGTAACAGTTAAAGGCCTCACCCCGCACGTTGTCGGCTCGGACCAGCAGTTCGCAAGCGCGGGCCACATCGAGGGCGTGAACTTCCTTGCCTCCGTGCCGGCAGACCACGTTTTCGTTCTGGACAATTTGGCGAACCAGTTCAAACCACTTACTGTTTTCGATCGGATCGGCGATCCCGTAGACCCCAGTCGGTCGCACGGCACAGATATCGTAGTTGTCACCCAAACCATAGCTGTGAACAAATTTTTCAATGGCCGCCTTGTGGGCTCCGTAGTGGCTCGTCGGCCACAGCGGATGGGTTTCATCCAGCGGATGGTCGTCGAGTATGCGTTCATGAACCGCGCAGGTCGACACAGTGACAAAGCGCGGTACCCCAGCGGACCTGGCCGCTTCAATCAATTGAATCGTACCCAGCAAATTCCGCGTCATAAAATCCTCGAGCGGTCCCTCTCCACCGCGGAACGTATCTCCCGAACGATACAGGGCCGCGTGGATGACAGCCTCGCAGTTGCTGACCAACTCCCGGTTGGCTGACGCATCATTGAGCTCACCACGGATCCACTGCACGCGGTCATGTGTGGCAAATGCATGCCGCTGGAGCGATTCTTGGCTGCGATACCAACACCGGCAGCTGTGACCTGAGTCGATCAAATGGGCAACGATGTAGCGGCCAATAAAACCAGTGGCCCCAGTCAAGGCAATCTTCACAAGAAACCTCCCAATTCGTTTTTCTTGGAGAATAAAACTGGGATGATTATAGCCAAGCAAGCCAGAAACGACGATAGTGCCGCAATCGCGGCGCACTCCGAATAGCGGCGAGGAATCACCGCTCTATTTCGTGCGGCATGGCCACATCCATGGTGTGCATGGCGATCAGCCCGAGCTACTGTTAAGATACGTCTAACATCCAAATGGGCAGGTTGCAACGTTGACCGGAACCAACGGCCGTGGCCTCGCTCGATCGTCGAGAAAGAGGCAACCATAAGCGACGTTAACGATGTTACCAAAAAGATTATTGCCAACGTTGAAAAAGCGATTGTAGGTAAACGGCAGCAAATTCTCCTCTCCTTGGTCTCATGGTTTTGCGAAGGCCATTTTCTGTTGGAGGATGTCCCGGGGCTTGCCAAGACCATGCTCGCTAGGGCGCTGGCTGTTAGCGTCGGTTGTTCTTTCAAGCGTATCCAATGCACTCTCGATCTGTTGCCTACGGACATCACCGGGGCGTCGATCTTCAATCAACAATCAGTTGAATTTGAATTCCGGCCCGGGCCGCTTTTCTCACAGTTGGTACTTGCCGACGAGATTAACCGGACCACTCCGCGAACCCAGGGAGCGCTCTTGGAGGCAATGGGGGAAAGCAGCGTGACGGTCGACGGCGTCACCCATCGACTGGACCCGCCCTTCTTAGTCATCGCCACACAAAATCCCGACGACCATGAGGGAACCTTTCCGTTTCCAGAAACTCAACTCGATCGATTCCTGCTCCGCTTTCAGCTCGGCGATCCGACTATCGAAGAAGAAACGCGAATGCTTCAGCTGCTACGAGACCATCATCCGATTGACGATCTCAAACTGGTCGTCACAGCGTCCGATCTTGTCGCTTGCCAACAAGCCGTTCGACAAGTGCACGTCGACCCAAAAATCGTTCATGACATCACGCAGATCGTTCATGACACACGTAACCACGAGGACCTGGCTTTGGGAGCCAGTCCCCGTGCGTCGATCGCCTTGTTTAGATCCGCCCAGGCGATGGCAGCGATTCGTGGACGGAACTATGTACAACCGGATGATGGTCTCGTAGCCGCTGGCTGACGCGTGTTTGGTCTGAGAGTCTTGAAGCCCAACGCCAGTGCAATCGGCTGGAGGCCGAGTTTGGCGACCTGGTCGGCGTTGTCATTGAAGTCGGAAACCGCGGTTTCCTGCCGATACCGTGGGTTTTGTGCGAAGACCTTCTGCCTCTTCACGCCATCCTCCATCGGCAGCCAGCTTTGCAGGTCCAAGGCCGGCGTGTTTTGCTGTCGCACCTCGGTTCTCGGGAGAAGAAACACATCCTTTACCAGTTGCGATGCAACCGGCGCGGATACTATCAATTGGGTTCGCTTGCGGTGGAAACTGGCGATCTGTTCGGCATGTATCGCCGCTATCGCGTTGTCACGCGGCCACACTTCCTCACCGTCTATCCGCAAGTGCTCCCTCTGCGGCACTATCAGATTGCCTCACGACGGCCAATTGGCGACATCGTTTTGACGCATCGATTATACGAGGACCCAACGCGCATTATCGGCATCCGAAAACATGAAGCTGGTGATCCGCTCAACCGAGTGCATTGGCGTGCCACCACGCAAACTGGGATTTTACACAGCAAGATTTACGAACCATCGGTCGTGGCTGGGGCGACGTTGGTAATCGATTTTCACCGAACCTCCCACCCGAGCCAGCACGAACCGGTAAGAAGCGAACTCGCGGTAACAGCTGCAGCCACCTTGGCCAATGCCATCTTCGAACTCCGCCAACAAGTCGGCTTGGTGACCAACGCCCGTGACGCTGCTGACCATATTCGCTTGGAAGGATGGGCTGGTGACCTCCGCACGCGTGATGCAGCACGTGAATCGGCGACCATGTTGGCCGACAGTGTTCGCTTGCGACCGTTGACGGTTCCCACGCGACGGCGCACCGATCAATTCATGCGAATCCGCGAGACACTAGCCCGCATGGAGTTGACCGATGGACTACCTTTGACGGAATTGCTTTGGGAAGCGGCTGACCAAATGCCCAGAGACGCATCCGCCATCGTCATAACACCGGTCGTTGATCGACCTATTTCCATTTCGCTCGGAAATCTCAAAAGGCAAGGCTATGCCGTGACGGTCTTAGTGAACACCTATGACGAGACTGACTATGGAGATGCCTCAGGCCCGTTGTTTGCACAAGGAGTCACCTCCGTGCACCTGAAAGATGAGGAATCCGTCGTGACCATAGCCGAGGCGTATCTGGCCGGTCACCTGGCCGAGATGGCGAGTGCTGGGTCCGGTCTCCGGCCATCGGAGTTCTAGGAGATGACACAACGCCCGCAACCGACACCTGCCGATTACATGGTCATCGCCCTTTCCCCGGCGCTGATTATGCTCCTCATCGGCAGCCTGGCGTTTTTCATCATTACCGTTAAGACATGTGGTCTCGGCCACGGACGAGCAGGCCGCTGGAGGATGGTGGTCCACCATGATCGCGCGTCGCAAGCGAGCCCACATGCCAGGCGTATGGGTGATCTATTTCAGTTTGGCGGCGCTTCCCGTATTTGGCTTGGGCCAGTGGTGAAGTCGTGGTGCTCATAGTGAAAATCGTGTGCCAATTACGCTCCCGGCGTACTTCGAATGAGGATTTCCGAATATCATCTACCGAAAACCTAGGTTACTTGGTGGTACCAAACGTCCATGTAATAAAATTCGTGTGGCAGGAAGAGGAAGTTATCGCACCGTCATATTCGTCACGACCAGAACAACAGTGCTAACAATCGATCGTGGGAATGAGACGGCCGGATGGATAGGGCCGCCAGGCGCGTCGAGTCCCGAGGAGCGTGTCCATCGCGGCCTTTGAGCCATCGGAGTTGTCATCCGAATACGAAAGGGCCAATCGACAGGTGGTGTCCGCTCGGCTCTCGCCCTCCAGCTTCGCGGGCCGGGTTGCCGGCTCGTGTTGGCGGGGCTAGGATCGATTTTCCCAGCGTCGGCCAGTTGAATCGGCCGTGGTGACAACAACTTCTGACCTGCCCCCTGCTATCAAAGCCCCCTGCTATCAGCTTGATACGTAAATGACCTTGCGAGATTCAGATCGACAAGTCGTTATCACCGGCGTTGGGGTGCTTAGTCCAATTGGCGTTGGTCAGGCTGCCTTCTGGGAGTCATTGGTCGATGCCAGGAGCGGTATCGGCCCGCTGGGCGAAGCCGCCCTGCCACAGTTCCCGGTGCAGTTTGGCGGTGTCGTTGACGGATTCGATCCCAGGGCATTTGTCAAACCGCGGAAGAGCATCAAACTAATGTCCAGGGAAATCCAGTTGGGAATGGCAGCCGCCAGTCTGGCCGTCGAAAACGCCCAGCTGGATACAGAGCAGGTCGACCCTGAGCGATTGGGGGTCGTCTATGGTAGCGAAATGCTCTACTGTGATCCGCTGGAAACTGTGGAACTCTACCACGCGAGTTTAAAGGAGGATGGCTTTTCCATTGGATCCTTTGGGCGCAATTTGCTGTCGCAACTGTTCCCGCTTTGGATGTTGAAATACCTCCCGAACATGGGAGCCTGCCACGTCGCCATCGCCCACCATGCTTGCGGACACAACAATACGATCGTTCAGGGAGAAGTGTCGGGCCTTTTGGCGATCATCGAAGCGGCGCTGAAAATTCAAGAGGGCACCGCGGACGTAATGATCGCGGGAGGCATCGGCTCGCTGTTGGGTTTTACGCGCCAGTCGGTCAATGGTACCGATCGGTTGTCCAAAAGACATGATGACCCTGCGGCAGCTTGCCGTCCATTCGATTCCGATCGCGATGGAATCGTGATGGGCGAAGGGAGCGGCGCTTTGATTCTGGAAAGCAGGAAACATGCAAAATCCCGTGGCGCGCGAGTCCGCGCCGCATTTAGCGGCTTTGCTCGATTGTTCGGCCAGCCTTCCGAGGGTTGGTATCCAGATCCGGCGGCAATTCGTCATTCAATCGAGATGGCGTTGGATTCGGCCCAACTCCGACCAGATGACCTAGGGCACATCAACGCGCATGCTGCCGGTTCCGTCGCGGCCGATCGTGTAGAAGCCCAGGCCATCCAAGGGATAGCTGGACAGATTCCCGTGACAGCCCCGAAAAGCCTCTTCGGAAACCTGGGCGCGGGTGGGGGATCCGTGGAGGCGATTGTCAGCGTGTTGGCGCTAGAAAACAATTTGATACCACCCACCCTGAACTATCAAACCCCTGATCCCGAGTGCCCCGTAAATGTAGTGCGTGACCAACCTTTGGCCACAGACAAACCCGCCGCAATGGTGTTGAACCAGGCACCAACCGGGCAAGCCGTAGCAGTGGTCCTTGCCTGCGAGTAGTACAATCTTGAATGTTTAGACGTTGCTGACATTCGGGGGACGGATCGTGCTGGACCCAACCATCTGAACACACGAGGATTGAATTGATGAGCGATTTTCGGACCGAGCGGGATTCGATGGGCGAAGTCCAGGTCCCTGCCAATGCCTACTACGGCGCCCAGACACAGCGGGCAGTTGATAACTTTCCCGTCTCGGGTTGGCCACTCCCGCCGCAAATGATTCGTGCCATGGGATTGGTCAAGTATGCGTGCGCCGTGGCCAATCGCGACTTGGGAAAGCTAACCGGCAGCGGCAAGAACCCACTTAGCAAGGAACAAGTCGACACACTGTTGGTGGCCTGTCGAGAGGTGGCTGACGGGAAACTCGCCGATCAATTTCCCGTGGACATTTTCCAAACCGGTTCAGGCACGTCCAGCAATATGAACATCAACGAGGTAATCGCGAATCGTGCGATTGAAATATCCAATGGGGACCGATTCGCCACCATCAAGCCGATTCATCCCAACGACCATGTCAATATGGGCCAAAGCACTAATGACACATTTCCGACATCTATTCACGTTGCCGTGGCGATGGAGATCCAAAATCAGTTGTTACCTGCCCTGGCTGGACTACGTGATGAATTGGCCGCTAAAGCTGAACAATGGGACAAGGTAATGAAAATTGGCCGAACGCATCTCATGGATGCGACTCCCTTGAGACTCGGCCAAGAATTCGGCGGTTTCGCTCGGCAAATTGAATTGTCCAATCAACGAGGCGGGATAGGCCGTGATGCCATGTTGGAACTCCCCGTGGGAGGCACGGCGGTTGGATCCGGCATCAACACGCATCCCGAGTTTGGTGCCCGCGTTAGCAAGGTGCTCGCCGAGGAAACAGGCATCGCCTTTGTCGAAGCTGAGAATCATTTTGAAGCCAACGCCCAGCGCGATGGTCTGGTCGATTGCCACGGTTGTCTGCGTACTATCGCCTCAACGCTATTTAACGTTGCCAACAACATCCGTTGGCTCGGCTCCGGACCTCGATGTGGGTTCTACGAAGTGCAATTGCCAAGCCGCCAACCGGGTAGCTCGATCATGCCGGGGAAGGTCAATCCCGTGATGTGCGAAAGCCTCATGCAGGTGGCCGCAAGGGTCATGGGCAACGATCAGACCGTGGTCGTCGGCGGAGCGGCCGGCGGCCAGTTCCAATTGAATATCATGATGCCCGTTATGGCACAAACAACCTTGGAAAGTGTCCACCTGCTGGCCAGGGGCACCAGTGCGTTCGTGGATTTCTGCATTCGAGACATGCAAGCCAATGAGGAGGTATGCCAGGCAGCGGTCGAGCAGAGCCTGTCCATGGTAACCAGCCTGAACCCATACATCGGGTACGAAAAGGCCGCTGCGCTTGCCAAGGAGGCCTTTGCCATGGGAAAAACCATTCGGGAGCTGTGTATCGAGAAGAAAGTGCTGTCCGAGGAGCAATTGGCCGCCGGACTCGATCCCTGGAGGATGACCGAACCGCAGGGTTGATGTTGGCTTTTGGACGAAAACGCTCTGTTTTTCCCCTAAACTTCCTAATTGAACTTGCCCCCACGACGTTAGGGCCTAGGATTATCCATCTGCGGTAGGGCGGATCCGCCTGCCGGGCGTGGGGTTTTGACCCAGCCACTTATGCCCCACAGCAAGCCCTTCCCCACAGAAAACAAGTCCACGAATCCTCTATTTACGACACTGGCGAAGTAGTTTGACACCATGTCCATCGCAAAACTCCGCAACATTGGCATTTCAGCGCACATCGACTCGGGTAAGACAACCCTGAGCGAACGGATCCTCTTCTACACGGGACGCATCCACAAGATGGAGGAGGTGCACCATGGCGGCGGGGCCACGATGGACCACATGGAACTCGAACAGGAGCGGGGGATCACGATCACCAGCGCTGCCACGAGCGTTCAATGGAAAGGTCACAATATCAACCTGATCGACACGCCCGGGCACGTCGATTTCACGGTGGAAGTCGAACGCAGCCTGCGCGTGCTGGACGGGGCGATACTGGTGCTCTGCGGGGTTGGCGGAGTGCAGTCGCAGTCCATCACTGTCGACCGACAGATGAAACGCTATCACATTCCGCGGTTGGCGCTGGTCAACAAAATGGATCGCACCGGCGCTGACCCCGTCAATGTGACTCAGCAGTTACGTGACAAGCTGCACATCGAAGCCCAATTGATGCAACTGCCCATCGGTTCCGGCGAAGATTTCGTGGCCATTATTGATTTGGTCAGCATGCAAACGGTCTACTTTGATGGGCATGAAGGCGAAAAGTTACGTCACGAACCGATTCCCGATGAAATGCAGGACAAAGCCTCGAAAGCTCGCCAGCGAATGTTGGAATCGCTTTCCATATTTAGCGATGAACTAATGGAATTGCTGCTAGCCGAAGAGCAAGTGCCCGAGGAGATGATTCACAAGGTTGTCACCGAGGCCGTGCGTGCCGAGGAGTTTACGCCGGTCTTTATCGGGTCCGCCTACAAGAACAAAGGGGTCCAGCTGCTACTCGACGCGATCACGCGGTATCTGCCATCCCCATTTGATCGGGAGATTATCGCTGCTTCCTTCGACGAAGAATCGACTCAAGTCCTACTCGAACCGGAGACGGCCAAACCCTTTGTCGGCATGGCATTTAAAATTGTGGATGATCCCTACGGCCAGCTAACCTTTTTGCGGATTTACCAAGGAACCATCAAGAAGGGCGAGACGTACATCAACCAACGCACTGGTCGCAAAGAACGCTTCAGCCGGGTTTTACGGATGCATGCGGACAAACGCGACGAAATCGACGATGCGTCGGCGGGTGATATCGTGGCCATCATGGGAATTGATTGTGCCAGCGGCGATACTTATGCGCATAAACCGAAGTTCTGCACCTTGGAAAGCATGTTCATTCCCGAACCGGTGATTCGCACGGCCATCAACCCGGCACAACGGGCCGACAGCGACAAGTTGGGCAAAGCGCTGGCTCGATTTCGCAAGGAGGACCCGACGTTCCGCGTGATGACCGACGACGAGTCGGGAGAGACCTTGATCGCCGGGATGGGCGAGTTGCATCTGGAGGTCTACGTCGAACGGATCCGTCGCGAGTATAAAGTGGCCGTCCAAGTCGGCGCGCCGAAAGTCAGCTATCGCGAGGCTCCCAGCCGTCCCGCGGACTACGACTTCAAGCACAAAAAACAGACCGGCGGGTCGGGCCAATACGCCCATATTGTGGGCACCCTGCGGCTGTTAGACGACGATGCCGAAGAGACCTTCGAGTTCGAGGACAATGTCGTTGGCGGCCGCATTCCGCGTGAGTATATCCCCTCCGTTCAGAAGGGTTTTCGTGCGTCGCTGGCGAAAGGGCCGGTCGCTGGTTTTCCCATCATCGGAGTGAAGGCCGACTTAGAGGACGGTTCGTTTCACGATGTCGATAGCAGCGACATGGCCTTCCAGACCTGCGCACGGAACTGCTTCCGGGAAACGTTCCTCAAAATGAAACCCGTCCTGTTGGAACCGGTCATGAAGATGGAAATCGAATGCCCTACTGAGTTCCAGGGAACCGTGACTGGAGACGTGATCAGCCGCCGTGGCCTCATTATGAGAACGACGAATCCCACGCCCGCGGTGGCAGTCATCGAGGCGGAAGTGCCGCTCGCCGAAACTTTTGGCTACGCAACCGATCTCCGCAGCCAAACTCAGGGACAGGGGACCTTCACCATGGAGTTGGCTCGCTACAAACGAGTACCGGCCAAGATTCAGGAAACGATTGTCGCCGAACGTAAGAAGGCCGAGTTGGTTGGTACTGGCTAGGCGCGCATTTCCGCATACCTGGATTCCCCCCTCCGCCGTCAACGCGTCTAATCGATCACCGGCCGCCATTTTACCTGTTGGGTGGTTGTTGAACAGCATCGCCTGACTGATGGCATGCGGTCCCAAAAAGGCTCGATCATACGCCTCGTTCTCACGTTGGCGTAAATTCTCTGCTGATTCTCTCGGCAAAGGAGTGACTTCGACCTTCGTGTATTGCGGGCATGCCTCTAGACAACAACCGCAACTCATGCATTCGCTCAACGGATACGACGTTTCCTGATCGCGGCGCGAGACGAGCGGTCCTGGACCCATGTCGCTGTAACCATCCACGGCAACCCAGGCCTTGACTCTGGATAGAGCACGGAATAATCGCGAACGGTCGACCAGCAAATCACGCAGCACGGGAAATTTCGAGGCGGGACGCAGCTCGATTTCACCCGGATGCCCCTGCAACAAACGGTCGACCAACGCCGAGCAGGCCTGCCGCACGGCTCCGTTAACCACCATCGTGCAAGCGCCGCAGACCTCCTCAAAGCAATTGCAGTCCCACGCCACGGGCGCCACTTTTTTACCTTCCTTGGTTTGTCCCCGGGCCGCGACGCGCTGCAACACGCTGATGACGTTCATATCCTGCTCCCAGGAAATCCGAAAGCGTTCCCAATAGGACGGCTGCTGTGGACCGTCTTGTCGGAGAATTCGCACGTCGAAGAAAGCGTTGCCGTCGCCAGGCGGGTTACTCATGTTAATCGCTGTCCTTTGCTGATTACGACGCGGATGCAGTGGAATCCGCAACCGGGAGTCGGCGATTTTCCCTCGCACCGTCGGAAACCGCGCGTGCTCTTTCTTTCCAGACTTCTTCGATGATCTCGGCACCAACCAATCCGTACAGTCGTGGCCTGGGTGGAATGAGAGTCGCATCTACCTCTTCGTAGCTGATTCGTGGCTCGCCGTCCTCGTCTAGAGAGGCAACACTTGACTTCAACCACTTGCGGTTGTTTTTTTCAAAGCGGTCGCACCAGGCCTCCGCCTGCCGGCGTTTTTCAGCTGGATCCTCGGCATCGATTCCGGGCATGGCAAAGTCCGGTTTAAAATGGGCTCCGCGACACTCGTCCCGCTGCCGAGCGCCCTTCAATATAGACCGAGCCAGCGGAAACATATCGATCATCGCTTTGGTGAAGACAACGTTTTGATTCGTCCAGTTCCCCGTATCCGAAATCGCACAACGTGAAGCGCGTTCTTGTAAATCACACACCGACTCGTAGGCCAGATCGAGCTTGTCATTGTAACGGACGACCGTCGCCGCCTTAGTCATCACATCTCCTAACTCTTGATGAATCAGGTAAGGATTTTCGTCACCCGGTGTTTGGCGCAACAGCCTGTCATGCCGATACTGATGTGCTTTCCGAGCCACATCCAGTAGCGATCGCGAAGCATCGGCAGCCAAAGGTCGCTGGCCCGAGCTGATCGAATTTTTGATGCCTGGGGCGACAAACAGTCCAGAGAAAATACAACTCAACAGCGAATTAGCGCCCAGCCGATTGGCACCGTGGTATTGGTAATCGCACTCGCCAATCGAATAAATGCCGGGAACGTTGGTAAGTTGGCTTCGAGGTGAGCCGAGAACCAGTCCTCCTTCGGCAGTTCGATCGTAGTCGGCCCACAATCCGCCCATCGAGTAGTGGACCGCGGGACAAATCTTCATCGGCACATCGCGAGGATCGACACCTTCGAACTTTTCGTAAATATCAAGAATGCCACCAAGCTTGCGATCCAGTTCACTGCGCGAAATATGCGTCAGGTCGAGGTAGACGCATTGACGATCCGGCTCAACGCTGAGCCCTTCGTGAACGCAAACGTTGAAAATTTCCCGCGTCGCGATGTCGCGAGGTACGAGATTGCCATAGGTAGGATACCGATCTTCCAGGAAATAATAACGCTGGTCGGTGGGAATCTGCTGCGGGTCCCGCGGGTCTTGCGGAATGCGAGGCACCCAGACGCGGCCCCCCTCGCCTCGTGCGGATTCACTCATCAAACGCAGCTTGTCAGCGCCAGGAATCGCCGTCGGGTGCACTTGGATGAATTCGCCGTTGGTATAACCCACCCCCGCCTGAAAACAGCGACTGGCAGCACTCCCCGTGCAGGCCATCGGCATGGTCGAGCGGCCATAGATCAAGCCACAGCCACCGGAGGCGATCACGAGCGCGTCGCTGGCAAACGCGAGAATCTCCATCGTCCGCAGATTCTGGGCCACGCACCCACGACACTCGCCGTTGTCAGCTAGGATCGGGGCGAGAAAGTCCCAAAACTCGTAGTTCTGCACAAGTCCCTCCGATTCCCAGCGGCGGACTTGCTCGTCGAGGGCATAGAGCAGCTATAGAGCAGCTGTTGTCCCGTGGTGGCGCCGGCAAAAGCGGTTCGCTTGTAAAGGGTACCACCAAATCGTCGACGGTCCCAAAACCCTTCGGTCGTCCGATTAAAAGTGACGCCCAAACGGTCGATAAGATCGATAATCTTGGGAGCCCATTCGGCCATCTCCTTGACTGGAGGTTGGTGCTGTAAAAGTCCCCGCCATAAACCGTGTCGTCGAAGTGTTTCCATTCGGTATCGCCCAACTGCCGCGTCTGGTCGTTGACGCTGTTGATCCCTCCCTGCGCGCACACACTGTGCGAACGTTTGACCGGTGTCAGGCTCATTAAATTAACCTGCACACCCAACTCCGCCAATTTCATTGTGGCTGCAAGTCCGGCAAGACCCCACCTACCACCATCACCCGAGGTTGACTCGTCATCGTTTATCGTCTCGACTTATTATCTTGTATTCGTCACGACGGGATTGCAGGGCAGCCTTCGCTGACACTTCCGCTGTTTCGCCCATTACAGGATCCTCCGATCCTTCCCGGTACGAATCCAACCGTTTGTGATCGTTTTCCCGGAGTTCACCGGAGGCCGTTTTGGCCCGGTACATACGATCCTCAATCTCTTGGGCCAGGTCGATGTCCAGCGTACTAACGCCGATCAAAGCGCTGAGACCGACGGCGGCCAGCTCCAATCCAAAGACGCCACACACGTAGTTGGCTCGCTGCTGTGCGCCAGGACTGACCCACACACCCCAGGTAATGCCCATGGTCTAAATCCCATTGGCAAGGTGGTACACGCAGCTGAGGATGCCGATCGCGTAGAGCAACTGGACGATAAAAGAAGCTTGCATCGCGAGGCCTGCCGACGAGGCCACATTGTACGCTTTGAATTTGGCACCACCCAAAGGCTCGGCCACCGCGGTCTCCCACCAATCAAAGTGAAACCACCCGTGCATGTGAAAAACGTGCCAGACAATAAAAGCAAAAACAATCATCCCAGTCGCTCGTTGAAGCGTGTAGCGAACGTTGCTGGTGTACGCGTAAGTTTGGCTATTAGGTACGCCGCCCATGATGATCACGACACCACAAATCGCGTGAAACAATATCGGTGTGAAGATGAATCCCCACTCAATTACGGGAAGAAAGTTTCCCAATCCGTGGATGGAATACACACTGCGTTGGAAAGTGGCCGCGCTATCGAGTACCGTCGAATTCGTTACCAAATGAACGACCATGTAAGCCCCGACCGGAATCAACCCGCTTAGCGAATGCAATCGCCTAATCAGAAACTCGTGACGGGCCAGAAACGATTACGATTGAGTCGGCGGCGAATGGTCGGTGATCACTTCCTACCTCAACTTGCTGGCCGCGGGCCGATTTCAACTTGGAGTCCTGGCGAAAACGTGCCGCATCCCATCTGGTTTTCGAGCAATTCATAAGTATATGGAGCCGGAAATGCGTGGCAACCCACAGAGCCAAACCGTGAGACCATGACAAGGTGGTTGTTCGCATTAGCAGTTTCAAGCTGCGTAAGCTGAGGCTTGATACTGGGGGATTCGCGAGCTACTGAATAGAGCCGTCCGCGTCCACCATGGTGATTTCCGTCGAAAGGAAACAGTGCCAGCCATCTTGTTCGAACACCGCCTCACCAAATGCCGCCAGATATCCGTCGTCTGGACATCGGACGGCGTGACGGTAGCAATTTCCGTCGCAGACCGTATTGGTCGCCTGCCATTTCGCGTCGCGGAAATCCGTGGTGTGGCTGGTCGCCCACCAAACTGCCACGCGCTCAGGCTGCTGGCTGCAACGAATATCCATCTGCAACTGGCCATCCTCATGGGTCGGCAAACCGGTAACAACAGGAAGGGTGTTGCCCTGGGCCGCGGCGCGATGGAACCCCGTGAGTGATCCTAGGACGCGATTCATATCCTTGATGCTATGCCCTTGATTTGGGACATACATAACCGAATTGTCACCAATCAAATCGTCCCAATACAGCTGCAGCGAATTCAGCGGCCAGTATCGATCGTTGGTGCCGATGAACAAGAATTTCGGCTGATCGAGAACTTCCCGATACGAATAGGGGTCCACAATCGCACGGAGGCCAGCACCTTGTTCGGTCAGCAGATATTTGTCGATGCCCCGATCTGTATAGTCGTGAATCTTATCCGAAAAACTGCCCCATATCTCCTTTTGATAGTCCAGATGCGCGCCCATATTCAAGACATCGATTACCATCGGCGCCAAGGCGGTGGCACGTTTGTCGACAGCTCCGGTCAACCAGGTGGTCCATCCACGTTTCGAAGCGCCTGTGACAGTGAAGGTCTTCAGCGTCTGAGACCAGTTCTGATCGGCGTATTCCGTGAACGCGTCCAACGCCCGGACGGCGCTTTTGACCATCGGCAGCAGCAAGGGCCAATCGGTTTCACCCGTTTTGAGATACTGCTCGAACGTGTAAGCGATAATGGCATCTTCGTACATGCCATCGAACAGCGGCTGGTGGGGAACTTGCAGCAATATCGCCACTGGCGTTTTCAATTGTTCAATGGCGGCACCAATGATCATGGCCTCGTCCGGAAGCTTGTCATCCTTTGGCGCTTCAGCCAGCGAATCGCGCCAGCGGCCGCCGCCGATCAGCAGCAGGCCATGGGACGTCTCCTCGGTATTGGACGACGGCCGAGCAAGGAACAACTGATGTCGCCAGGCCTTCTCGCGCCACGTTTGCGACGTCAATATCAGCTCGACGAACTCGGTCGGCCCCAGCTTTCCTTTTCGCCGCACCTTCCATTGGTAACTGTCGTCCGGCTTATGGACATAATGCGACAAGGCATCTTTTGGAGAGATTGGTTCTTTTGCAGCCAGCCGTTCGCCGCTGGCAACTAGCCACGAGGCTACGATCACACTACCAATTGTGAATCGAAACATACTTCATTTGTCTTTTTTTTGTTTTTGGGAAATTCGCTCTATCGATTCCGGCAGCCAACGTAAATCACCTGCGGTGATTCAGGGACGCGCCAGATGCGCAAGATCATCAATCCAGGCGTCCACGCACGTCGAAAGATTAACATTCGCGGTTACCTGTATCCGTGTGTCCATGCACCGCTCAAGGCATTCTACCAGCGACTGCTGGTCGCCGACAAACGAAATGGAACGCCGGGAAACGTTTTCATTCACCAGTGCGTCATTGGAGACCTCCAGTCCCGCGACGGCCCGTAGCAGCTCGCGATAGAATTCAATGGCCACATCGATGATCCAACGCAACCGTTCACGTTTAGCCGACACGTCCTTTTCCTCCTTTAGAAAATCGTGTATCGAATCGGCCAGCTGGGTGCTGTTCCAAGCGTCTTTGGCGAGGGTTGATATCAACTCGCGGCGGTACTCACCCATTTCGGGATTGGCCATCATGTCGGTCCTGGCCAAACTGCCACCACATCGTGCCGCCAGAGCGACCGCTTCGTCGTGGTTTTCAGCGACTCCGGATTGCTCAAGCCGCTGGGCGAGGAATGCCGCAGACAACGGTTGAAAGCGAACGGTTTGGCATCGTGACCGAATCGTGGGCAACTGCGTCTGGGCCGATGGGGCAATCAAGATCAGCACGCTTCCCGGCGGCGGTTCTTCGAGCGTCTTCAACAGGCAGTTGGCGCCTTCGATACCCAGCAGCTCGGCGTCGTCGATGATGGCGATCTTGCGTTTCCCCGAAGCAGGCTTCATGGCGATCCGCGGACAAAGACCCTCTCGCATGCGATGCTGTTTGTCGCCAATTAACAAATCGACCGTGATGATGTTTCGGTCCGGATGCTTACGGATGATGTCCAGATCGGGGTGCGATTCCGCAAGAACTTGTTGGCAAGCGGCGCACTTTCCACAGGCGTCCAGTTCTTTGTCGGAAGTCTGTTCGCAAAGCAAGGCTTGTGCCAATCGAAGTGCGAAACTCTTCTTACCGATGCCAGGAGTGCCTGTGAAAAGATAAGCGCCGCCAATCCGGCCATTTTGCAGCGCAATGCGAAACCGTTCGACAATCTCATCGTGACCTTCGATTTCGAGCCAAGACATGGGCACCGTGCGTTTCGCGTTAGTTGCAAAATCTTTGCAGGTTTTCCTGATTCTTAGCTATCGATCATTTTTGTCAAGGCAATCGAGGCTGGTTGGCTTCAAAGATATCGATCAGCGGCCTCGCAAATGTCCGCATGGATCGCATCCACTCCTCGGCCAGCGTCAATCACGACAATCTGGTCCTGACGACAAGCGGCTTCGGCCAAAAACCCCTGGCGTACGCGATCGAAGTAGGCCAATCCGCGGCGTTCCAGCCGGTCACCACTGCCTGTGAGCCGGGCCAGAGCCGCCCGGACGTCGAGATCCAACAAGAATGTGCAATGGGGCTGCAGTGAGCCCGTCGCGAAATCCCCTAACTGCCACACCTCATCAACTGGTAACTCACCCCCGTAGGCCTGGTAGGCCACATTGGCCAGTAGGAACCGATCGGAGACGACGGTTTTCCCAGCCTCCAGCGCCGGTCGAATGATCTCGGTCACTAATTGCGCCCGTGCCGCCATGTACATGAGCGTTTCCGCCCCGAAGCCGATTTTGGTTTGGTCATCGTGCAAGATGAGTTCTCGAAGCTTTTCGCCAAGCAGCGTGCTGCCCGGGTCACGGCAAGTGACGACTTCGTGACCGATCTCGCGCAGCCAATCACAGAACAGCTGGGATTGCGTGGATTTTCCCGTGCCATCAATGCCATCGAAGGTGAAGAATCTGGCTGGCGACATCCGGAATATGACAACTGGAATGGCGATGCGTTAGGTCGAATACGACCATCCAGTTTAACCGACATCGCTGCAGCCGATAAGGCTGGCGCCACGATCCCGATTTGACCATGACACACGGCCAAAGGGCGAAATAACGAGAGGTGGCCTACTTCCAACTCACGTCTAAAGAACTACTGGCTGACTGTTCTACCGATCGAAATCCTGATCCATGGGAGATTCGGACAACGCCGCTGGTCGGCGCCGCTGGTTCGCTGGCCGGAGTGACATCGGTGAAGGTCACCGAAAATCCGGGAGCGGCCGGCTTAGGTGCTGGGACCTCCGAGTGGACCGAAGGTCCAACCGGCTGCGCTTTCAAGGGACGGGCAGCGACCGCGTAGCTCATCTGTCGAGGTGGAACCGTCGGTTCGAGTTCCACGAAAGTTGGTCGCTGCTTACCACGGGGGGCAGGTACGGACCTGGCAACCTTGGCCGGTCCAAGTTGTTGCCTCGGCGCGGTTCTGCGACGGTCTATCGAGACCGGCGTATGGTCTCTCAGCACGTTCGTGGACGCCGAATCGAGGGCACCTAGATAATCGATCGCCGGTCGTCGGGGCTGCTGAACGGCTTGTTGTGGCACCGTTCGTTTCATGGTCGGCTGGCCAGTCGCAGGATTCAGACCAGGCGGCCTTACCCTGTTTTTGCTGCTGCGATTCTTGCTCGTGCGCTGCATTCTGTTGCCGACATGATAGTTGGTCGATCGCAGTTCGCCGTCATCCCCCACACCTGGCTCGGCTGGATCCGCCCGATCGGCCGGTATCGGCAACAAATCATTCGGCGCTTCGACCGGCTTATTGGCCTCCGGTGGCAAAGCTTCAATCACGTCAAAGATGACGTCACCCGGCTCATTACCTTCGACGATTTCTGGCTGGCCAATGATTTCTTGATTTCCGAGGCAATCGCCAGATTCACATCCGCCAGGGCCCTTGATTTGTGGGACAGGTCCGCGGCTAGCGACGTTCGGACGGCTGTAGCCATAGTTGAGGTAATAGCTGGCGTCGCGCCGGCGTGCCTTGTCGTGGGCATCGAAATAGGCCTTGGCGGGCCATGGTCCTTCGGCGAGCAACACACCGTCATATTCGAGTAGCGAGCCCTTCCGTAGATGCACCGTGGTGATGGCCAGGTTGTACTCGATAACCGATTGGTAGAACGAAATTTCAGCATCCGCTCGCCGTCGCTGCGAATCCAAAAGCAGGTCCAGCAAAACCGTGCCGGCCTCGTAGGCCGCTTCCACCGCCTCGACTTGTTTCTCCGCAGCCGTACGTCGGTTCAGATTCGATTGCATGATCATGTACTGAGCTTCTAATTCCTGCACGGCATCGGTTAGCCGGTGAGAGATTTCCAGCTCCATGTCTTCCAGTCGAGCTCGCTCTCGAGCCAATAGTAGCTCGCCGTTACGGACACCTGCCAGTTCGCGGCGAAATCCAATTGGGACGTTGAGCTGAATCGCCAGTTGTCCCTCCTGGTGGTTGCCATCGGTGAGGGCGTCAATGGCCGTCGAACCGACCGCCGGAAAGTCCTGGGGAACACGATTCGCTGAATCAAATCGATCACCCACGCCGAGCCACCGGTACAACATGACCGCATCCAATTGCGGCAAGAGTTGGTTACGGGCGGCGATCAACTCCAATTCACGCTGCTTGATCGACCACTTCTGGCGGCGCAGCTCAACGCTACGAATGAGGCTTTCGCAATGAATCTCATTCCATTCAAACGTCACTTTGGCAGCCGTCGGTTCGTCGATTGGCCGAATCAAGCGACCGTCGGTGGCGGTGATTCCCAGAAGAAAGCGCAGTCGTGTCTCCGACTTGTACAGATCTCGTAAGGCCTGCTCGACTTGGGCACGGAAGAAGAAGTATTGCTCGCGCGCCTGAGCCTCCTTTTCCGCTTCGCCTCCGGGTGCTCCACCTTGGTATAGCGCATGAACCTTCTTCCAGGTCACTAAAGCGCTGTCACGACCTATCTTGGTCGCTTCCAAATTGCGGTAGAAAAAGTATAGATCCCAGTAAGCTCGCTCAACGTCATTCACCTGATTGCGAACCGAACCTTCAAAGTCAGCCAGGCTCTGATCGGTGCGAATCCGAGCCAGCATAATTGGAATGCGATTCACCTGACTCCCACGACCACGCAATAACGGCTGCCGAGCCTCGGCCTCCAACCCCACGAACCAATCGCTGGCCATGGCGCGAGACCCTCTGACAACAGAAATCGGGTTATCTGTATAGATGTTAACGTTACGTAAGAACAGCTGGGTACCAGTGGCCGCACGCTTTTGCAACTCGGCATTGATGGTGACTTGATCTTGCACCAGTATCGGCGCAAGTACAGCCTGGAAGTTCTGAGGTCGATCGGAGGTCCTATAGTCGGTACTGAAATTGAATACGGTATCAAAATTGGCCAGCGCCTGTTCAACACCGCCTTGTCCTGTTTCTTGAATGGCGGTGTCGTAAATAGTGGAAACCGCATCAACGGCCGTCGAAATTCGTTGGGGGGCGGCGGCCAAAATCTGTCCAAATTGGCTGACTTGGCCAAAACTACGAACAACCTTGCTGTTGTGTAGCGCGGTCCTTGTCGCTTCTTCCAAAGTCATATCCCAGATCGAATCAAAAGCGGGATTGCTGATGGTCAACGGCTCGCGAGTATGGCAGACTTCGTCCAGCGAACACTCGTGCACATCGGCAAACTCGATGTCCGTGGCCACATCGAGGTAGTGTGAAAGATCACCGTCTTCGTTGATGTAGAACGGTTTTGTGGGATGGCATCCCGTCAACACCGTCAAGGTGATCATTGCCCAAGCCAGGGTCTGCTGGAGTTGCCGGCTCATCGGTATGTCGTTTCCTGGACCTGCTGGTTGCGGCGGCGTAGCAAGCACGCGCACCGGGAGTTCCTACAAACCACGATCCGCTATCGCGTTGTCGTGGTATCCCCCCCAGTGCCGCCGCCACTGCCAGCAAACCTCGCGCAAATACGCGACAGGCCAGACAGAGCCGTTGGCAGGTTTCGGTATCGGTTGCGGCAGGCCTCAAACTTTGAGTAATCCGGAAATCCGGAAAAGTTTCCCCAGCTTCCTGCGCATGAAGAGCTAGCTTGAAAGCCCTATTGGCTCGTGACGTCCGGGGAGGAGAGGCTGACAGGCACCCGAATCGGAGCGTCGTCGTTGGCCAGGGCAAGAGGTACAGCAACCGCTGTGAAGATGCCAGCGGCCAGTCCACCGCCACCGAATCCGCCGCCTCCGCCACCACCGCCTCCGCCAGGGAAGTTGGCAGGAGCCGGTTCGGTCGTAAGAGGGGAACCCGACGCCGGCGGAACTGGACCCGTAGCCAGCATCTGCACCGAGGCACCGCGCCGCCCTAAATCATCCGGCCGCAGCGCCAGCTGGGTATCGAAGATGTCGTCGATAACCGAAACACAAAGGGGTGACGTCCTGGCAGGAAGCGGTGCCCAAGTCGGCAGCGGTTGCTGGCGAAATGCCAGCCAGAACCCAGGACTGGTGCTAGCCAACTGGTGTCGGAACAGGCCCTGTTGATAGCCGCCGGACTGCAACCCTTCTGCGGATTTGGCCAATTGAAATCCGACCGCACCAAAACCGTCCTGGCCAGCCGCAACCAGTGAATACGCGCCTGGACTCAGGCCGTTGACCTCGAACACGCCGTAGCGGTCAACGGAAACTTGCGCTAGTTCGCGGTCATTTTGGATGATGAACACATTCAGGCTGCGAACCATCTTGGGACGACCCGTATCGCGTTGAATGGCGTGCAGTCGGCCGATCAACCGGCCATCAGGTCGCAGAGGGATCCGATATGTCCGGATCGCAGCGGATTTCGCAGCTTTCGTTTTCGATACCAGTGCCGTTTTCATGTCCAGCCGTCCGTGCGGACCAGCCTCGTCATTCCAACCTGGTAACTTGTTGGCTCGGTCACGATTGACCGCATTCTGATAGGCGTTCTCACCAAATGCAGATTTACGAAAATTCGGGTAGTAGATGCGAACCAACCGTCCGATCGTTTTGGAAGTAGGAGGTACCGCGGCGGCATCAATCGTCAGCGACGATTCAACGCGCCAAAGATCCACTGGGATATAAGCATCATCGCCCAGGTCGCCAACGGCACGACGCGGCGGGCGTCACGCTGTACCTCGTCTTGGCCGTTGGCACGAAATGGTAATACGCTGAGCGAATAAGCCATAAAGCCGTTCGCGCCAGGTGCAATTAATGAGTAAACCCCTGGCCTGAGATCCGTCGCGGAGAATCGGCCAGCTTGATCGGTCGTTCCCGTGGACATCACCGTACCATTTTGGACAAACGCGACCTGTAGCGACTCGGCTGGTTGCAGCTCAAGCTGCTCAGGATCAATTGTTGAAATTCGACCGACCAGTGAATTGTCTTTGGAAGACTGACCCAGTGCGTCTGGATGATGTCCGAAAAGGGCCGATCCGGATCGCCCGTGGGCTGTCTCCAATCACCCGGTTGGCCCATGACCGCGCTGTGGCTAATGCTCGGAAAGTTGAATCGTGGCCCGCCGGTAAGATGCGGTGGAGGGCTGTATTGGGCCGGTTGAGGTTGTGAATCGGTAGCTGCCGGTAGGTCGCCGACGACCTGATGGAGGACTCGCTTTTTAGAGTCCTCCATCGTCTGTAAGCGTAGCACCTTGGAATCAGTTTGCCTGGCAGTTTCAGCGGTGTGACTATTGTCGCCAATCGCCACCATCCCCACGACTAAGAGGCCGATGAAAGCTGATTTCAATAGAACCTCGACCACAGTGACGCACACCGGCGCAGCGGGCCACTGAATTCACGCTGTAGCTGATATTCCGAATTGCCGTGAGCAACCGAGATGATGCATGGAAGGATTCGTTGTTGGCCTCGGCTTGGCAGACACCCACTGGGGAAGATCCACTTTAATTGGTAGGACCAAGCCGAGGAGATAAAATGCGGGTAAATTTGGGGATGGATTGAATATCGTGGCTCATCCACGATTATTATCTATCGATTGTACCGCGTTTCCGGAAGAGATCCCGTATTTCTTTTAAACGGGTTCGACGGTCAGTCGGCCGGTGCGACGGTGCGCGCGACGCGAAATCCGATTTTTGGAAAGAGAAATTCCGTCACCACGAAACCTCGATATGCGGACCGACACTCGATCGGCGGACCGTCATAGCTACCGCCACGATGAACGCGTTCAAGCCGCCAGGTTTCCTCCAATTCGTCCTCAGCAACTGACTGATACCCTGCTGGGATAGTCGTTGAACCAATCCTGGCACCATTCGGATGCGTTTCCCAGCATGTCGAACAAACCGAAATCGTTCGGCTTGAGCCTCGCCACCGGCTGGCAATTCGCTTGAGGTGAGTTGCTGTTGAACCAGGCATACTTAGGGAGATGCTCGGAGTCTTCACCCATCGGCCAAACTGTTGTGGAGCCGGCTCGGCAGGCAAATTCCCATTCTGCTTCAGTCGGCAGCCGGTAACCAGTTCGTTCCAGAAAGTCAGCTGGTAGATCTGGCGGCAGTTTTTCGACCTCAAATCGATCGAGGGCGGCCAAGGGGGGATAACACTGTTGGTCTTCCGCAATCCCGTCCTGTTCACTTAACCAACGGCAGTAGGTGACTGCGTCAATCCATTTGATTTCAGTCACCGGACGGTCATCTTGTGGCTCGCCTTGGCGATTGCTGATCTTCCCTTCAAATCGTTCGATCACGGCTTCCACTTCGGCAATCGACCTGTCGTCTTCTTGCCGGCGTGCGACTTCGAGTTTCGCCCGCAACCTCTGGAGGCGAACCTTCTCGAATGCGGCAAATTCCGCAACCGTGACTTCGCGTGTACCGATTTCAAATGCTCGGCCAATTCGTCGTAGGTGCTGGACCTCCTTGTCGGCCGGCTGATGCTGTTCGACGAAGCGTTGGCGCAGTTCGGCGGAGGAGCCCATGGCAAATGGTTCCCCAGGTCGCACCCAAGCCAAAATCTGGCCCCGCGAGTTGACGCGCCATCGCCTCGCCGCCGAGTCGGTTTCGTCTGTTTCTGACGATAGCAGATCTTCCATCTTCCAGGTGCGTATCAGCCAATCCAATGCGGAGTGAATCGCTGCGTCCGGATGTTCGCGGGCGAGCCGCGACAACTTTGGCAACATGCTCTGCCGAGACGAAGCTGACAACTCGGTCAGGGTGTATCCGCCCAAAGCCAATATCAGCGCCGTCAACCCTGGCGATTCGCTTGTCTCACACAGGCGTGTTATTTGCTTGTCTAACCAGTTGGCATCGACGCCGGCTGGACCAAGTCGATGGATCAGCTCGGTTCGAATACCGGGGATGGTATGGTTGTCCAGGTGCTCCAAAAGAAATTCCGGACGGCCTAGCCGAAACAGCCCAATAATCGCATTGGCCCTTGAGAAATTCGGTTTCGTAATCTTTTGGCCGGGCGTTGGCACCTCGGCCACCAGTAATTCAATAACGCCCGGGTTCTTCGGAGCATCGTCAGCGGGAGCTAATCCGGACATGAGTTCCGCCAATTGCTTTGGCTCCGCGCGAAGAATAAGTTGGCCCATGAGCGACGCATCGTCCCAGAAAAGGTCCGCTATCAGCGCTGCTGCCATTTGGCGATTCGCCGGAGAAACGTCATCATCAAAGGCCGTCTGCAGATGGGGCCGCAAGATTTCGCGTACGGGCCCAAGATTTCGCATCCAGATTGACGCGACCAGTCGGTTTTCCGAAAGCACCTGCCCAACAACATCCCCGGCGATCTCGTGCCAATCCGCTGATTTCGGATCAAAACTGGCTAAAGCGCACGAGGCCCGCAAGCGTTTACTCTTGGCCGTCTGACTATCACGTGCCACCTGCCAAAATCGATAGCGTAGTCCGTCGCAGTGCGGTCGCAGACCGTTACGAAGGAACTCAAACTCCTCCGCTTCAATCTTCAGTAAGGTGTCGGCCAACCGATCGACGAGTTCTTCGTGATTGGCAGCCTCTGTATCCAAAGCTAACAATGCCATCCCAATGCGCCACTCGGATGCGCTTGAAGCTGCCGTCCATTTGGCCTTTATCCGGTACGACAGCCGATTTAAACGAGCTGCTGCGCAAGTCCTCGATGATCAGCGGTACGCCAGCCGCAACGGCCGTTTCCAGCGAATCTGCTTTGTCGATCGCCCGACGATGCTGCTGTTGCCGAGCCGACATCCAAAAAAAAGTGGAAAGCACAAAACCCAACATCACGGTGGAGATCACCGCCGCAATTAGCGCCGCCACGATCGGTTCGCGTTTGGCCCAGCGGACCGTGCGCTCCCAGGTGCTGATTGGCCGAGAGACAATCGGCTCTCCGCGACGCCAGCGATCTAGTTCGTCGCACAGTTCTCGGGCGGTTTGGAAACGCTGATCGGGGTCTTTCCGCAGACATTTTTGCACAATGGTGTCCAGACCCCGCAGTAGAGACTAATCGAGTTGGCGGATCGGCGTCGCTTCTTCGCTGCAAATCTTACTTAGCAGCAGCGACACGCTGCCTTGAAACGGTCGGGCGCCAACGAGGAGTTCGCTGAGCATCACGCCGACGCTCCACACATCCGATCGTGCATCCGCCAGATGGCTTTGGCCGCTGGCCTGTTCCGGGCTCATGTACGCTGGCGTGCCCATCACTTGGCCTTCCATGGTCCGCGTCGCGCCAAACTCGTCCCGACGAGCGCAGCCGAAATCGGCGACGTGTGGTTCCCCAGACGCATCGATCAGGATGTTTTCCTGTTTCACATCGCGATGGAAGATATTCATTGAGTGGGCATACTGCAGTGTGGAGGCAATCTTATGGATGATCTCGACGGCATGGACGGGGGCCAATTTTTTCTTATCCTGTAGCAACTGGCGAAGCGTCGAACCTTCAATGAATTAGTACCTCGTCCCGCCCGCATCGCCGTATTCGTAGACCGGCACAACGTGCGGATGGCGCAGCTGAGCCGCAGCGCGAGCCTCGCGCAAGAATCGCCCGATTGGTTTTCGTCAAGCACCCCCACCTTGGCCACTTTGATGGCGACTTGACGATCGAGATGACGGTCAATGCCTAAATAAACCGGTCCAAATCCACCGCTGCCGATCGTCTTTAGCACCTGAAACGGCCCGATCATCGCCGGTGCGCGACCCACACCGGTGCGAAGTTCCGTGAGGGCCCTGGGGTCGACATTCGAGCTGTCGATCGTTTCCGCTGTGTCGATGTGGGTGGGATCGGCGGACTCAGAAGCGATCGTTTCCTCAGGTTCGTCCAGCTGCCGCAATTGGTGCGGATCGGAGAGGGTGGTTTCTTCAACCGAACCGTCCACGTTTGCCGTGTCAGCCGGCTCGTCAGGCCTCACCGGAGGGTCTAGTTTTGGTCGCGGCTCGTTCGTGCTGGTAGCAGCTCCCGCACTACGTCATAGGTACATGCCAACAAATCCGCCCGCATCGTCACTGGCCGATTGAAGCTTCTCCACGCGCTGACGGGTTTTTTCCAAATCTCCCGCCTCGATGTAGCGGTCAAATTCGACGGCTATTGTCCGAGCCACCGTCTCGGTAAACCACTGCGAAATGGGTTCGGTCAGCCATTCGACCGTTTCGCGCTCGAGTGTCGCCTCAATATCGCAGTGCTCGCAATGCAAATCTTCGCTATCGGTAAGTGCCGTTCCTTCAAAGGAGAATTCGATCGTCCCCAATTTGTCACTGTTGGTCAAATGGTATAGGCACTTGGCATTGTAGAGGTAGTACGTGTTGTGCGAACCATGTTTTCCAATAGCCGATTTGACCCGTTCACACCGGGCACGGTATTTCGGTGAAGCGTCGATCGGAATATCCAAGCGGGCAACGCTCCGCAATGGCAAACAGTCAAAGGTCACTTCGACCCAACGTTCCATGTTGTTGCCTCCAGACGATGTTGTTGCCTTCAGACGATGTTGTTGCCTTCAGACCTGGGGGAGGGGGGAGTCGCGACGTCACGACACGCCAGATGACCAACGCGTGCTGCTTTCATTAAAAGGCAAAACGCGACCGGAGGCAATTCGTGCGTGTAAATATTTACTAAATCCAGTTACCGTTCCAACCGGTAAAGTCTATATTCAAAATCCCGATCAAGAAGAGGGTAAACCTAAGGCCTCGCCCCCCGGTTTCTTGTCGGAGACGGCAGATAGGCCCTACAACTCCAACTGCAGGGTATCGACTGGCAGACCAGCCATGGCCCATCCATCGATGAAATCGAGATGCTCAACTTCGATTTTCTTGAGCAGCTCAACCAAATCTCCGGCCGGCAGATCGTCGATGCTGAAACGTGGCCGATAAAGTGCCTCGATCTTCCGCAGAATGAAGGTTTTCACCGCCAACTGCTCGACCGATAGTGTCCCAGTGTGACCCAGGAAATTGATTTCCGGCTGGCCGTCACGAATAAGTTCAAATTGGCCGACGCCGTGCACCGCAACCGAATAGGTGGCCGCCATCTCGATGCGGAACTTCTCAGGATTTCCGCCGCGGGTAATTTTTTGAGCCCGTAGGCCCACGCGCACTCGATCGTCTTTGAAACTGAAGGTTGCCGGCTGCAACCGATTAAAAGTGATGGACCAAGATTCGTCTTCCTCGTCCTGATTCTCGTTGTCTGGTTTGTCGATTTCGTTGGCTGACGATGCCGATTGTGCCTCTTCCAGATTGTACTTATCCATCATTTCAGCGACTTGATCACTGTCGATTTTGACGCCACCAATTTTCGCCGCCAAGAGATTATTGATCATGGACTCGTGCACTTTACCAACGATGTCGGATCCGTAGCCAGTCAGCGGCGGAAGGCTCGGAGCTCCCAGTCGGAACTGGCCAAAATGCACCAAAGCCAGCAGAGACAGATCTTGCGCGGTCGATCGCACCGACACTTCGTCTGGATAAAGGCCCTTATCCTTAAGTGGGTCTTCAATTTTGTCTCGCAACGTCTGATTCGCTTGCGCCACCAATTCGGCACTACCCTCCTTCATTTGGGTAACCACCTGCCTGCGAGCCTTTTGGTCGGCCATCCGTTCGCCCTTAGGCAAGGCCTTGTTGGCCATTTTTCGTGCAATTTTCGTGACCAATCGACGGCCTATTTTTCGATTCACGCCGACGCCGGTGATCTTCTGATCCGTGGAAGTGTGGGCGGAAGGTTGTAACGCACTAAGTCCGGTCGGACGGATGACAATCGTTTGACTGCCGTAAATGTCAGTGGTCCCCTTGGCACAGACGGACACTCGCCGTTTTTTCCCGACCGTTTTCGAGAATGTTCGCCCGCTGAGCTCTATTTCCAACCTGGCTCCGTCGGAGGATGGCAGTAGCCGCGCTGAGATACGTGCTTTCGTCTTTGCCGTTCCCTTGATTTGGACCCCCTCCATCGTCTCGGAAACCGGCGACGTGTCGGTGACGTCTCGAGCAATGCGATCCAGGAGAACCGAGCCTTTCACCTCGATGGTCAAATTGGAGTTGAGGTAACGGCGGCGGATATCCGCAATCATTTCGGAGGCTTGCCCAGTCGTATCGAGCCAATCAAGCTGATTCGCAATCTGTGCCGCCGAGTCAGCGGTGGGATTCTGCTCATGGCTTTCCACCGCCTTAGACAACGATTCCATTCGCGCCGCGAACAAATCCGCCGCATTCGGCTGCCGATCCCGCAGCCGAATCAGCTCGGCATACCTGTCGAGACCTGTTTCCAGTCGCTTGAGGGCTGTCGGCGCGGCGGCGGCGTTTTCGCGTTTGGCTGCCAGATTTTTCCGGATCTTTGCCAACACCTTGGCACTGGGATCGTCATCGGCGAGTACCTCTTTAATTGAGTTCCACGGCAATCGCTCTCGCCAATCGGCTTCGATGTCCGCGCCGCGGGAGGCGAGTTCTCGTTCCAGACTGCTGAATGTGTTGCTGATCGCACGGCGAGCCGATTCGACCCGTCCTACCCGAGTTTCGGCCAAGCGGAGCCGTTCCAAATAAACCCTCATGTCGTTTGCGGCTGTGACAAAGGCGGGCTTGGACAGTCCCGACTCGCCGCTGGAAAACTTTTTGTAGATCGCCGCCAGCTGAACGAAACTGGGACCGTCCGCTGATTGAAATTGCTCTTGCAACGCATCCCATTTCAAGAACCGCTTCCAACCGCCTGCTTTCCGCTCACCACCGCCAGCGAGGTAATTTTCCAGCCCAACCAATGACTGTGTCATACGGTTGCGAGCGTCCACCAACGCGGCCGGGCTGATCGGACGGTATTCACGCGTTCGCGAACGAATCGTTGCGGCCAATGAGGAAGTGGTCGGAGTCTGCGTCTCGGCGTACCAATTCTCCAAGGCACGTCGCACCTTCATAAACGCTTGGCGATCAATAGCGGCTTCACTCACAATCCTTGCTCGAACCACCTCGACAACGTTGGAATCCGCTTCGTTGCCGGCTTCGATCTGCTCCTGGAGATCCTCTAGTTTAAGAATGGGCGGCCAGAACTTTCTTTGTCGCCCGCCACGACGGATCCATTGCGTGACATCTTCCGTAGCGGAACGGACCTTATCGTAAATGGCTGTGTCGCCATCTAACGCTCCAAGCCACACCTGAAGCGACCTGCGCACCCTGACAAACAATCGTCTGTCGAGTCCGGGCTTTCCAGATTCAAAACGGTCCAGCACTTCACGTACTGCGTCGACATCCACAGCCTCGCCAGGAGATTGCTGCTCGCCCAGTTCCTTCAAGCGAAGATACTTTGTCCAACGTTCACCTCGAGTAGGCCTGGTGGCCAACCACTCGGCCAACTCTGACAACGACTCACCAAGCTCAAGGCCACACGCCTCTGCGCCGGTAAGTTGCTTGGACCAGTCTTCCAGCGTCTCGCCGAGTCGGACAAAACGCATACGACTCACGTTGCGTTCCGCCACTCGGTATCTGGCAATGGATTTGGCGAGCAGCTCCGCGGGCACGTCGGTGTCACCTAAGAGAGCTTCGCGCAATTGGTCGTTCAACAAGAAGTTGTTCCACAACTCCAGACCAATGGGATCGAGAGACGCGTTGGTCTGCAGCTGGCTTACCTCGCGCTCGACGTTTGATCGCGCCAATTCTGATCGCGCCAATTCTGATCGCGCCAATTCAGGACTGGCCAGGGACGCATCGACCAGCGCCGTGAGCAAAACTACTACTCCACCGTAAAACATGAGGCGCTGTAGATTCATGGCAATCCATCTCTCCAACTCTATTGAGCCATTAGCCCCCGACCAATCGGGGATTCCCTAAAGGCTGTCTGTTCCGAGATTGCCTGACAACCTAAATTGTCAGGCAACGAGAACCGTCGAGCCGGTCACGTTGTGGTGAGTGGGCAGGAATCCCGCGACAAAAACGGCTAATCTTCCGCCGACAGTATGGCATGCGAGTTGGAAAAGCTCCTAGGCTATTTCTTGGATAATTGTCCTTCGATCTACCGTGGCCGGGAAAAGTCGCCGGTCCTTCCGCTCGACGCTGCCTGCAGCTCCCCCTTTTCACTCTCTGCGGGGCATCGCAGCTGCGGCCGTCTCACGCTGTATTTCACTGGTCCCCTGTCGTTGGGATGCCGCAAAACTGGAAGATTCCTCACAGCCATCACGACCGTCTAAGTTTCGTTGTTTTTCCACAACCTTCCACGTTGAAAAGATACCACATGTTTACAACTCACGTGCTACATTTCCCTAGGAATCACCAGGTAGCGGATACCGAAAAGTCTGCCTGGTCGGAAAAACCAATCAACTTACACAGAAAGGCCTGAGCGGGTGTCCAGTTTCGTGGCCGAGCATCGCCGTTCTCGATTGCAGTCAGGGATCGTTTTATGCGCTCTGGTCATGATCATGTCCGAGGGCTGTAGCCGCCTGCGATTACCGGCGATCGACCCCTACGGACGTCAAATCTTTCTGCCGGCGCCAAATTACACAACTGTCACTCCCCGAGCACGGTACGGCCGTCTGTTGCCCGAGCCCGCGTTTCAGGCCCCGCCAACACCACCTTCCTGCCCGCCCGGCGCGCTGGCGCCGAATAGCCCGCAACCCTTCTATCCCGATTACGACGATTACGACGATTACGATGATTACGATGAAGCGTGGCCGTGGCAGGATGAGTGCGAACATCCTACCGATCGCTGGTGGGAGGATCCCGGCTGCAATGACGATCCTTGTTACGATCCGTGCGCGGATTCTTATTATCCAGAAGATGATTACGACTACGACACTTGCTACGACATTGATCCGACCAGCTACGATTCAGATTATTGTCAGCCGGATTACTGTGAGCCAGCCTATTGTGAGTCAGCCTATTGCGAGCCAGCCTATTGCGAGCCAGTCCCGTACCCAGGATATGCCGCGCCGGTTCCACCAGTGCCGGCAACAACCGCCGTGCCACCCTACGAGCCCCAACCGTACGCGCCCGCTCCCGTTCTCGGTGCACCGGTTCAAGACACCCGCGCCGCCGGTCGTCGGATGCAGGACGGCGAACTGCAGTTGAATCCTCAGCGGCTCGTGGCCTCGGTCGGATGGGAAGTTGTCCTCCGAGCGGGACTTTGCGACGATGACGGCTTCCTGATTAAACGACAGCTCATCGAGTGGTCACTCAGCCAGGAGAGCGTCGGCACCATTGTCGAAGTCGATAACACATCACGTCCGTTTCTGCGACGATTGTTCCACGTCCAATCGGAGAAGAAAAGTACCAACTTTGCCGTAGGGCGCACTTCCACAAGGCCGCAGGTGTTGGCCCGGGGCACTGTCGACACCAGCGACGACATTTGGTTATTGGAAGGGCAAACATGGATGAGCGTTTCGTCAGAGAGTGAGGGGGTCACGCACATCACGGCCATGGCTCCTGCGGTCGCTGGTTGGCAACAGCGACGTGCCACGTCTACGATCCACTGGGTCGACGGCCAATGGACTTTCCCCCCCCCGGCAATCAGCGGTGCCACGAGCGGACAGGCCATTACCACCCGCTTGTTACGAGCGTCAAACGGCACACCGATTAAAGGTTGGCGGGTGCGATACGAAATCACCGGTGGCGTACCGGCCGCGTTTAATGCCGAAGGTGAACAGGTCCAAGTCGTCGACGTCAATTCCGATGCCAGTGGCAATGCGAATGTGCAGGTGGTTCCGCAAAGCGCACAAGGGGGCACGACGACCATCAAGATGCAGGTCATTCGCGTTGGCACAGCGCCCGGAGATTTGTCGCAGTTGGTGGTTGGTGAAGGAGTCACTTCCGTCACCTGGACGGCCCCTGCACTGGCCGTCGCGATTGCCGGCCCACAGTTCGCTCAAGTCGGATCACAAGTTACTTACCAATTGAATGTCACCAATTCAGGCGCAATGGCAGCGACCGACGTCGACCTGATCAACACCATTCCATCTGGTTTGGAGTATCTCAATAGCTCACCTTCGGCCGAGATCTTCGGCAATCGACTGCGGTGGTCGTTGGGTAATCTTGGGCCGGGGCAGACGGCGCAGGTGACAGCTGATTTTAGAGTGACCAGCGGCGGGACGATCACCAATTGTGCTGAAGCAACGACGGTCGGTGGAGTCAAAGTCGAAGATTGCACGGTCATGCAGATCGCCGAGCAAACGATTACCATCGATGTGAATGGCCCGCAGACGGTATCGGTTGGCCAACCCTTCCAGTATCAGATCACCATCACGAACCGCGGGACACAACCCGTGCCCGATGTGGTGCTGGTGGACCGTTTCGAGAGTCTGCTCTCCCACGAGGCAGGTAGAAACTCTGTAGAAAAACCGATCGGCCTGATGCAACCAAATCAACAGGAGTTCGTGGCCCTCACCTTTACACCCGTGGCCCCCGGACGAGCCTGCAATACGGTCGAGGTCGTTTCCGCTGGAAGCGTGATCGCCAGTTCACGAAACTGCGTTGACATCAACGGCGGTATCGCGGGTCCACCTCAGCCGGATCCCCAACCGGGAAGTCAGGCGTTGGCCGTTACGATGCGTGGAGACCCGAGCGTGACCGTCGGCGGCATGGCTCGTTATCGCATCGACATCACCAACAACACCGGAACCGATCTGGCCAACGTCCAAGTGGTGGACCAATTTGACGACCAATTGGAGGCCAAGTTTGCTTCTGAAGGACCGGAAACAGGGAAGTTTGCTCGCCGCGGTAACGAGCTTCGCTGGCTCATTGCCAATTTACCCAGAGGTCTCACCATCTCTATCGACGTCGCCTGCGAGGGTCTCGCGGAGGGTCGTTCCTGCAACCATGTCATAGTCTCAACGCCCGACGGCCAAGAGGCTCGCGACGAGGTATGCACTGACATCCTTGGATCCAATGCCGCGTCCCCGCCACAACCCGGATTACGCCAAGACGAGAGGCCGGGGCCGTTTGACATTAACCGGAGCGACATCAATGGCGGCGACTCGGCATTTCCCACGACGGCTCGCCACGCGCTGCGAATTCCCGATCGGCTGGCGGTGTCGGTTGAACGGTCCGGTCGCCTCTTCAGAGGACCTGCGGAAAGTGTTTACGAGGTGACGATCCACAATCCCCGCAAGACTCCCGCCAGTCACGTGGTGCTGAAGATTCAATTGCCCCATGGCCTCAAGTTTGCCGACTCTGTAAACCCGCCCCGTACCAGCATAGTACGCAGTGGCGGAGATGGACAATCGATCGAGTTTTCCCCTCTCCTCGACTTGAGGGCTGGTGAAACCGTTCGTTATCAAATCATAGCCGCCGGAGATTCGGAAAAACCGTTCGTCGCATCCGTCATGTGCGACGAGTTGCACGAGCCAATTGTGCGCCGAGACAATTCGCGCTAGTGTAAACTATCTTTTCTAACAGAATCCGACGCGGTTCCGTGACGATGCAATTGAGTGGCACCCGAGGGTACATCCAGCGAGCGAGCCGCTGGTCCAATCACCACTTTTTCGCGAAATGCCCGCCCTAGCGGACCCGCCAAAAGCGCCGGCAGGAAAATCAAGTCGCCCACCAACGCAGCGGACATCAGCGTGCACATCAGCATGCCGAACCGTTGCGTTGGCGTGAAAGTACTCAGCGCGAACACAGACAATCCCAAACCGGCGATCAAGGTCGTTTGAGTCATAGCGGCTGCGCAGCGTTGGTAGGCCAACATAATCGCCGATCGTCTGGTCCGCCCTTCGTCCAATCCTTTGCGAAACCACGTCAGGAAGTGGATCGTATCGTCGACCGCCACACCCATTGCCACGCTGGCCGTCATCATCGTGCCGATGTCGACTAGGATATTCATCCATCCCATCATGCCGAAGATCACGGCCACTGGGAATACATTCGGTAGCATCGACAGCATACCTGCTCGCAAGCTCCGCAAGAGGGTGATCATGACGACACTTATGGCAGCGAACGCCCAACCGGTGCTCACGATCAGATTCTGCAGCAACGTTCGTTGAGCCTTGTAGATGATCGGGACAAGACCAGTGTAGACGACCGAAATATCCGCATTCTGCTGGTAGGCCGTCTTGTCGCCAGCTGCTGAATCGTAGCGAAATCCGCGGGCATCGACGAACAGAGGGCCCGCCTCTTCCAGCATGTCAAGGTTGTAGCGAGGATCGTCTTGTACGAGGACGATGCTGTCGTAATCGCCCAGTTTTTCTCCCCATCTCGGTGGCAGTTCGTATTTGGGATCGTGCCACTGGCGGACACCGAGCGCGGCATTCTTCATTAACGCCCTGAGCGTACTGGCAAAGATGGCTGGTTGATCCAACTTTCGCTTTCGCATCACAGCATGTCGTTCTTCCGGCGACATCTCCGCCAGGGCCACATCTTCGGCGGAGGCCATACGCTCGGGAGCAAATCTACTCTCCCCCAAGGGCGCGCCTAACATCAGAATTTTGGCGTTCCGGAATCCTTGCCCTTCTAACCGCTCGTCGATCGATCTCAGAATGTGGTCGCGATAATGGTAAGCCGCCATGACCGGTTCGACGCAATTCTTGATGTCGCCGACGAATAGCCCGTAGTCCACATTCTTCAGCGCCCCCAACCGAAGGCTGATGCGCCATAACTCGGATCCGTCCTCATCGGCGATACGCAGATAGTCGGATTCATTTATGAAGTTGTCGCGATACTCGACCAACTGGCGACTGATGGCACCCCGTTTCATCCCGGCCACCAGCCCCCCCCCGGATCTCGGCAAAACCGGTGCAAATGTCGACGCCAGCATCGCCCGTCCGACAATTTCGCCGCCAGCCGTACCATATTGCGCTTCAATAACTTTGCGGACGCGTTCGGTGATCTCCATGCGCTCCAGGAAACTCAACCGATAGCGATCATCCACGCCGGGCTCCACAGCCGAATCTCCGGAAATTTCGTCCGTACGCATCGAATCCGGACCGACCTGGACAACTAGCTCCATGGGAACCAGGCGACCCAAATTGGTCTCCAACCATCCGTAGTCCGCAAGGATTCTAGCACCCGGACCAAACAGTTTGAGCAGCTGAACGGAAGTGTTGATACGGGCCAAACCGAAAACCGAGAACGCCATCAAGATCAAGCTGGCCACCGCCACGAGACCGTGATGGCGTGTCACAAACCGTCCAATCCGCAGCCACGCAGCTGTCAACCAATCGCCGGTCCTGACTTCTGGGCCGTCTGAGGAGGGGCCGTCTCGATCTGGCCTGCGCTTCATGGATTTCGGAGGCCAGATATGCAGGGCTGCCGGTAAGAAGGTGAACATCATCGCCAAAGTGAACACCACGCCCATGGCGGAAAAAACACCAAACTTCTTGATGGGTGTGATATCGCTCCAGCCGAGCGAACAGAGCCCCAACGCCGTGGTGAGGGCGGCCAGCGTGCATGGTTTCCAGCCTTGCGACAGTGCTTTTTCGGCGCTACCGTGCACACCGTCTTCCGCAACCGCCTCGCGGTAGTAGTTCACAATGTGCACGGCGCCTGAAAGGCCCAGTACATATACCAACGACGGCATCGACATTAACACCGCATCCAAGCGGACGTTCATCCAGCCGATGAACGAAACGCTCGCGATCGCGCTGGTGCCGCCGACGAATAACAAGATGATCGTGACGGACAGACTGCGAAAACTGTAATACGAGAGTCCCACGCCCAGAATGACCGATAACCAAACCAATCGAGCCAACGTGATTTGGCCTTCTTCATCGATGGCGACATTGTCGATTGGCGGGCCACCAAGGCGCATTATCGGGCTGTCAGCATTCCGAGGCTTTTCGTTCCATTTCGTCAGCGGTGGTGGCAACATGCTCGGGACAGGAGGGGTCTGCAGGCCCGAGTTTTCGGCCAGTTGAAATAATTTGCCGCGAGGTTTGCCGCCGATTCCTCGGCCAACCAGTCTGTGCAGATTCTCCCGACCGATTTCACTTAACGAGATCAGAAAACAAGTTTGCTTTTCATCCGGACCAAATACAACGCCCTTGAGGCGCTTCATGGCCTCCTTGTGATCACCTTCTAGCGCCCCTCCCTCCTTGACCAAGTCACTTAAAATGGCCGGTCCGGTCTGCACCGATTTGAACAACCGGGCTTCCAATCTTCGCGGGTCGCGGTAATACCAAGGTCCATCGATCGGCCCCAAAGTGGTCACAAAGGTGCCATCCAATTCATGGCGGCCCGCCAGCCCTCGTTTGACCCCCAGCTTGAGCCAGGCCCACCATGTATCCCCGGCGTTCCATCGGTAAATGTCGCCGTCGGGTAGGACATAGAACCAGCGGTCGTCGAGACCGCGCATCCACTTTTCGTCGCGACCACCCCAATTCGTGGAGTAATCCTCAACACAATAGAGTCCCAACCGATCTCCGACGAAGCCCGCATCGGCGCCAGACTCCGCGGCCGTCATCCGTCGCGCATAGAGTCCGAGGTCTTCGTCGACGTAGGTCTCTTTTTCCGCAACTCCGCCAGCTGGTTGGCCGCGACGCTCTGACGGCGGCGTCTCGGGAAAGAACCTGTCCAAGAAGAGTCGAAAACGTTCGTCGTCTGGATCGCCTTCGCAGCCTTCCCAGCTGGCCATGATGAAGGCCTCGCCGACGAAATAATGGCGGAACCAGTTTAACTCCCGTGTTTCGGTGAAGTCGTCCGGCAGCCAATCCTTGACGTCATTGCGCATGCCCTCTACGGCCAATCGCGCGCCACGGCCCGCGAAAGGAAGCAGAAAAAAAACGGCCATCATCACGAATATGCCGTTGCGCTCAAAGAAGGTTTTTTTGGGGGTCAAGTCGAGCCTTGTTGCTGGGGACTCCGAGGCGGCCTGCAGAAACCTATCTAAGCCTAGCCGCCGTGGAAAGCGGCGTCTACGTCAACCCAGACAGCCAACGACAGGTCGGTGCAACAACGGTTCTTCGAGGGCCTCACAACCCGCATTACCAGAAGGCTTCGAAACCAGCCGACCCGCCGTGGTAAAACCCGCTTCCGTTGTGATTGAAGTTCGGAAAGGCCCCGTTCAATCCCAAGTTCTCCGCAGCGATGCCCAGGTTGGAGACGAACAACATTTCGTATCCAAAGCGAACGCCAAGGTTGGGACGAAACTTATACATCCCCGTCAATGCGGCTTCAGCAAGAAAGGAGAGATGGTCGTCGCTGACTTTTTCCGACGGGGTTACAAACGGATCCGGGGTCGGGGTGACAAAGCTGCGACGACCCGCAAAGTTGTAGAGACCGCCCACTTTTGTGCGCAATCCCCATTGTATCGCGTTCATGGCATGCTGGACATCGAAGCCGACTTGCATACCAAACAGATCGTTGTTGGTTTGCACGAGGTATCGTCCCTCTTCAGTCCGCACCCCATTAGTTACATCGAAGGCCTGAACGAGAAAGCTGTCGTTCGCGGAAACAACACGAATGCCACCTAGCAACGAGCGCACCGTGCTGGAGTTGCCGTGCCGCACCCAAATGCCATTGGGCTGCAGCGCCAATTGATCTCGACCGGGCCTGGTGCGAATTCTATAGTTCATTTCAAAGCTATTCAGGTCCGAACCGAAATCGGCCGTTTGCTCGTCGTTACCAATAAACCCGTTTGTTGGACCGAAGCTCAAAGTCGTACTAATCTCGTTCGGGATAGCGACGTTGCCAACCACGCCGTGCGAGTCCCATTCAAATAAACCAAGAAAGGTAAATTCGACCGCTTGGTCGCGATTTGCCGGATCACGGCCCAAAAGACGCCCTACCGTGAGACGCGTGCCAGCACCGAACCCCTGATTGTCGGTATCGTTATTGAGCTCCGCGTTGAAGGTGAAGTCACCGTTCGCCGGATTGACCGCTTGTAAAGTTCCTCCAGCAATCCGCTGGCGATTCGGACGAAGTTTGTTATAGACAACGAAATCCTGTTGCGTGTACCAGCTGCCGCTCCAAACCCACGATCCAGAGCTGTAGACCGGTGGCTCAAAATCCAAACAACCGCTGTCCACCCATTGGTTCTCAGCACAGTTGTCCTCTGGCCCATACCATGCTTCCGCCGTGGGAGAGTCATAATTGCTGTCAGTGGGCACATAGTCCGATGGCCCATAGTCCTCCATCGGTTGGGGAACCATTTTCGGTAGTGAGCTGCTCTCATAGCGGGGCGCCGGTACTTCAGCACTTGGCACACCGCTGCCCAACGCATTGCGAGTTCCGCTCTGACCGTGGACGGCCGTGCCTCCCGCCAACAGCGCCAAAATGGCGCAGCCCTTCGTAATATTCCCGGACGTTCTTCTAAGTATCTCGCGCACCGTTGTCTCCTTCGTCTGACTCGTGGCACCCGCCGTGTTATCAATAGCCTGAACCAGGCGCGTCAAGATCGACATGCCTCAGGTGGCTAAATCGACCTTTTGCAGCCCTCAGTACAGGAATAATCCGCGAAATCGTAAAAATGCCCAAATTCGGCATGACTGCTAGAATGACTCTAGCCTGCCCAGACTACCCTCGTGGACGGCCCTGTTTACCCGACTCAGCGGTCCCCTAGTGTTTGACCCATGGGGCTCCCTGATAGCGACGACCGGCTCGCCGCTGTGGAACTGGACCAGTGGAAAATCACCAAAAATAGGTTATTTTTGAACAACCCTGCTAAAACAAACCTGCTAAAACGTCGCTGGCGCTGTCTCGCCGAGCTTTACCAACTGGAGAACCAAATTCATGTCGTCACCTCTCGAATCGTTAATCGCCACCGGCACAAAACTTTGGTTGGATTCCATTGATCCTGAACTGGTCGAGTCCAATCGAGCACTTGGTGCCACCGGAGCCACCTCCAACCCGATCATCATCAGCAATCTTCTCAAAACCGGACGCTTTGACAATGAACTCGACCAACTCATCAGCCAGGGGCTCGACGATGAATCGATCGCCTGGGAAATGACCAATCAATTGGTCAGCGAAGCGCAGGAGGTGTTTGCCGACGTTAACGAAGCGACCGCCGGCAATGATGGCTATGTCAGCTTTGAGTTGGATCCGCTCTTGGAGGATATCGAGTTGGGCCCGCCCCACGAGCAGCGCGTTGCGAGCTATATCGAGCTTGGTAAAAAATGGGCCGCGGGCCAAACCAACCGCATGATCAAGGTCCCCGCCACTCCAGCTGGCTTGGACGCCCTGGAAGAGTTGGCCGCCAGCGGCGTGACGCTCAACGTGACGTTAATCTTCACCGGTCGGCAGTACCAGTCGGCGCGGGATGCCATTTGGCGCGGCGCCAAGCGGCGTGACAGCCTGGATCACTTTAAGAGCGTCTACAGCATATTTGTTTCTCGCATCGACGTGTACACGGACCAACACGTTCCTGAATTATCCGCCAAAGCTCAAGGAATAGTTGGCATTGTCAATGCCAAGCGATTGTGGCAGGCCAATCAAAACTTTTGGTCCGACAAGTCGGTCAAACTCGATCAGGAAATCATTTTTGCCAGCACCGGTACGAAAAAACCGGAAGACCCAGCTTGGAAATATGTCGCAGCTTTTGCCGGTAGCGACATTCAAACCAACCCGCCCAAAACGAACGACGCCGTTCAAGCGAGCGGTCAATCGTTCCAAAGAGAGGTAGACCAGCTACCGGCGCCAGGGATTCTCCAGGAAATTGACACCAAGGTGGATTTCCAAAAGCTAGAAGACGTGCTCATGGAAGAGGGGCTGAAGAAATTTGCCGATCCCCAAAAAGGCCTCATAGCGCTGATCGCCGAAAATCGCACTGCGCTCACTTCGACATAAGCTGTCCGAAGCCGGAAACTGGCCGTGGTCGCGACTTGTACCAAACTCTGGTAGGATGCGGGAACTGGGGAGAAAAGTCGACGTTTTCGGCCTTTTTCTCGTAACGATGACGGATTTTGCAACACGGCGTCGAAAGCGAATTTAGCAGGTATCAAACCATGGATCTTTACCAAACTTGCCCCTGTGGCAGCGGCAAAAAAATCAAATTTTGCTGCAAAGCGCTGGCCAGCGAATTAGACCGCATCAAGAAAATGGTCGACGGTAATCAGCGGCAGGCGGCCGTGGACCTGATCGACCGTCTGCTGACCCAAAAGAAAGAAAAATCCTGCCTGTACGCGATGAAAATGACCCTGCTGCTGCATGCGGGCGAAATTGAAGCGGCGGAGCCAGTCGTCGAGGCCTTTCTGCAGTACGCGCCCGACAGCGCGATCGCGTTGGCCGGCGCGGCGGTAATTGCCGCGACGGCCCAAGACATCGACGATGATGAAGTCGACGACTTCGAGTCACTGTCAACACAATCCGCCATGTATCGGACTGCGGTCGATCGGCTGCAGCAATCCTTGGACGCCTGCGGAGAGATTCTTCCGGTGCAAGTCTTCCAGGCGATTGGTCTGGTTGCTGAGCGGCTGATGCAGGAGGGAATGATCCTGGCCGCCAAGGAACACTTGGTATTTCAGGCCAGCCTGGCAAATAAAGAGGACAATCGAGCCGCGACTGAGTTGTCTCGATTCTATAAGTCGCCAGAAGTGTCGCTGATGATCAAGCAGCCGCTCATGTTGCGGACGCCACCCGCAGACGCACCTTGGAAAAACGATTACCTGACCATTTTGCGATTATGCCAACGTGGACAATGGCGCCGCTCCTTAGAATTGCTGGACAAACTCAACAAAAGCTATCCGGATCAACCGGTCCTGGTTCACTGTGGCTCGGTGCTCCACGCTCGACTCGGTGAAAACTCGCAGGCGGTCGAATCCCTGCGAAAGTTTGCTGATTTGGATGCCGTGGACGACGACTCCGCCATTGCCGCCGAAGCCTTGGCACAATCGTTGGATCCCGACGGCTACCGAACCCAATGTGATGTAGTGATCCTGAGCATCCCCATTGAGGACGCTGAGGACGCGATGGAATCGCTTTTTTCCGACCGCCGATTGTCTTCGATTCCCACCAATCCGGCAGAAGTGAGGTCCGACGGCGAGCCACCGCCGCGCGGTGTTTTTTGGCTACTTGATCGAGAATTACCCGCTTCTGATCCGGCAGTCCCCGTCGAAAAGTTGCCCATTCGGCTGGGCAACCTGTTCGTGTACGGTAAAGAAACCGACCGCGTCGCCCGCGTCGAATTGGCTGCCAATCGGGACGACCACTTCGACGACGCGCTCAAGTTGCTCAGTGAACTGCTAGGCGAAGAGACTCTCAGCAGGGCCGAGGAAGAAGTGATTGGCCAAATACCCCTGTCGGTGTCCAATTTACGCTCAGTGCTGCATTTCCCGCCGGCAATGCGACCGGTCGACCGACAGCGTTTGTCACGCGAACACACCCAAAGGTTGCTTCTCGAACGATGGCCCATCGTCCAACGCGATGTGTTGGATGGGAAATCGGCTCAAGAAGTGAGCGCCGATCCGAAATACCAACGACGGATTAGCGCGGCGGTTTTGAATCTGGAAGCGGCGGACCAGAACGTCCTGGAAGCCGCCGATTTCGATGCGCTGCGGCAACAACTTGGTTTGCCCGTCACATCCGAATTCACCCCCAAGTCCGAACGAATTGGCCATCTGCCGTTGACCAATCTGGTCAGGATCGCTGCAGCGAAACTAACCGATGGCGATTTGGTCGTCGCCTTTCGACGCGCCACGTTGGTGTCTGCTACCGAAGCGGTCCGTCGATTCGGTGATGAGATTCTTCGGCGCGACAGTTTGCGCGGAAGAATCGACAAAGCCGAAGTCCACGGCATCCTCGCAACGTGCCAAAGAGCCGTGGAGGAGACGATTGGCCATCTGGTCGCTGCTCAACAGGCCGCGCGTAACCAAGGACAATCGCCAGCTTTCTTTATGATTCATGAATTAGAGGCCCAATTCCTCAACGGAGATGCGGAACGTGGCAAGGAGCTGCTCGGTCAAATTCAGAACAAGTACATTCGCGAGCCGGGCGTCGGTAAATTGCTATTCAGTCTACTGGAATCCTACGGCTTGATTCATTCTGACGGCTCGTCCACAAACGCGTCCGCGCCGCCCGGTCTTAGCGACCAGCCAGAGGAAGTAGCGGCGGCGAACGAACCCACGTCAGAAGGAATATGGGTACCTGGCGAATCGACGTCGTCCGCCAGCGAAAATGAATCGGAGTCCAAACTTTGGGTTCCCGGGATGGATTGAGAAAAAGAGGAAGGTGTCAAGTGTCAGAGGGTAAGGGGAGACAGCCGACACTTTCCACCTGACACTTGACACCTTTCCCCTTCAATGACTTTCTCCGAAATTGATCACCGACACATGCGACGCGCGCTGGAACTGGCTGCGCGAGGTCAGGGCCACGTTGAGCCCAATCCAATGGTCGGTTGCGTCATCGCCGATGGCAACAAGGTGCTGGCCGAAGGATGGCATGGCAAATTCGGTGAAGCTCACGCCGAAGTCGACGCACTTCAGCGGCTGAGCGAGCCCGCTGGTTCAGCCACGATGTATATCACGCTCGAATCATGTTGTCACCGAGGAAAAACTCCGCCGTGCACGGACGCCATCCGAAAATCCGGTATTACTCGTGTGATCGTGGCCGCGGAGGATCCCTTTCAAGAGGTTGCTGGCCAAGGCATGGCGACTCTCCGAGCTGCCGGCGTGCATGTCACGTGTGGGTTGTTGAGTACCCGGTCCCAAGCGCTAAACGCCCCCTACTTGCGATTGGTACAAAAATCCCGCCCATGGGTGATTGCCAAATGGGCCATGACGCTGGACGGCAAGCTGGCCACACGAGAGCGGAACAGCCAGTGGATTTCCAATGCAGCGTCACGCGAGATCGTGCACCGACTCCGCGGCCGCATGGATGCAATCGTTGTGGGAAGCGGCACGGTCGAAACGGACGATCCGTTATTGACCGCGCGGCCTGCCGGGCCTCGTATTGCTACGCGCGTTGTACTTGATTCGCCCGCAAATCTTGCTGCCGAATCTCAGCTAGTCCGAACTGCATCCGACGTACCCGTGTTGGTAGTGGCTGGACCACACGCCGCTGAACAAGCTCAGCAACGTTTACGAGATGCCGGATGTGAGATCTTTCAGACAACCGAGGATCACCGCCTGGACGAAGTGCTCAACGAGCTCGGCCGACGGCAATTCACCAATATACTTGTCGAGGGGGGTTCCCAGATTTTGGGCAGTTTTTTCGCGGCCCGCGCCGTGGATGAAGTGCACGTTTTTGTCGCGCCGAAACTGGTCGGAGGCGCCGAGGCACTCTCGCCAGTCGCAGGCCATGGGATCTCCGACATGGCCAGTGCCATCGGATTTTCGTCATCGAATATCAAAATCGTCGGAGACAACGTATACATTTCAGGCAGGTTGGACACGACCTAAGAGTTGTTCAACAAAAACCTATTCGTTTGTCCCCGAGGGTGAGGGGCAATGAAAAGTTTTGAACAACTCATTCGTCACGCTGACAGACGCGACGATTCCTTTTTCGAACCCAATTCCAAGATGACATTGCCGACATAGGTTCTTTGAAAAATCCGGTAGCCATGGCTCAGTGCCAATTGGGTCGCCCGGTCGTTGGAATCCACATGCTGCTCAATGATCATCGTCCTCGGCAGTCTCTCAACTGGGGCGGTGTCAAAGAATCGTTTGAGAACATTGTATTCCAGTCCTTCAATGTCCATTTTCAGGATGTCGGGCGCACCGATCTCGAATTCATCAAACAAACTGAGCAAAGTCAGGCAGGGAACCGTCAACTTATTGCCGGTCGTAAACTGCATGCTATTCTGGCCGCGGTTCTTACTGTTAATGTACATCGTCGCGGTGCCGTCGCGATCGCTGATCGCTGCTTGTTTCACCTCAAGATGCGAAAATTGATTGGCCCCCTTATTAAAGGTTAAACGCTCGAACATAACCGGATCGGGCTCGACCGCCACGACACGGCCTGAAGTCGCCAAAGAAGCAACAAAGAGACTGTACATGCCCGCGTTGGCTCCGATGTCAACGAAGGCGAAACCTCCGCCAAGGCGTTTGGCGATGAACTCCCGCTCCTCGGGGTCGAAGAATTGCGGCGTGCAGAGAACCTGCTTTTCCGTCACGTTGTCGTTGGGATGCAAGCGCAGGTTGATCCCATATATCTCGACGTCATACGCCGACATCTTGCGGCGAGTCGCCAGGCGTCGAAATAAAAGACTAACTCGTCGCGCCCAATGGGTCGCTGGGAGATAACGTAACGCCTGAAGAACCCATCGACTGGTGGCTGGTGGAGCGAATTGGCCGAAGGATGCCGGGCAACTGCTAGGCTGCTCAAAGTCAGTGGTAGCGACATCGCCGATTGCATTTGATGGGGGATTAATTTGTGTCATCGGCCTGTAATGAATTCGCGCCGGTGGTTCTTGCGGTTGTGCACGAGGATACTCATCGACCAACGTACGGTACCGTCTGCAGAAACTTACAGCAACACGAGCCAATCCCATTGGTGACGCGGTGCACCGCCAAGACTCCAATAAGAACGGGCTGATCGAGGTGTCGCCGACGCTAGCAGCGGAGTGCTTATGACGCTTGAATTTCGAGTGTCGAACAAGAATTTTTGAACTAGGAAGTAAAACAACAGCGCGGCAATGCGCATCGGTCACTTCACTATTCGCAATTCCTCGTTCGAAAGTCAAAATTGAATTTTCATAATTCCAACGTTTGTTTGGCTATCGCGTGCGAAAGGTCCTCGTTAAAATCGAGCTCAGTCCGTTGGCGGCGTTGGGTAGGTTAGCTCAAGCGCTATTCGCAATCTCGAATCACAAACTTACCTGGATAACGATGCCTTACCCCGAGTTTGACCGCTTCGCGGTTCGCATGGAGCCACTTTCAGCGCGTCACAACAAAAAGGAGATCGAGCACGATCACATCGATCCGGATTCTCCAGCCCCGGCGCTAACGGATGATGTGGCGGCGACGATCGAGCAAGTTGTCCAGCGAATTCGCCTGGCGCACGACGCCGGCAAGCCGGTGATGATCACTTTTGGCGCTCACGCCATCAAAAATGGGCTGGGGCCGGTACTACTGCGGTTGGTCGAACAGGGCTGGGTGACGCACTTGGCCACTAATGGTGCAGGGGTGATTCATGACTGGGAGTTCTCCTACCAGGGCAAAAGCTGCGAGCAGGTGGGGCCTATGGTGAATGAGGGACGCTTTGGCAATTGGCAGGATACAGGATTTAACATCAATCTGGCGCTAAACGTCGGTGCCTACGAAGGCCGCGGCTACGGTGAATCGGTTGGCGCCTTAATTGAGAATCAAGGCCTGCAAATCCCATCGTCGGATGACTTGCGCCGGGACATCAACGCCCACCTCGACGACGATCCTGTCAAGTCGGCCGCAGCAGCGGATCTGCTTTACATCGTCAATGCGTTTGATTTGACGCCGGGGTGGATGTCCATTGCGCACCCCTGGAAGCAGTTCAGTATTCAGGCCGGCGCGTTTCGGCATCAGGTGCCTCTCACGGGCCATCCGATGTACGGTCACGACATCATCTACAACCATCCAATGAACCACGGTGGTGCCTTAGGCCGCGCGGCGCAACGTGATTTCTTGACCTTCGCGGACAGCGTCAGCCGCATTGAAGGGGGTGTCTACATTTCGGTTGGCTCGGCAGTGATGAGCCCGATGATTTTCGAGAAGTCGTTATCAATGGCGCAAAACCTGGCCATCCAACGGGGCCAACACATTGACAATCATTACATTCTTGTGAACGACCTGGCCCGGTGCAATTGGGACTGGAGCCAGGGCGAGCCGCCCGAAGAAAACCCGGCTTACTACCTGCGCTACAACAAGACCTTTAGTCGTATGGGTGGCACAATGCAGTACCTACAAGCCGACAATCGAGACCTGCTGCTAGGGTTGGTCCACGGCCTGAAGCAGTGATAGTGTGACTGCCGATAAGCGGCACAATTGGTCCCAATAAAATCTCAACCAACCCGCAGGCGTGCATAGCGAATATGCGTGACGGCCACTTCGGTACACCAAAACATGGTAAAGATGTCACCGTCATCCAGCACCATGGCGGTCGGTGCGCCGTAGGAAATCGTGTCGTGTGAGCGGGGATAGCGATCCATTGAGTTGACGCCAATCGTCGCCCGACCAGTGGCGTCCCACACATGAATCTGATTCTCCAAATCCCATGTCTTGCCGTCATCTTCGCTGATCGCGGCGTAAAACCCCGGCAGATCCGTTTCACGGACGGTGTAGATCACCGCCATCTTGCCGTTGCCCAGGTCGACTGGCCAATTGGTTTGCCCCGGGATGTTGGTCGGCGCAGGAGTGGACCACTCATGGCCATCGGCAGCATCCAGTGCCCATCTTTGAGCACGACGATCGCGCAACTGAGGGTCAGCACCATGCCATCCGGTGGCTGGACAACCTGCGGCCCAGACCAGCTCACGCCGTTGTCGGTGGAGCGGTACAACAGAGTGTCAGCCGGTAGCGCCCCGGCGGTTTCATCATTGAAAAGTGGCTTGTCCGGATCCGAACGATCCCATCGAATGGCGTTGAGTATCAGCGAGCCGTCTGGCAGCCGCGTCATGACCGGACCGTGGTATGAGTAAGCACGACCATCACCGGCGGGATCGTGAATTCGTCCCTCTTCTTTCCAGGTCTGGCCGCCGTCGGTAGAGCGGGACGCGACCATCACCGAATCGGTGCTGTACAACGCCTGACCGCGTTGAAACGTGCACAGCCATTCCTGTGGGCCCAGTTGTACGCGTGACTATGACAGGCGAAGTGATAGAGGTAACCCGAATTCGGGTTGTAATAGACCACGCCGGTGTCGACCATTTGTATCTATGCCATGAGTGCTGCTCCGTGGGCAATCATTTCAAATAATTGGGCCGCGGTTCTAGTATTTCGACGGTTTGACTTAGACCCCTATGGCCATGGCGACTGTCAATTAATGCTGAAAGGTCAGAACCTGCATGCTCGCGGGGGTCTGTCGCCCCAACTTAACGAGTTTGTTTTCACCTCCAAAGTCTAACAACTTCGGTGACCCCCGGTAGACCACAACTTTGGGGATGTAAAATCCTTAAGAGCGAATCTCATCGCGACCGGGGCGAACGGCTGTTCCGTCAACTGCGGAGCCTTGTCTTATGCGGTGCTCGGAATTCTCGTGAGGCGAGGCGTCCTGGCGACTTCGTTTAAGATCCCACATAACGAATCTCGCCTGTTGGTTTTCTGTCGAATGCTTACAATTTCCGTTGCGTTCGGAAGTTGCGATTTTGGAGTCTTCGCACTCGTTAAGCGAGTTGCCCCTACCAGTTTTAACTCACATTTCTGCGGCCGCGTTGTAATCCCATGACCAAACCCCATCGAATTCTCATCATCGGAGTGGGCTCCATTGGCGAGCGGCATCTGCGGTGCTTCCAAAACAGCGGCCGCGCGGAGCTGGCGCTCTGTGAGGTCAATCCGGAACTCCGGCAGGCTGTCGCCGAGCGATACGGTAACGTGCCGGCCTACGAAAATTTTGACGCGGCCCGCGAAGGTGACTTTACCGCGGCTGCTGTGGCCGCACCAGCACAATTTCACGTGCCGATGTCAACCGAGCTGGTGTAGCGTGGTATTCACGTGCTTTGCGAAAAACCACTCAGCGTATCCATGGATGGCGTACCAGGGTTGGCCGAAGCCGTGGATCAATCAGGCGTCACTTTCGTCGTGGGTTACACCTGGCGCAGCATGCCAATCATGCGATCGTTCAAGAAGGTGATTGATTCCGGCCAATACGGTACTCCTCGAGAACTGGTCGTCGTCTCCGGAAGCCATTGGCCCAAGTATCGCCCAGCTTATCGGGTCGTCCCCTACTTCCAGCGACGTGAGTCTGGCGGCGGAGTGATTCAAGACGGCCTGACTCACCTGTTCAATTTGGGCGAATGGTTCGTGGGGCCAATTACGGAACTGACCGCGGATCATGCGCACCTGCTACTCGAAGGAATCACCATCGAAGACACCTCGCATGTCATTGCGCGACATGGCGCCCTGCTGGCCTCCTATACATTTAACTTGACCCAGATGCACGGGGAGACCAGTATCACGATCATCACCGATAAGGGGACATTACGGATAGAGAACCACAAGAATCGGTGGCGATGGATGAACGAACCGGACGGTAAATGGCAAGATACAGAATTTCCCGATATCGAGCGGGATGCCCTTAGGTCGACCAGGCCCACGCTTTCCTCGACGCGATAGAGAGTAAAGGACCAATTCGTTGCACCTTAGAAGAGGGTATTTCGACGCTCAAAGTGAATCTCGCAGCGTTGAAAGCCGACGACGAGCGGAATTGGCAGACGATTGAGCGTTAGGCTCTGTATCTAAACCCGATTGCCCTAACCCTCTCCCGAAGCGGGAGAGGGGACTAAAGGTGCCGCTTCGCGGCCAGTTTTCTGCGGCTTAGACACAGATCCTAGCCGTCTTGAAGACCATCGAGAAACGCCAGCAGATCGGCTGCTTCTCGAGCCGATAGATCCTTCAACAAATGGTCGGGCATGATGGATTTTGGCTGACGCGTGAGTTCGTCGATCTCCTCCGCCTTGATCGTGACCGTCTGGCCACCCGCCTGTTTTACGACAATAAACTCGTCGGTGCGCTCAGTAATTAAACCAGTATGCACCTTTCCGTCCACGGTGAACAAGGTATACGCGGCGTACTTGTCGTCGATTTTGAGCGACGGGTCCAAGAGGTTCTCGAGAATCTCCGCTGGAGAATAACTCTTGCCTGTGTCCGTTCGTCGCATAGCGGTGAGGTCCGGCCCCACCTGGTGACCGCGATTGTTGTATTGATGACAACTCAGGCACGCCAATGCTTCGTCCTCCATGAATAGCTGCTGTCCGCGAGAGGCATCACCGGTCAGCGTCAAGATTTCCTCTGCGTTAATGTCTGCGCCTAATCACTGCTTGCGCTGTGCTTCCGGCAGGTATCGCTCAAACAGCCGCTGGACCGTTTGCAAAGGATGGTTGAGCGCTTTCTGCTGAATCGTTTCCTTAATGCCAGGCGACACTTGATCCTCGTCGATTGCATCCATCACCGCCAAGGCTCCACTGGTCGAACCCAATAACTCATCGGCCATCGCTTCGGCGTCTTCCGCATCCGCGGCAACTAGCCTCGTGATGGATTGTTGGATCGGATCGTCATTTAGTGCCGCTGGTTCCAAAGATGTAATCCAGTCCCGTAACAATCTGGCTCCCTGGATGTCGACCTGATGCGACCCGACTCGAGGCATACGTCCGCCGGCAATCGTCGACATGCGATAGTTAACAACTGAGCGATGTGGAGAGCCCGGTGCGATTAGTTGAGCGTCGGTCAGTCCGAAATCACCATGCAGGGGTTTTTCACCAAGTGCCTTGAGGTCCTCGTTGGAGCCAATGACGCTCAAATTCATCCGGGCGTTCCCTCCTCCCGATGGAATATGGCAAGAGGCACAATTGATATGCAGGTAGGATCGCGCCCGTTCGTTCAGCGTCGCGGTCGCATCGTGCGGGTCGGTCAACCGCGGATAGGCCGCCGGCGATTTGGCCAGCATGTGCGCTGCGGGGGGCTGACGCTGGCCTTCGCCGAAAGTTATTGCGTCTAGCCGTGATTTGATCTGCTTATGATAGATCCTGTCGTCCTCCATGTCGAGCAAGTTCGCTTCCTTCAGTTCTTGCTCAACGTGGGCTCTCCAATGAGCCTCCGTCGGAGCGGACCAATCCTCAATTAACAATTGGTTTTTCTCAAAATAGCGAAGTTGGTTCATAACCTGGCCGTCGTAGTTATGGGGTCGGTTTAATTGTCGAGCGGTCATTCCCAGCACGAAGCCGAAGGCTCGTGAGTGGCACGCTTCGCACTCACTGCGACTGGGGACGTGCCACATGCGTTGGCGGCTATCCTCTCCCTTGCCGACAGCAAGTTGGACCGTCGTTCCCATCTTGTCCACCAATTGCGCGTCGGTCTGGTCTTCGTTCCAAATGTACGAGTAGCCCTCCCACTCGGTGTTTTGAAGCGTCATCAGCCGCGTTTCGACCCAACGACGCGACGCGGGATTTCCTGGCTCCATTTCCAGCGAGAGAGACTGCACCAGCACGGTCCCATCGGGAAACTGCCAGCTGCTGGACGGGTGAAAGTCGAACGTGGGTATCCTCCACGACCCGTCTGGCTGCTGCTCGGCGGGCATTGCCAGATATCTTGTGGCCAGCGCTCCGTCATGCCAGACGGGCGCATTGACGGAATAGCCAATCACACCTGGCTGCATCTGGTGCTCGGCGGTGGAGGCAAACAAACCGGTCTCACTCAGCCACTGGGGGAAGGGAATGTCGTTGTCGGGAATAGGATTTCGCTGGAGTCGATAAACGCCCCCTTCGTCCTTCGACTGCTGGTCGGTAATTAACAACTCACCATGCTCGTCCTCGGCAAAACAGGTAATGCGCATCGTCGTGTCGGCCAGCTCGCGATGCCAGACGATTTCTTCGCCATCATGTTTTACCGCCCAGATCTTCCCCGTTTCGTAATCACCGTAGATATACGCACCGACGAGTTCCGGAAAGTCGGCGCCGTAGTAGACAATGCCGCCGGTAAGCGAACGGGCCTCGGCATGATGGTGGTCGACCGTGGACGCCAAAATGGGGGTTGGGCCGCGCTCCCTATTGGGATAGAAGGGGTGGCTCCCTTCGTACAAACTCCAACCGTAATTGGCCCCGCGCTGGATCAGATAGACCGACTCCCACAGATCCTGCCCGTTGTTCCCCACCCAGATGTGGCCCGTCTGGCGATCAACGGCGATGCGCCACGGATTGCGCAGGCCGTAAGCCCAGGTCTCTGGCCGCGCATCCGGCATTTCGATGAAAGGGTTGTCCTCGGGGATCGCATAGGCGCGTCCCTCGTCCGGGCGATCCACGTCAATGCGCAACACCTTGCTGTGCAACACATCCATTCGCTGTCCCACCATGTCTTCATCGGAGTCGCTGGTCCCGTCACCAGTAGTAATGTACAGCAGGCCATCGTTACCAAATACGATCGCCGCACCGTTGTGACCGTCCGACGGCCACTTGATGATGACTTGCGCCGAGTCCACATCGAATCGATAGGGGAGCGAGGTTTGCATCGTGTAGCGAGTGATGCGTGACCTGTAGATTCCATCAGCATCCTCGCATATGCTACCGATGAAAACAAAACCGTTTTCCGAGAACTCGGGGTGGAACGTGATGTCATAGGCAACGCCGTTGATCGGCTCGTAGTCGATCAGCAGGTGGTAGGAATCGACATCCGGGTTGGTATTGGCTTGCAGCAACCGGGCAGGTTGGTATGGCCGCGGTTCGTCCACAATCAGCATCTGATCGGACCTTGGTACAAATCGCAGGCAGATAGGCAGTTCCAGATCGAGATTTGGAAATGCCTTGACGACGCGAAAGGGTGCTGGCGGTTCCGGCGAACCAATGACGCGCGAGGTGGTCCACGGAACAGGCGCGGGTATCTGGTCTAGTAACGCATCCTCCTCACCCACGAATTTGATCGTTGCGTAATCCTGATGGCGATGGAACGACCTCTCCTGCAAAGGGGCGCACGTCGATAGCTCTGGCTCTTCGATGTTGACCGTATAGTCGTAGCGGCACAGGGCAAATCGCCAGGCTTCGCCTACTGCCGGGCGCCCGCCGGTGCGAACGAAATCGGTCCAGGGGATCCTACCTTCGACCGACCAGCCCTCGTCCTGATCTTCACGAACATTCAGCGTGCCGCGGTGGACAACCTCGGACTCGAGATAAAACGGATCGGCCGATCTAGTACGTTCGAAGAAGTTCTCGTCGGGGGGGCGGGGAATATACATGTCCAGCTGCGTACCGGCGGCAGTGACCTGAAACTCGTAATAGCCTGGCTTGTCCGCAGCCGGTTTGATGAACATCTCGAACACGTCATTGTGCCAGGTGAAACCGTCGTGTTCCTGGACATCTGCAAAGAGATCGGCGTCCTCCAGCACGGCGAAGAAATAAAGATATTGGCGATCCCATAACAGCCGAGCGCGAGTAGCGGTTTTGGCTGGCCGAGCTTTAGCGCCCAGCCACGGCAAATAGAAGTGATCGATCAGCTGGGCCTGTTGCCACGCCGCTTCGTCCGCTATTGCATCGATCTCAATCGGACCGCTGGACCAGCGGCATTCAAATGGCTCGTCCGGAACATGACTGACGCGCCCGCTGAACTCGCTGGGCCCGCAGCCTCCTAGCACAAGAGTGAGGAGTGAAAGCAAGTGGAGGGTTGGACGCATGAAGGTGGCCTAATTCGGGTTCAGCGGGCGGTCGAAGCCGCGCCTATGGTACCAACTAGCGACGACCTCAAGTAGGATGCTTCACTGTAGCTCGAGGTTTAATTTACGTAGCTGAAGTCGTAAGACTTTGGCGACCCCGCTAGAATCGTTCACACTCCCTTAAGTTCTGCTAACCCATTCAGATCCGGAGTAGCTCATACCATTTTGACCATTCGGCTTACACCATGCATGAACCGGAACAAATCATCGACTTGCAGCGGTATCCCGTTCTGCCACTGGACACTGTCCAGCTGCGAACTTCGCTGGCTCAATGGCAACAGCAATATATCGAAGAAGGCACCTGCGTCTTGGAACATTTCGTGCGCGAGGACGCGGTGGTTGAGATGGTGCAGGAAGCGAATGATCTGGCTCCGCTTGGCTTCCACAACACGCTTACCGGCAACGCCTATCTCGAGGACGTGGATGACACTCTTCCGGCCGACCATCCCAAACGAATAACGGAAACGACATCGTTGGCCGCCGTGGCGGGTGACCAATTTCCCGCCTCATCGACGATTCGATCCTTGTACGAGTGGGATGCGTTGATCGAACTAGTTCGCTTGATCACACGGCTCGATAGACTGTATTTGTATGATTGTCCACTGGGAAGGCTGAACCTGTCCGTTATGAAAAACGATGATTACCTGAGATGGCATTTTGACCAGTCGGATTTCGTGGTCTCCATGCCGTTGCAGGAAGCGGAAGAGGGTGGCTTGTTCGAGTTTGTCCACAACCTTCGTAGCGACAACGATGAGAACTTTGAGGAGGTTGCCAAAGTGCTTACCGGCGACGAGTCGCAAGTGCAGGTTTTGCAAGCTCCGATTGGCAGTCTCATCCTCTTCAGAGGCAAGAATACCCTGCATCGTGTCACCCGCATCGGTGGGAACCAGGCGAGACTCTACGCACTCTTTAGCTACGCCGAGCAACCAGACGTCCGTGGCAGTGACTACTTGAAAGAGATTCGCTACGGACGCGCCCACTAATCGTTTAAGCTTGCCTCAATCCCGCCATCACAACCTGGCCGTCACCACGCAAACGCCACCACCTACTTGACTTGCGCCATCGACGTACCCACACTGTAATCAAGAAACCAGTTAGCACTCCACTCATTGAGATCAGACGCAACCATGGACATCAGCATTTACGAAAACGATCAAATTATGGGCCGACAAGCTGCGAACATTGTGGCTCAGACGCTCAACTCCAAACCCAATGCAGTCTTGGGATTGGCAACGGGAAGTACGCCGTTGGGGCTGTACCGGGAATTGGTCCGGTTACACCGCGAAGAAGGGTTGGATTTTTCCTATGTGACAACCTTCAACCTGGACGAATACGTCGGGCTAGGGAGGGAACACCCGCAAAGCTACCACAACTTCATGCATGAGAATTTATTCAAGCATATCAATATCCCTCCCCAGAATGTCCACATACCATCGGGGTCCACTGACAATTATGAGGCCTTTTGCGCGTGGTACGAATCGCGCATCGTCGAGTGCGGTGGGATCGATTTGCAAATACTGGGGATCGGCTCGGACGGTCATATCGCCTTCAACGAGCCGACAAGTTCACTGGGATCGCGGACCCGCATCAAGACGCTTGCCAAACAAACGATCGACGATAATGCTCGGTTTTTTGACACGTCTGATGACGTTCCTATCTACGCGATCACGATGGGTGTCGGTACGATCCTGGACGCCCGGCGGATCTTGATGCTGGCCAGCGGCGATAATAAATCCGATGCGATTGTTAAGGCGATTGAAGGACCTGTCACCAGCATGATCACAGCCAGCGCCCTGCAACTTCACCAGGATGTAACTTGCCTGTTGGATAAGGCTGCTGCAAGCCAGCTGAAAATGCTTGACTACTACGAGTGGGTTGAGGCCAAACGTCCTAATGCGCCGCACCAAGTAAGACCGCCCCATTTTCTTTCTTCCCAATCATCGCGGTCGACGACACCGTAAATCGCCGTCGGTGATTATTATGCCTTCCTGACCTCCAGCTTCGGACTGCTTTGGATGAAGAAAGAACACCAACGTCGGATCGTTATCCTTGCCGCTTGCAAATTGGATTCCTTCACGGCAAAGACCGCAGCAGGGGTCATTCGTTACCGTCGCGATGAAGTGGTCGGCGTCCTTGATCCCGAGCATGTCGGCCAGGCGCTGGAGGATTTGATCGGCGTCGGCGACGGGATTCCTATCGTTGCGGAGCTCGCTGACCTTGATGAAGCGCGTCCGGACATGCTGGTCATTGGCGTGGCAACGCCGGGTGGAAAGCTTCCGGAAGCTTGGCGCAAGGTGCTCCGACAAGCGATCGAACGTGGCATGGATATCGTCAATGGTTTGCACACCATGTTGGGCGACGACTCGGAACTGTCCGCCTTAGCAGCCCAACACAATACGCGAATTTGGGATGTGCGCCGGCCGCCCGAGGGAATCGAAGTCGGGATGGCGCGGGCGAAAGAGATCGCCGCCAAGACGGTGCTCACCGTGGGTGCCGACTGCAACTTGGGAAAAAAGATTACCGCAATCGAGATTGACAGGGAACTTAAGAGTCGTGGCCAGGATTCCATGTTTTTGCCAACTGGACAAACCGGTGTCATGATTACTGGTCGCGGGATCGCGATTGACCGCGTGATCTCCGATTTTGTATCTGGTTCAGTCGAACAAATGATCCTCGAACATCAGGCACACGATTGGTTGATCGTCGAGGGTCAAGGCGCGATTTTTCACCCCGCTTACTCCGGCGTCACGTTAGGGCTGATGCATGGCGCGTGCCCGAAAGCTATGATTCTCTGCCATCAGCCGTCACGAGAGACACTACGGCATACCGAGATTGCCATTTCACCGCTCCAGGAACTCGTCGCCATTCACGAAAGTTTACTGAGGCCCATACTGCCTTCGAAAGTAGTTGGCGTGTCGCTCAATTGTTCTGGCATGTCGGACCAGGCATCTGAAGACGTCATCCGGGAAACGAATACCCAGCTTGGGTTGCCCGTAACCGACGTCATTCGCTACGGCGCGGGTCCACTGGTCGACGCACTCCTAGATCATTTTCGTGTTGACTGAGCACTAGATTCCCAGGCACCAATGAAACTCTCTTATTCACCACTTCACTTGGAATTGCGTGACACGTTTCGCATCAGTCGCGAATCCAGTGACCAGCGCAACAATGTGCTGGTGCAAATAGTTGATGCGTCGGGAGCGGAGGGGATCGGTGAATCGGCACCGAGTCCCTACTACGGGCAGTCAGCGGAATCCGTGAGCCAGGCGCTCGCCAAAGTAACGCTTCAGGACATCGAGGATCCCTTTCAACTTGAAGAGATACACGCGGCCCTAGCTACTCAACTGGCCAATGATCGCTCCGCCTTGGCAGCGATTGATATCGCGATACATGATTTGATTGGCAAACGTTTGGGGGTCCCGCTCTTTCGATGGTTTGGCCTCGATCCGGACAAGTGCCCGGTGACTTCCTTTACCATTGGCATCGCCTCCTTGGATGAGATTCGCCGAAAAACCGAGCAGGCGGCTGGCTATCATGTGTTGAAAGTCAAGTTGGGAGGCGACAACGACCGAGAAATTGTGTCGGCGATGCGGGAAATCAGCTCGGTTCCGCTACGCGTCGATGCCAACGCCGCTTGGACAGCTGACGAAGCACTGGAAAATATGAAGTGGATGGTGGACCAGGGTGTCGAATTGGTTGAACAACCGCTGGCCAAAGATGACCTGGACGGATACCGCCGGCTAACGGATGCCAGTCCCTTGCCGATCATCGCGGACGAAAGCGCGGAGGTGCCCGCCGATGTGGTTCGGTTGCGCGGGTGCGTCCACGGAATCAACATCAAGCTGAACAAATGCGGCGGTCTGCGTGAAGCGCTGAAAATGATCCACATAGCCCGCGCACAGGATATGCAAATCATGCTCGGATGTTTCATCGAATCCAGTATCGGCATTAGCGCCGCAGCGCACCTCTCGCCGCTGATCGATTACGCTGACTTGGACGGTCATCTATTAATCAGCAATGATCCGTATGAAGGGTTGTCACTGGACAACGGAAGAGTCCTTCCAGCTGACGAACCAGGCTTGGGGATCAGCAGACATCAGTCATGATTCCATGATCCCATAATCTCTTTTTAGACCGACAATCTCGAACGAGAAAATTGATGGACGAAACACAATTTTGTCTTGCACCACCGCGGCCGCTATTGTCACGTAATCCGCTCATGTGGTTGAGATTCTTTGGCCCAGGTGCGGTCATCGCCTCTTTGACCGTCGGTAGCGGAGAACTGCTTTTTCCATCTCGTCTAGGTGCAGTCTTCGGGTATAAGCTGCTTTGGATTTTCCCGCTGGTCGCCGTGTTCAAGTGGGTGTTGTGCTACTGCAGCGCGCGGCACATGATCCTTACTGGGGCTCATCCCATGGAACGGTGGAATGAAGTTCCGGGACCACGTGGTTGGCTGCCGTTGTTCTTCTTCTCGATATTCATTATTTGCGCCCCAATTTGGGCATCTCTTCAGACAGGACTTCTCGGTAGCATATGTGCCAACATTTTTCCGCGAGGCGACCTTTACTTTTGGGCTTCCGTCTGGGTCGCTGTGTCGTTCGTCTTATTGCTGATCGGCAACTACGCTTTTCTCGAGCGCGTGCAGATTTCCATACTTGGGCTCATGCTGGCCTGCATCTTCATTGCCGTCATCTACGTTGGCCCCGATTGGCTCCAGGTCCTGCACGGTTCTTTTGTGCCACAACTTCCCGAATATCCCCCCGAGATTTTGAAAAAGTACCCTAACTTTGCCGATCGCCCGGTATGGATCGAGCTGACGGTGGCCGCGGCGGTCATTGGCGGTGCCGCGGCGGACTATTTGGGCTACGCATCGTTTCTGCGAGAGAAAAATTGGGGCCGCAGCAATATGACACTCGCCCGGCGCGACGAATTGCAAGAGATTGCGCTGGACGACAAACATCCGGCTCGTGTGTGGGTCAAAGCGGCGTTGATCGATACGGTGCTGAGCATGGTGATGATTGTCGTGATCGCTGTCAGCTTTTCGATCCTGGCCAGTGTCATCTTGCAGCCTCAGCAACTGGTTCCGGAAAAAGACGAGGAGTTGCTGCTGCATCAAAGCCAATTCTTGACGGAACTCAGTCCCGTACTCGAACCACTTTACTATATTGCTGTGTTCTTGGCGTTTTTTGGCAACGTCTACGGTGGCCCCGAGATGTCGGCAAGGATTTGTGGCGATTACTTTCGGTCGCTACCGCGCGTCTGGAGCTGGTTGACCGAAGGCAGAATACACTGGCTGACGATTATCTGGGTGCTCTTCGGCGGCGTGGCCATTGTTTGGATTAAGCGTCCGTTTCCCGACGTACCGCTGATCGCCATCGTTACTTTTCCGGCGATCTATGCGGGAATCCTCATGTGCGGTGTATTTTGTATAGCCAACATCTGGGCCGATTGGCGTTTTCTACCCCCAGCGTTGCGGATGAATCGGGCCTTGGTGGCGCTCAGCCTGATCGCGGCCGCGATCTTTACATTCATCGCAGTCAAGGCCATGTGGAAAGATACGTGGTGGCACTTTGTTATCTTGCCCGTCATGCTAGGCGTTTCCATGTTGGTTGTTCGCTGGATTCATCGTGGTGAGTCGGCCAGCGCCTAGCCGAATAATTTATTTGACTTTGGTTGTGGATTTTACGAAAGCAACAATGCGATGATAAACCGCAGATCTTCAATAGGCTTTTTACCGGCAGCTTGTACTCTCTTGCTCTTCGGTACTTCGATTTTCTCGGCAGGATCAGCGGTGGCCGACGAACAAGATAGAGCGGACACCAGAGCGGCGAACCGATTGGAACCGTTTGAGTTGAGGGTGGCTCCGGTTTCCAGGTCCAATCGAAGAAACAGCGAGGCGACGGTCATCGATCTGACCGACGGCTCCTTGCTGTTGGCCTACACGCGATTCCGCGCCGGCGTACACGACCTCAGTCCGGCGGACATCGTGACCTGCGTGTCCTCTGACTTTGGGAGGACCTGGACCGATCCGCAAGTCGTTACCAAGGGGGACGACGGGTCCGGCAACGTGCTCAGCGCAAGCTTCTTGAGACTGGGTAGTGGGGCGATCGCGTTGTTTTATTGCAAACTCACAGATGTGGAGGGAACTGGGGTCTTTCATGATCTGACGATGAGGGTTTCTCAAGATGAAGGTCAAACATGGGACGCGGAACGAACGTTAAACATCCCAGACAACCACAGCCAAGTGTTGTTGAACGATTCGGCCGTCAGGCTGTCAACCGGCCGCATCTTGCTTCCTACGTACTGTGGATTGTCACCGTACAGCCCCGATCCGGAGTTCAACCCGCCGCTGATCAGTGATGACGACGGTGAAACCTGGTTCCCCAGCCCGTATCGCGTCTGCCGGCAAGTGACAGCTGGCGGCAGGTTGAGCGAATCTTCCGTGGTGGAACGGAGCGACGGTAGTCTGCTGATGATTTCGCGAACCAATGCGGGTTTCATGTTTCGGTCCGAGTCCCGGGATGGCGGCGAGACATGAAGTCGACGGCGGCCACGGACATCCCAGTCAGCGGTTCACCCTCGAGCCTGCGGCGCATACCGGGAAGTGACGACATTCTGTTGATATGCAATCAGATTTCGCAGGAGGAATCCCGCTAGGGTTTCTTTCGACATCGCCTTACCGCATTTATCTCGACGGACGGCGGAGAAACTTGGATTCACCGGCGAAACCTTTCTTCCATGGACGATCGCACCTACATCCCCCCAGCGGAGGGCGGACCACGGGGAAAGCTGGAAAAGTATCGCGACGAAGAGCAGCGAATTGCGAAGATGAAGGAATTGGGCCTCGAGGACAACGGCGTCGCGATGGCCGAATATTCCAGCCTCTTGTTCGTGGGCAAAATGGCGGTCATTACCTACGATGTTTACGGAACCGGCATGGTGGGACACGCTCTGCATTTTCGCATCCTGCCGGTGGAGTGGTTTTATGAATTTCCGTAGCACTATAACACCGCTTCAATACCCTTCGGTTGGGGCGTGTCGTCCGTGATGATTTTCCAGGTCGCGCCCATCTCGCGCATGGCCTTAAAACTCTGAGCTTTGTAAGCAAACTCTAGATGGGGTGTAGCGAGCGGACCGGCTTTCTGTCGCGCGTGCATGAAAGCGTCGGTCAAACCAGTTGTCAGCAAGGTTCGTTCCACCGGATAAGGTGCCCGGCCGTTGCGGAAATGGTTTTGGATAGCGTGTGAAAGCGCTTTGAAGAGATTGCGATTCTCCCAGGGGCCGACGTAGAAGCTGGTCGCTCTCGGTCGGCGCTCCCCTTTGATCCGGCAGGCAAAGTTCCAGCGGATATCGCTTTTGCCGATCCTGAGCATCGTCGCCTTGAGTCCGTCCTTATAACGAATTACGACCCCCTGTGGCTGTGCATTCGTTTCGCCGGGTATCCGTTTCAGCGATTTGGGCGACTTACGCAATTCCGCTGCCATCGCCGCCTCGGCAAGCGAGCGTGACCAATCTCCGTTCCACAATTTGTTTCCCTCAAGCGACTCGACGCTGACGACGCCAGTTTCGCCTCCCCGGCGCGATTCGACAAAGGACTGTAGCAATTCCAAGGCGTGGAAACCGTACGCCTCGATCGGCCCGCCATGAATGGAAACTGCCTCCACGATTTCCGCGCCACGCGGCAATTCCAACGGCGGCCGTCGCTCGGCCAAGGTCACCGAAGTCCCCGCCATCAGGGGTATGCCAAGTTCACGGCCGGTTTCCACCATCTGCTTGGCCCAATCCCAGCGGTAACTCAGATGCTTGTCGACAAAGACCGGCACGACGCGGTCGCTCCGCCGCATAACTTCCACAATCTGATCAAAAAACTGTTTCCGCGGGTAACGCTTCTGCCCAAATCGGTTAAAGCTGTATTGGCCGTGCTCGGCGATCAACAGCACCGCGTCGACATCGAGACGGCGCTTGCCGCGGCAGAGGGCACCAGCGATGGTCGGATAGATCTGTATCCCGTAGCGTTTAGCCACGTCGCGGGACATATCCCTTTTGGGAATCTGGTCGACATACATGGAAACGACCTGCATGTCCGGGACGATCTTTCGTCCGTTGAACAAATACGGTTCCAGAAAGTTTTCCAAAACCACGTGGGCGTGTGAGAGAGAACGGAAGACGGTTGTGATGACGGCTATCTTCACGATCGTCAATTCAAAAGGATTTCGCCACCGGCAATGGTAGCTAGTGACTGCCATATGTCGAAGTCGATCGAATCACTGTAGAAGGCAACGTGACCGTTGGCGGAGACCGCATTCACGCCACCCGAGTGTAGGCTACGAGCGGCCACATGCCCATCACAATAGATATTCGTCGTACAACCTTTTTGACAAGGCGTAATGGGTTCCACATCGTCGCCACACCGGTCGGGGCAGTCGAAACCCGAATTGGGCGTGTTCAAGTGCAGATACGACGAGCCCCAAAAAGCTATGGCCCAGGTTCCGCGAATGTCGTAATCCTGATTCTGAGAGTGGTGATAAATGTCGTCGCGACTAGCGACCACCTCACTGACGACGACGGTGTGCGAGGTTCCGTCCGTGAAATCCCGTAACTTGCGTCCTTCGATATAGCGGAAGGGGCCGCCGTTTTCCATCTCGCTCAACGGTGGGTTAGGATCTTTGTTATGCGGCGACGGAAATTGGCAGTCCCACATCGAGGTATTTCCGAAAGACATCACGAAGTTGGAGCGTGAATGGAGCGATTCATAACCGTAGTAGTGATTCAGTGACAACACGCGGCCCGCCGTATTGTCGCTGGGACATTGGTAGACCGACACGGGCGCACCAAACACTTTTTGATTTTCCGGTGTGTAATAACTGATATAGTCATCGTCGTAATTCACGTCGCTGTTAACGACCCCCTGCTCAAGAAACGGCAGGATTTGTAAAAAACCCGTGAACCCTTGCCAGAACCGGCGACCGGTGGAAGCCGTTTGCGTGCCGGTAATACCGGCCAGAAGACGGCCGTTCTGAGTCTCGAAGTTCAATAGCGCGAGCCCAGTCTGCTTCATGTTGTTGACGCACTGGATGCGCCGCGCCGCCTCGCGCGCTGACTGGACGGCCGGCAACAAGAGGGTAACCAGAATGCCGATGATGGCGATCACCACCAGCAGTTCAACGAGCGTGAAAGCACCAGTGTTGCGACGCGGCATCGAAACGACCCATTACGTGGGAGAAATCGGCTGTCCAAGTAAAGACCGGCCACGATCTCTACCAGGATTCCCCAATCGGTATCAGCCCAGCGCCGATCGCGGGCAAAGGTTGCAAACATTGTATTATAGCGTCCCCCGCGAGGCTAGGGACTATTTGAAAGCGGCGGGGTCGAAAGCGGCGCGGTCAGGCTTACAGAATTCAATTTTGCGGCAACCTTCAACGAATTTATTATCTCGCAGACTCAATCGCCGCAAATTTGAATTCTGCAAGCCTGACCCCAATAGGAAACGCATATCTCGCATCCCACATCCCGCAACCTCCAGCCGCCTGGTTCCAGAAACGGATACACCCCCTCGGCCACATGGATCCCATACGATTCCCAGCTCTTACAGATCGCGCAGGTGATGACGCGCATCTCTCCCACTTCGTGCAAGCGGGCGCGGCACGCCTTGTAATACTCGCTGTATCGCAGGCCGCTGCAGCTCATGAACTGCTTGCCTTCGTTGTGCCAGCGCACGAACTGCTCGAGGTGATCTTCGCGATCGGTGAGGGGCTTGTCGATGAACACCGGCAAGCCAGCTTCGATGAACGGCCTGGCCCGCTCAAGGTGTTCGTAGCCTCTGTCCGTCGGGATGAGCACTGCATCGACGTGTCCGATGACATCTTCGGGGCGCTCCACCACATGTGGGATCAGGCTGGCGCGGCTCAAGTGCACGGCGAGATCGGGATCGTCGGCCCAAACATGGGTGACCCGCGCGCCATCGATCCCCAGCGCGTCCCGGTTGGCGTTCAGATAGTCGGGTACCGGCGGGCAGCCGCACTGGGCCATGGCGTCGTCGTCGAAGTCGCCGTTGAAGATCGCGCTCCAACTGTAAGGGTGGTGGTTATTGTCCACCCAGCCCAACATGGCGAGCTTGATATCGTCGGGGTCTTCAACCAGACTCACAGGTTGCTCCATCCGCATAGGGCCGCGCGACTACTGCGATCTCAGCTCGAAGGGAAACTCGTTTTTTCCGCCCTTAGTGACCTCGGCGATCAACTCACTCTCTTTGTTGTAGCGTGCTGGGAGGTACTGCTCGTACTCATCAACCATAGTGCCGGTAATCTGATCCGATCGCTGTTGGCCGGTTTTGCGAGAGGCGGTAATTTCGACGCGAAAAGTGCCTGTGAAAGTTCCCTCCTCAGAGGCGATGGTGAACGTCCCATCTTTAATCTTGGCGCCTGCCGTGGGGCCTTGAGTGCCGGGCTGGGGGCGAAAAGAGATGGCACCTTCGGCCAGCGGATATCCATCCAGCGTTACCGTTCCCTGCAGGGACTCCCTGTCACTGTTAGTGCATCCGACCAGCAAAGCCAGCGTCAGCAAAACAGGTTTACAAAACTTGGATGGGTACATTGGTGTGTTCTTTTAGCTTAGGACCTGATTCACCCCACGAGCAAGCTCGCGGGGGTCTTTCAAATTGCTTAGCACACATATTCACAACGCAATCGTCATGCCGAGCAGTATCGGCTTCCCAAACACACACCGACATTTATCCGTCATCCAATTGGGAGGGGACGACTCGGCAGATGGCTAATCTCTTACGAAGAAAGGCTAGTCGACCAGTTTTCCACTGTCAATGATGGCCCGCGGGCAGGTTGTTTCCCGAAATCATTACTAACTTGTCTACGGCTGAAACCGCATCCACGGTCCGAACACTCGTTCCGCGTTGCCGTAAAAGATGTCCTCGACCTGGCTGTCCGAGAGACGCTGACTCCAGCAGGCCCACTTCAACGATCGCAGGTGTTCGAGGCCCACCAAGGCGGGTCGAATCCGGGTGTGTTTGGCCTGCCAGACCGGATTGTCCGCGTCGACGACCGCAAACGAGTCGCCGATCGCAATGTAGCGGCCCAGCACGTGACTGCAGGGGTAGTCGGAACCGTACAACAGGCGGTCGTGTCCCAGGTACCGGATGATGGCTTCGTGGGCGGTCGGCTCGCAGTTCACGCTCGAGTCGAAATACAGGTTTTCCAGGTCCGCCAGCTGAGGTAGTCCTTCAAGGTTATGTTCCGGCTGAAAACCTCGTGCCGAATGCGACAGGATCAGCTTGATGTTCGGATACTTTGTGCAGTAGTGTCGAATCCAATGGATATTGCCCGGATCGGCGACGGCACGTGACTTGACCAGGTGCATGTTGATCACCCACCCTTCTTGATCGGCCACCTCGACGAATGGCTCCGGCAGGTATTGCGGTATGTCGGCTTCCCAGGTCGGTTGGGTGGCAGAATACGTATGGTAGGACTTCAGCCCGACGGCCCCCAGCCGTTGGACCTGCTCCCTGAGCCACTCGGGGTCGTCGTCGGGCCGGGCAAAGAAGTAGCTACAGCAGCTGCAGCCGCTGCGCGCAGCCTGCTGGGACGACCATTCGTTGACTCGATCGACGTGCGTGGCGTCATAGGCAAAGGGAATAAAGGCCGCACGCACCTGCCGTCCGGGATGGAGGACGTCGCAGCCGGGCTGGACGTCTTCCCATCGCGTGGGAATCTGCACGCCGACCGCGCCGTCGAGCTGCTGGCTCTTGTCCCAGATTTCAAAATGCGCATCGAACACCCGGTCGGGCACGAAGCCGCCCAATTCGCGATCGAACATCTCGCGAGAATGCTGCAGGATCTGGTCCGCGTTACAAGTTGTCTCGACCAATTTCAGCCTTTTACGCCAATTCGGGGATAGCCACTACGGCTAACTTAACGCCGCACCGCACTTTCGTCCAGAAGAAGCGGGAACAATAATCATCACTAATCAACACTTAATAAAGACCACGTTCGGAATTGAAAATCGACAAGAAAGGTTAGTGTCAACTAAATCACCTTCGGTGATCATGGGACTCTCTACTTCATTGCAGTATTCGTGGAGACTCAATCACTACTCAGGAGCCGTCCCCTGCAGCCTTGTGCGGCAGGAACGAAAGTTTTTTCAGCTAGATGCCGTCGATCAATTGAATTCCGCCCCCTGCCGGCTCGGAGGCTTTGACACTTTTAAATCGAGTGTTAGAAATGGTTTAGGCTCGATACTGCTGAATTAAACAATGCTATCATCCATCAACGTTTTTCGTACCTTCGGTTTTGTGCAGTTCCGCAGGACGGATTGGCCCGTCCGCGAAAAGGGTTGCCATGGCCAGACAACTAACCACGGACGGGTAATCCGTCTATTAATCGCTATTCGGCGGAACAACCTTCCACCGCTGACCAAGCCGCAGGCGTGCATCTTTTCGCAACTGGACGGCTTTACGAGCGAATCTACGCGTAATGGACGGATTACCAAGTCGTTGGTTAATCTTTTGAACATGGTTAATTTTCTCACGACTTGGCCAATCCGTCCTACGGACAGGCGCCTTTCGGCTATCGTGTTCGAAAGTGTCAAAGTCTCCTTGTCCGGCAGGAGCGTAAGTTTTTTAAGCTACTTGGCACCATCACCGTTGGTGCCGGCAAGATCCTGGAAAATAAGAGGAAATTTGAACGGCTTCGGTGGGGTTCTAGCCGGAAAAACTTTCGCTCCTGCCAGACAAGCTGGACAGGGGGCGGGATCCGTTCACGGTAAAGCTAGCTATTCAAACTGATTCACCTACCGGACAAGCCGGCAGGGGTCTTACTACAGAATTGTGAAGATATCGAATGCCGCGAATATCCAATGTCAACGCCGGCGCCTCATATTCACCGAACGTGATTTGGCGTTGATTAGTGTTCCGCTATCATCCGACAAAAAAAGCCCCTCACAGTGAGGGGCTTTACTCGGTTGAATGATCGGAGTTAGATACCAATTAACTCTTGCGAGTTCTGCGGCGACCGAGGCTCACCAGCCACGCGCCACCAAATCCTAGCAGTATCACACTACTTGGTTCGGGGAGCAGTTGACTGACGGCATAAAACGGTTTTTCGAAAGGAATGCCGACGGTTCCATTGTCCGTCACGAATGCAGTACTATTATACATCCACGCTGAGCCTGATTCGCCGCTCTTGCCAAAGGCTATCAAGGTTGTTCCCAATTCGGAGCCTGGTATGGTGCCGGTCATGGCGCCGTTCGCCAGACCATCTCCACCGCTGCCAGTCCAGACCTTTATGTTGCCCACATCGGTGCCAAACTGGTCTTTATTCAAAGGGTTCGTTAACGAGATCCCGGCACCGGCCTCACAACACCCGAATAACCAGTTAGCGCCATTGGTGGTTAACGGGCCAACACTATCTGCAACCTTAGTCCCATCCATCAAATAGATGGGTACATCCTCAACGAGCCCAATGTTGTCTCTTGCGTTGACGGATTGTATAGAACCTATGACGCGATACTCAACGCCAATGTCGGTTCCTGTGGCAGATGGGTTCTACACAATCCGTCAACGCGACAGACAATGTGGTTCTCGCTCCGAATGTACCCATTTATTTGATGGATGGGTTCACCAAGCTTGTTGATAGCTCTACGCAGTTATTCGGGTGTTGTGAGGCAGGTTCCAGCATTACGTTGCCTAACCCTTTGAATAAGGACCAGTTCGGCAACTCCGTAGGCGATGTCAAGGTCTGGACGGGCACCGGTCAAGACGGCCTGACCAATGACGCCATGACCGGCACCATACCAGGCGCCGAACTGGGAACAACCTTGATAGCCTTTGGCAAGAGCGGCGTCACAGGCGCAGGATGGATGTATAATAGTACTGCATTCGTGACGGACAATGGAGCCGTCGGCATTCCTTTCGAAAAACCGTTTTATGCCTTCAGCGAACAACTCGGTAACGTCTCGACAACCTTTGAATGGAAGACGGATACCTTGGGCCTTTGGGACGAAGCGACGAACTGGACGCCCAACGGGGGACCTCCCGTCAACTCGAACCAAACGGCCGTCTTTGCTGGGATGACTACGGTACCGACGACGGTCGTAACGAACAACGACTTGACACTCAATCGCATCGAGTTCAACAACGCCTCCAATGGCTACGCGATATCGGGCCTCGGAAGTGTCGAACTGGTGGAAAGTCCGACCTTCGATGCCCCCAGGATCGATGTTACCAGTGGCGTCCACGAGTTTCAGCTCGACGTCAATTTAACGACCAACACCACCGTCGATGTGGGCTTCGACTCGTCACTGACGTTTGAGAGCAAGCTGACGCTAGGTGGAAGTGTACTGACAAAAACCGGTGCCGGCAATTTCGCAGTCAACAACATCCTTTCCTCGGGTGGCGGCAGCATCGACTGCCAGGCTGGTACGTGTAGCGGTTCCGGCACCATCGGTGGCGACCTGAACAACTCCGGCGGTACCGTTTCACCTGGCAACAGCCCTGGTGTTATGGAAGTTCAGGGAGACTACAACCAAAGCGCAGCGGCAAGTTTGTCGATCGAAATTGCGGGCACGGCGGCTGGTGCGCAGCACGACGTGTTGGTGGTTGGGGGCGAGGCTACGTTAGACGGGACGCTCGAGGTCAGCTTAATTGATGGCTTCCAACCAGCCTCCGGCGACAGCTTCGACATCCTCGAACTCGGCTCGATCACAGGTGATTTCAATGACATCGTCTTGCCCAACCTGACCGGTTCGCTCGCCTGGGACGTCTCGGCGCTGTTGACCGACGGCAGCATCGGGGTCGTCCCCGAACCCGCGGCAGCCGTGCTGTTGTTGGGAGGGCTGTGGGCAGTCGTTGGCATTCGTCGGCGGTGGTAGGGATTAACTGCAACTCACCTCACCCAAGCGTCTTTAGATACCCAATCACCTCTTGCTCCGGCATCACGTCGCCGAGATCAATGTCGATGTCCAGCAGATTGACATGGTGCATGATCTCGCAGCGCTCGCCAATCGCCTCCTTGGGTACGATCACGTTGTACGAATCGGTGGCATCCCGGCAGGTGGCGTACACACAGTGACTGGTGCTGATTCCCGTCACGATGAGGGTGTCGGCCCTGACACTAGAAAGCAACTCGTGAAGGTCGGTCCCCTTGAAAGAGGATGCATATCGTTTGTAAACGATTTTTTCCGTTGGCCTCCTTTCCAAGCGTGGATCAATCTCAAACATATCGCCGGGATCAGCTGGAATCTGCATCTTCAGCTTTTTGTCGTGCAGCCCCGGTGGGTCCGCTGGATCGTAATCAAAGGTGGTGAAAAAGATCGGAATGCCGGCAGCCCGCGCCGCATTTAAAACCCGGCTACAACTCTCGACCACCGGATCGAGACAACTCCCCATCTGCATCGATGGATCGAGCCAGAACTTCGCCATATCGATCACGATCAGCGCCGGACGCACACCAAATCCAACTCGCCCGGCCCAGTCACGTTGCAGGTACTTTTCCTTTAGCTCTCTCAGGTGGGCAAGGACTGGTTCCCGAATGTCGTCGGGCATACGAAGATCTTCGGCGCCAAAGCGACCGCTATCTGACGGGTTCTCGGTGCTCATGCCTATTGTCCTTTCGGTCGTTTCGGGTCGTTGAGATGGACAGATTTTTCAAAGACGTCGCATCCCGTCGACATTCTCAGGCGCATATAGTACTGTCATATGAATGGTGTTTCCACTAGCCCGGATTATTCATGAATTCGATCGCGTTCGTCGCAAGCCATTTGTCCGTAACGAATTGCGGCTACCTTACCTATTTCACACTGCGCCAGCAGCAGCACTAGCCCGAATGCACAAGCGAGGAGAGCGACGGTGGTTCCACGAGCGCACTGAGTGTCGCTAAACAGGTGAGAATCCGACACCGCGCCAGCAATTCCATCTGCGTTCTCCTCGCTTGCGCATCCGGGCTGGTGTTTGTGAATAATCCGGGCTAGATGTGCCGAGAAAAAGGGTCGAAGAAACCATGGAGAAAACAGCCGACGCAGTCGTGATCGGTGGCGGCATCATGGGAGCCAGCGCCGCCCATTTTCTGGCCAAGAAGGGTCTGGGCAAGGTCGTGTTGCTGGAGAAACGCACGCTAGCCGCGGTCAGCACGGGACACTCAGCGGCCAATATCCGCTGCGCTTACTCCAATCCAGTGACGGTCCAGCTGGCGATGCGTGCCTTCGAATTGTTTGAGAACGATCGTGAACTGCTTGGTGGCGACACCGGCTTTCGAACGACAGGCATGATGATCCTGCTGGGGGAAGAACACGTCGACATCGGCAAGAAGGTGCTGCAAATAGAGCAGCAACAACATTCCGAAACCCAGGAGATTGGGCTTGAGGAAATCCAGCAGCTGGCTCCGCAATTCGATTTGGAGGGAGTCGTTTGTGCGACCTACCAGCCGCGAGGAGGCTATGCGGACCCGGTGCGGACCACCAACACGTTGGTCGAGCAGGCAAAAAAGTGGGGACTGGCGGCCTACGAAGGAGTCGGTGCTCGCAACATTCAAGTCGACGGCAATCACGTCTGCGGTGTTGAAACCGAGCAAGGTGTGATTCAAACGCCCGTAGTGGTCAATGCGGCCGGACCGTGGGGTGGCCACATCGGTGAAACCGCGGGTCGCGAATACTCCATCCGCTGGAGCCGAGAGTCCGACCTGGTGCTGAAGCTGCCAAGCGACTTCGGTGATTTTCCCATCATTGCGGACCCGAGCTGCCACACCTACTTTCGGCCTCAGTGGGAAAACCGGCTGCTGGCTGGCTTGGACTATCCCAAGGAAATTGAGCCGTTGGACATCAACGATTACGATCCTAACCTGGACGCTGGCACGCGCCAGCGGATCGAACAGGGAGTGCTAAAGCGGATCCCGGTTTTGCGGGAGGCCGAGTTTGACTGCGGTTGGGCTTCCATCTACACTATCACCGGTGACTGGCATCCAATCGTAGGCGCCGAGTTGGACATCGAAGGTTACTATGCCTGTTTCGGCGGCAGCGGTCACGGATTCAAGCTAGGCCCGCCGATTGGCGAGGCATTAGCCGACGTCATCGTCGGTCAGCGGCCCCAAATCGACATCCACCCCCTGCGGCCAAGCCGATTCGAGGAGGGCGATCTGTTCAGGTCTGCCTGGGGCGAAGGTAATCGCGCCTAAACCTTCTGCTTGGCCTCAAGTTGCCACTTGATGTCTTCAACGTTTTACGACCGTCAATCAGGAACACGATGCACTCATCCGCATGAACGACAGCCGTTGGGTTAACCAGAGTGTCTTAATTGCCGGCTGCGGTTCAATCGGACGGCGCCATGCGCGTGTGCTGCGTGAGCTGGGAGTCGAAGACCTTCGTGTTTGTGATCCCTCGTCGGCACAAATCGAAGCGCTGACGGCAGAAACACCCGTTCGCGCCACTTATCTAGATTACGAGGAGGGCCTTCGCGACCGACCTGACGCGGTGCTGATCGGCACGCCGCCGAAGCTCCATATTCCCATGGCGATCCAGGCCCTGGACGCTGGCAGACACGTGTTCAGCGAAAAGCCCGTGTCGGATTCGCTGGATCAAGTTGATGAGCTACAGCAAGCTATTGATCGGAGCGGCAAAGTTTTTATGGTTGGCCTCTGTTTTCGTTATCACGAAGGGCTGACGCTCGCCAAGAAGTATCTGGACGAAGGCCGGATCGGACGGTTGGTTTCGATTCGCTTGCGGATGAGCGAGAACCTGGCTGACGTGCGACCCGATTACAAGTCGCTGTATACGCTCAAACAAATGGGTGTCTATGACCTCTCTCATGAAGTCGACCTGGCTTGTTGGTTCGCCGACACCCCTCTGACTGATATTCAAGCAATGCACGGCGCCTTCAGCGATCTTGGCTTTACCGCCCCGGATATCGCTCAGTTGAATCTCAGGTTCGGAGATGCATGTCTGGCCAGCGTTTATCTGGATTTTTTTAGCAAGCCGCGGACGCGATTTACCGAACTGATGGGAACTGAAGGGACCGTCACCGTAGAATTCGCTGATTGGCAACAATGCACGGTCTCGGTTTATGAGGCGTCCAGTGGTCAGTGGCAGAAGCAAGTCATGCCAACCGAGCGGGATTTCATGTTTCGTAGTGAGCATGCTGAATTCTTGCAAGCCATTACAAACGGGTCGCCGACACAGTGCCCGCTGTCGGAGGGAGTCAAAAGCCTACAGATAATCTCCACTGCGTTGGCTTAGTAGTACCCGCAGTTCAACGCCAAAGTGCGTATCGACAAGTGCAGGCCCGAATTTCCGCATCACGCGCATAGTCTACCCAGCGGTGATGAAAGCCAACCGTATCCGTGACATTGATTTGCTTGATCAACGAGCGCAAGTCGCCAAGTTGATTCGAGCAATCCATCCCCGTGTTGCCCAAAGCCGTTGAGTTGGGGTTGCCGTCGATTAGCCAGTGGCGTTTGAGGACCGGATCTTTACAGTTGCAGGTGATGAGTATCTGATCGACCACATTAAGAGCCTGGCCATTGTGATGGCCTGGCAACAGCCATTCTGACTTCAGCGCGGCAGCCCACATCACCACCCGAATCGGTGCGATACTCTGGGCTTTTCCCGGCGGCAAGGACCTTCCGCAGAGTTCGCCGCCACCCAGCAAGTGCAGGGTGCCGCCGATCACCCGCGCACCAAAGCTGTAGCCAAGCAAACTGACCCGGACCTCGGGATCGATTTCGCCCAGGAACTGGGCCAGCAAGTAAGCTTGAGTCTCGGTCCGAGCGGCCTTGACACGAATGTCATCGCTTATCGGATAGATCGCGTCACTGTTCCAAGACCAGATGACCAGGCGAATTGGTTGTTTGCATTGGCCACATCGTGAAATGTAGCCGTACCAGTCCATTCCTCGCTGAATCGCGGACGACCTGGTCATCCTGTTGCCATGCACATAAACGGTCGTCAATGCACAAGGATCGTCACTGGCAAAAAAATCCTCCGCCGTTCGACAGCTCCAACCTTGGTTGCGGTCGAACTGACGAAAGCAAAAACTCTCGGTCCGAACTTGGGTTAGATCCTGGCATGTACCCAGCGCGCGAGTGCTGATTTCCCATATTTGATCTTGACAACATTCGCAACCATCGCATCCAGTTTCCTCGCGGGGATTGGAGCTATCGGCGCAGGCGACGGTCACGCAGAGAATTGTCGAAATGACCATCGCGATTTGCATCCGAACCGATCCGCCGAAAAAGCAGCGTGCGGAATTCGTAATTGATTTCGGAATCGTCATACGTTGAGTCATAGGGATTTGGAGAGCCGACTGCTCGACCGGTTGCAAATATACCGATTGGACGCATTCTTCGGCCTTCAACGATTGCACACTAGGGCCGTCGAATGTTTACAAAAATCGACGTGTTTCATTTGCTTATCATCGGTCGTGATGTACAGTTGTCTGGCCTACCTTTATGGCAACTCCCACCTTTAAAATCCCGCCCCCGAGGTTATTTTCATGAAGCGCCTCACCATCCTCATGATCCTGCTGTCCATCGCAATGACGACGACTGGTTGCCGACGTGGCATCTGCGGTCGGAGACTACGGGGTGCACGATGTAGACCGTTTGCACCGCAAGCATATGCACCACCACCGGTTCAATATGGTTATCCCGCTTGCCCGCCCTGTGCGCCCGTACCGGCTCAAATGAATTATTCCGCGCCCCCCTGCTGTTACGAAACTCAATGCCCCCCGTCGAGCTACTCCCAACCCTATTCGGAGGGAGGTATTGCACCGCCAAACAGCCAGTGGCAACCGCCGACTCCGGCACCAGCACCGGGCTCCAATGCGAGATTTCAGCCGTCAGCAATGCCGGGCGAGATGTTTAGCCACGTGGTTGGTGACAGGATACTGAAGGCCGGGGACGAATTCCCCGGTGCGACGGCGACTCCAGAACCACCTCTCGCCGAATGATTTAAGCCGACTAACAGAACACGACTCCTTGATGGCCCACCTCCTCTTGTTTTGAGGGGGGGTGGGCCAATGCCATTTATACTGAATTTAAGCCGGCTTGGGCGTGCAGAAAAATTGTCGCCGATCCAGGCCCCGTCACCCGGCGTAACTATAATATATGTTACGGCTCTGAACCCTCATAATTCCGGTGGCGGACGATACTCATGCTTTCAAGAACAACCTTGCCTGCGCTGGCCACAAGTCTTTTGTTTCTCGGTGGCGGTTCCGTTGGCTTTGCCCAATTTGGCGACGCACAGTT